>ENA-ORXM01001660-ORXM01001660.1-marine-metagenome-genome-assembly--contig:-NODE-1660-length-29901-cov-5.075174_pt1 | contig 29901 bp, 34 predicted proteins | sample MGYA00237867_ERZ511480 | MGnify/ENA primary metagenome ERZ511480 (study PRJEB26309, sample SAMN06266103) | marine metagenome | isolation source: Algal blade | place: United Kingdom:Sidmouth, United... | reverse complement strand
ATGGCCGCCAAAGTTTCCCAGGCCATGACCAGTATTCCCTCGGTAAAGGCCTGACCGTTCAGGCCGACAATCTGTTCTGCCGAAAGATTCGTCAACAATAGCGAACCCGCAATAGTAATTGCTCCTAAACTTCTGCCTGCAAGAAAGTAACCGTCTGCCGACTTTTCGTTCGTACTGCGGGTAGCATACCACGCGATTACCGCAACTAATAATGTGAAACCTACGAATGAAAGTATTGAAAGCATAATTTATTTGGTTTAGGCCCGTCGACAATACTCGGGGTAATATGTTCGGTTTGAAAATTTATACGGGTAACAAGTTAAGGGTAAAAAATAATATGCTCCAAAGTGGTAGATAAGCTTCTTTCAATTCTTTCCTATTTGCTATGCGCTTTTCCTTAATCTTTCAGTTATCAATGCTTTTCAAAACCTTACAGGGGTTTCCAACGGCTACGACATTTTCGGGAATATCTTTGGTTACAACACTGCCTGAACCTATGACGGAATTATTACCGATTGTTACGCCCGGATTTACGATTACCCCACCACCTATCCAAACATTATCTCCGATACGAATGGATTTTGCGAATTCGATACCTGAGTTTCGAGCTTCGAACTCCAAGGGATGGGTAGCTGTTAGCAAAGAAACCCTAGGTGCCATCATCACATTTTTCCCAATATATACCGGAGCGGCATCCAAGATAATACATCCAAAATTGGCATAAGCATTTTCGCCCCAGTGAATGTTATAGCCATAATCGCAGATAAAGGGGTTTTCGATGTAAAAGCTCTTACCGGTTTCTGCGAAGAGCTCTCTAAAAAAATGTTTACGCTGTCGCTCCTTATCTTCCGGTATCGACGAAATCTCTCGAATCAACTTTCGGGCGTTCAAACGACCCCGAACCAACTCCCTATCATGGGGGTTGTACGGGAGTTCGTTAATCATTTTTTCCCTTTCGGTCATCATAAATCCATTAAACTGATTTTCTGGCAATGAGAATTCCGCAAGGCGGAACGGCCATTTCTAGCACACCCTTGGAAAAATTCTTTGTTTCTTGCCTTACAATTGCTCCTTGACAATTATAAGCCACGATTTCATACAGTCCAAAGCTTTGAACATTTCTGATGACCACACTGTCGGCAATCTGGCCGTTCAAAAAATGGATTTCATTATCTTCCTTCGTCAATTCGATATTGTACGTGTCGTAAACCCCTATGATAGTCTTCCCATTCTTGGAAACCCGTTGCATGGGATAGTTTGCCAAGGGTTTTGACGGTATGAACTCACCCGTAACCAAAACATCGGCGTTTTCATTCCAATACCTTGTATAAAATGCAATCATCTCGATAAGTGGCTCAGGGGCATCGCCAAGCATAATCGATAATTGTGGCACCCCGAAAAGGGTGTTTATAAGTTGAAGTGCCGCAATTTCCAGAGGTTCCTCAGGATGCCAAGTTACCATATCGGCATGTACGGCCGTATTGCCACACATCATTTTTATATCGGCAATGCGTACGCGGTTCATCGTTGCGTCACCAGGGCAATCGAATGCCCTGAACATGTTACCATATTTGCGCATGGCAGGCCCCGTATATTTTTGTCGGAACTCGATAAAAACTTTCGGGTTTATGGCACATAGCGCATTCTTAACATCAGTCAACAAACGGTCTACCGCTTCGTTGATCGAAACGAAATCCATACCGTCTTCGAAGCTCGAAGGCGTACATGGGTACGACTTGAACTCATCTATAAAATCTAGTTTAAACCCATCGAGGTTCCAATCTTTTAAGGCACTTGCATAAAGGTCGATTAGGTGTTGTCTTACATCGGGGTAACGTGGATCGAAGACTGGGGCCCAACGGTGGTCTTCGGTCAAAAATTTTCCTTGGAACCGCTGATAAGCTTTTGATTTTTTTCCACAAAAAGGCACGGAATACCATATGGCTACTTTCATTCCGGTATCATGGGCCCGTTCTACAAAATCTGCCATTTCAGGAATACGATCCGGCTGCCAATCACCCGTGAAATCATAGCCTCTATTAGAATCGTTAGTCTGCCAACCGTCATCGATGATGATAGCTTTATAGCCCAGTTCGTATGCTATTTTACATTCGGCCAATAATTTGTCAACATGTAAATCTTGATGAAATTGGTACCAAGTGGAATACAGCGGTTTATTCGCAATTTCAGGCACATAGGCCGGTTTTAGACCTTCAAAATCTTCCCACCACTTTGATACCTCTTTAAGGCTTTTCGAAAAATGGTTTTTACGAAAATCAAGACGTAACTGTACTTGAAACTCGTCTATCGAATGATGCTGTTCGGTAAAAAAGGTAACATGACAGTGAAAACAATTGTCCTCTTCGCGGAGCCGTGCATTCATTTCCAATTTATTGATGGCGTTGGAGCAGGCAAAAGTGAGTACGTTTTCATCATTATGGCCGAACAAGTTGATTACAGGCGCATCAATGGAAATTCTCGATTCCATATTATCAAGTTCCCAATCGGGCTGAATACGTTTGTTGAAATCGGTTGTCGGTTTCCAGACACCTTTAACGTTGATGGCCGGTATTTTCCAAAATAAAGTTATCGGTTTCGGAATTACTTTTGTTTCACTCTGGATTTCGAAGTCATAAATGACTACATCATCACTTTTAGATACCACATGGAGGGTTGTGGCAATTGAAGGATTATCCCCCGTAATTCGTATAAAATCTTGTTGGTCAATGTTCAAATTACCACCCATTCAAGAAAGTCTTGTGTAATTTAAATGATTAGAAGACAGTGCACTATGATGTTCTATGCTATCTAGCGAATATAAGCCTATTTTTTAATGAATTTTAAAATTTTACAATGAAGAATTCCTGAGGATTACAAATAAAAAATATTTTTTAAAGTGAATTTCGCTTCATTAATCGCATTGGAACAATTATTTGTGTAGTAGCTTGATTTTTGATATGACGGGCGGCACGTTCGGCCATATCCTTGAAATCAGTAGAAATCGTTGTAATTCCCCCGAACACAATTTCCTTTACGACATGGTCGTTGTGTGATAGAATACCAACATCTTTACCAATTGTGTATTCGTTATTTCTGCAATCGCGAAGTACCTCCCATAAATAGGTGTCACTTATAAAGAAATACAGTCTTCCCTTTTTTATAGAGCCCTGCTCGTAGCTTTTTTTGATACTTCCGGAAATTTTATAATCGGCAACAAACCGTTTAAAAGCTTTTAAGATTCCTTCTGGATAGTCAAGATCGTCGGAAAAAAACAAGATGAACTTTTTATACTTCCTGATTTCGGAAAGTAGCTCGACCAATTTGATATAGGTCGTTTCTTCAAATTCCTGTGATATATAGGAATATTCCTTGGGCATAGGCAAAAACCTGTCGACAATTAATAGCTTTTTTGCATCTATGGTCTCCAACAAAGGCCGAATAGACAGATTCGGAATCGGTGCAACAACATACATTCCATATTTGCCCTGAATATTATTGAAAATAGTCTCAAAGACCGAAATATTGTTATGATGGAAAAAAACATCGATTTGAAAACGTCTTCCCAGTTCCGCCCTGAACGTATTATAAAATTCCTCTTGAAAGCGGTGAAAGGCAAACAGCAACAAGGCGATTTTCAAAGTTACATTGGTTTCGTCACTGATGATGAAATACCCCTTTAGCTTTTTCGATTCTACAAGCCCCCTTTCTTTGAGTTCTTCATAGGCCTTGACAATCGTTTTTCGCGCATAGCCGACATCACTGACCATTTCATTGATAGAGGGTAGTTTGTCTCCTACTGATAAAACTCCCGAATCGATAGCCTCTATGACCCCTTGCACCAATTGCTCGTGTTTTGAAAGGCTGTTTATATGCTGCAGCTGCTTTATCTTGGCTATTAGGGACATTGAAGTCTAAGTAATTTATGATAAGGAAAGTGGAATTTTGTCATCGTAATGATACGAAATTATAGGCAAATTCATACAATTTTGTAATGATTCCGTTTTTAATTTTCTGTTATCATACCATCTGTATCGAACTGCTAAAAATTTGACGGAATTCTTAAGAAATTGAATATCTTAAGTGCCAAATTTTGATTTATGAAGAATATTATTGCTTTTCTGTGCCTCATAACCGTTTCTTGGTCTTTTGGTCAAACGGTATCCCTTAAGAATTCACCTTTATTGAAAGAAGACAATGCCATAAAAGTTGGCATGTCCCCTGAGCGTTTAGAAAAAATCGACATTATGCTCGAAAAGGCAGTTGCGGAAAATCAGGTGCCGGGTATCGTTGCCCTTATCGCTAAAAAAGGAAAAATCGTATTTCATAATGCCTATGGTATGGCAGAAAATGATTCGGATAAAGAATTAAAGAAGGATGCGATTTTCCGAATCGCCTCACAAACCAAGGCAATTACCTCAACAGCTGTGATGATGCTTTGGGAAGAGGGGAAATTCCGTTTAGACGACCCCATTTCAAGGTATATTCCCGAATTTGGGGAAGCACAAATTCTCGACACTTATAATGAAACCGATGGAAGTTACACGACAATACCCGCCGAGAACCAAATCACGATTCGGCATTTATTGACCCATACTTCAGGCCTCGGCTATGGTGTAATCGATGGCGATGAACGCTTTCAGAAAATTTATGCAAAGGAAGGTATCACCGATTTGTTTACCACAAAGGATATTACCATTGGAGAAAGCGTAAAAAAACTGGCGAAACTACCGTTACATCATAATCCGGGAGATGCTTATAGTTACAGCGAGGGGCTTGATGTACTCGGGTACTTTGTCGAAGTCATTTCCGGAATTCCTTTCGACCAGTTTTTAAGAACACACATTTTTGAGCCTTTGCAGATGAATGATACTTGGTTTTACCTACCGGAAGAAAAACACGATCGCTTGGTTTCGGTACAGCATAGTATTGATGGAAAATGGGAAAACTACCCGGTCACGTTTTACGACACTGACTACCCGATAAAAGGTGCCAAACGCTTCTTTTCGGGGGGTGCAGGTCTTTCGAGTACTGCCAAAGACTATGCGACTTTTCTACAGATGTATCTCAATGATGGAGAGCTAAACGGAAAGCGCATCTTGAGCCGTACGACCGTACAAAGTATCATGGGCAATCAAACCGGCAACCTTTTTAGTGATAGCAGCGAATATTATGGTCTCGCGTTCGGAGTCGTGACCCCAGAGGGTCAGACCTCAGGTGGTATCGGCAGTGCGGGAACTTTCGATTGGGGCGGTTATTTCAATACCCAATATTTTGCAGATCCCGAAGAACAGGTTATCGGCATCTTAATGAAACAGACTCGCGGCGATGTTGACGATGAAACGGGATGGAAGTTCCGACAGATGGTCTTTGCTGCCATTGATGATTGAATTCTGCGTCGTCAATGTTAACCTTCTTTATTCATAAAACATATAATAGCGTTGAACCTTTAAAACAAAAAAATGAAAAAATACTTTACACTGATCGTAGTATGCATCTGCACGGCAACATTCGCCCAGAAAATGAAAGTCAAGAACGGAGATTTCGACTTCCTTCAAGGTCAAAATGAAATTAATGTGGAATTTCAATATGATGACATGACCATTTATAAGGAAAAATTAACCGAGAACGAATACATAGATAAGCACTTCACCGAACAGGAAGAAAAATCAAAAGGTTCTGGGGAAACTTGGAAAAAGAGATGGGCGTCCGCAAAAGAGCTGATATGGCAGCCCAAATTTTTAGAACTGATGAACCGCTATTTTCAAGACGACCATGGCCTCAGTTTTCAAGAAGGGCGCTCCGATGCGAAATACACCCTGATTGTCGATACTATTTGGCTTTACCCAGGTTGGGACGCGGCCATAATGAAACAACCTGCCAAAGTAACTACGAATTTAAAATTCGTCGAAACCGGCAACAGAAATAACGTTTTAGCAGAAGTTACAAGCCAAAACGCCCCCGGTGACCAATGGGGCAGTAGCTTCAGCAACGAAGACCGTTTGGGCGAAGGCTACGCCAAAACCGGAAAGTCGTTTGCGAAATTGATTCTGAAGAAGGCCTTTTAGGTAACACGTCATTGCGAGAAGCCTTACAAAAGGTTTAGACCTAAACGAAAAATCTAAGGCGACGTGGCAATCTGTTAACCCCTCGCGGAGTGTTTAACAGATTGTGTCGCTTTTTCTGCCACAGGCAAAAAAGCTCGCAATGACGTTTTTTTAACTAGCATCTTTTTCCATCTCCGCAACTCGCGCTACGGTCTTGACCAAGCGATGGTGGTTTTTTACAAAAGGGTTCGTTCTGTCCCAAACATAACCCGCCAATACTGCGCATATCTGCGCCTTGATTACTGGGTTTTCGTTACTGTCGAAAAAGATGGTCTGTAGGTTTCCCGTGTACCATTCCTTTACATAGGTCGAAAAAACATTCACGCCTTCTTTCATATGCTTGGCGTAATCAGTTTCCCAATCGACGGATTCACCCTGCAACTGTTTAACAATTAATTTGGCTGCAACCAAGGAAGACTCCGTAGCAAAAGTCACCCCTGAAGAAAACACAGGGTCCAGAAACTCTGCACTGTTACCTGTCATTACGAAACCGTCTCCATAAAGCTTTTTCACCGACTTCGCGATATTCTTGATAATTTTAGGTTCGAACTCGTAATCCAACCCCTCAAAACGGTCGTAATAATATTCCGAGAGTTTCATCATTTCCTGAAGCTTTTGGGTAGTATCTCCCTCGAACGATTCAAGATATTCGGTAGGACCGACATACCCGATACTGGTATATCCGTTGGAAAAAGGAATAACCCAAAGCCACGTTTCCAAACTCACAATATCGAAAGTAATGATCGTTCCTTCCCTACCCTCGGGCCGTTTCGTGTCTTTCACGTGGGTGAAAATCGAAGAGTGTTTCGGTATTTCAGAAGGCTTGTCCAAATCGAGTAACCGCGGCAACACCCTACCATGACCACTGGAGTCAACAATATATTTGGCCGCTATCTCCGAAAAGTTTCCTTGAACATCTTTGACCGTAGTTGTCGACTCACTACCCTCAAAATCGACCGCTACTACTTCTTGTTGAAAAGCGACATCTACGCCCCATTCGGTCAAAGTATCGGTCATGGTTTTATCAAAATCGGCACGGGGCACTTGCCACGTCCAATCCCATCCTTCGGTATATTTTTTACTAAAATCGAAGTTGCATATTTTGTCTCCCCGCATAAAACGGGCACCGCCTTTCACCTCAAAATTCTGTGCCTTAAGGGCATCTAAAAGTCCGACCTCCTCAAAATGGTGCATACACCTTGGCAATAAACTTTCGCCGATAACGAACCTTGGAAATTTACTTTTCTCCACAACCTTGACCTTCAGCCCTTGCCTATGAAGATATGCAGCGGATACAGCTCCCGATGGACCAGCACCGATGATAAGTACGTCGACATTTTCCTTTTTCATGTAGTTCGATTTTTAGTATTTTGGCAGATACCCGAAGTACGTTAAGACTTGAAAAATACGCTGTACCTAACGTATTTACCTCAAATCCGAGGTAAAAATACAATATTCCTTCCCTAATTATTATAAATTTGCATCTCAAAACATCTATGTTTGCCCCCCCGATATAGAGAAACGTATCGATAGACCGACCACAAATGCCAAAAATCAAAGGAAAGTTAGGAATTGAGGAGTTTTACAGCGTGATTTTTGACGGAGAGCCCATTTCGGTCGACGACAAAGTAGTCGATAAGGTTCAGAAAAGCTTCGACTTTCTCAGGGAATTTTCAAAAAACAAGGTCATTTATGGCGTAAATACGGGTTTTGGCCCGATGGCGCAGTACAAGATAAAAGATGCCCAAACGATTCAGCTACAATATAACTTAATCCGTAGTCACGCATCGGGTACTGGCAATCCTATTCCGCCGAAATATGTAAAAGCGGCCATGTTGGCGCGGCTGAATACGCTAAGTCTAGGGAACTCTGGGGTACACACTTCGGTACTTGAAACGATGACCGCGCTTATCAATAAAGATATTACACCCCTCATTTACGAACACGGTGGCGTTGGCGCCAGCGGCGATCTGGTACAACTGGCACATTTGGCATTGGTATTGATCGGCGAGGGGGAAGTTTTCTTCAAAGGGGAACGGCGGCCTACCAAGGAGGTTTTCGAACAAGAACAAATTGCCCCCATTGAAGTGAATATTCGTGAAGGCCTAGGTCTTATCAACGGCACTTCGGTAATGACAGGTATTGGGGTCGTAAACACCATTTACACCAGAAGACTGTTGGAATGGATGATTGCGTGCTCTTCTGCCATCAACGAGATAATGGAGGCCTATGACGATCATCTTTCTGAGGCCCTTAACCATACCAAAAAGCATAAAGGTCAACGCGAAATAGCGCGGTCGATGCGCAGCCATTTAAAGGACAGCAGCCTGACACGAAAACGAGAGCACCATTTATATACGGATACAAACGGAGGAATCTCGGTATTTGAAGAAAAGGTGCAGGAGTATTATTCGATTCGCTGTGTACCACAGATTCTTGGTCCCGTTCTGGATACGCTTAACGATGTCGAACGTATTTTGATCGAAGAGGTAAATTCGGCGAATGACAACCCCATCGTCGATGCCGAAAAGAAAAATGTGTACCATGGCGGTAATTTTCACGGTGACTATGTTTCCCTTGAAATGGACAAGCTCAAAATCGTAGTTACGAAAATGAGTATGTTGGCCGAGCGCCAACTGAACTATCTCTTAAATTCGAAGCTGAACGATATTTTGCCCCCGTTCGTGAATTTGGGCACTTTAGGCCTTAATTTCGGTATGCAGGGCGTTCAGTTCACAGCAACCTCGACTACCGCGGAAAACCAGATGCTCTCGAACCCTATGTACGTGCATAGCATACCCAACAACAATGACAATCAAGATATTGTAAGTATGGGCACAAACGCTGCCCTGATTACCAAAAAAGTTATCGAAAATGCCTTTGAAATCATCGCTATAGAAATGATTACTGTGGTGCAGGCTATCGAGTATCTGAACGTAAAAGATAAGGTTTCATCAAAGACAAAGAGCATGTACGACGCCGTACGAAAAATTGTTCCCCCGTTCAAAGAAGATCTTATTATGTATCCGTATGTTAACCAACTAAAGGATTTTATCACTAACCAGAGAAATAAATAAAGAAAAGACTTAAGAACGTGGAGACAAGAACATAGCGTCTGTCTTGTATCTTGACTCTTGTTTCTTGGTCATAACCTAAAATTCAAACCGATGAGAAAAAAAACAATAGTACTTCTGATGTTGACCGTGAGTTTTATTACTTCTCACGCACAAGACCTGGCCTTGGTCAGGGAAGACGGCAAATTCGGCTACATCGATAAGTCGGCCAATTACGTTATCGAACCGCAGTTCAGTAAGGCCAAGACCTTTTCGAACGGACTGGCAGCTGCTGAACAGGATAAAAAATGGGGTTTTATAAATGCCTCAGGAGCATGGGCCATCGAACCGGATTATGAAAAGGTCAAGTATTTTAATTCCGGATATGCCTTAGTACTCAAAGACGACCAATGGAACTATATCGATACTTCCGGGAAAGTTTTGGAAGTGCCTACTTCCGATAAATATTATGACTTTGAAGATGGCGTCGCCCTGTTCAGAAGTGGCGAAAAAATCGGGCTTCTGGGTACGGATGGTAAATTAGTTTTGGAACCCACCTACGATGTTATCAAAAAATTTAGAAACGGCCATGCCAAAGTAAAGAAAGGCGAACTATGGGGCATGATCGATGCGAAGGGTAAAGTAATAATACCTGCTGAGTATGAAGAATTGGGAAATGCGTATAGCTCTTCAGGAGTGGAAGCTCAAAAGGACGGAACTTTTGGCATCGTGCATAACGGTACGTTCAACCCCATTGATGGGGCAGATAAGGTTTGGGGCTTTTATGGTGATTCGGACCTGACTTATGCAAGGAGCAACAAAAAAATCGGATTTGTCGACAGTAGCGGAAAATGGGTCATAGAACCTCAGTTTGATAAGGCAAGAGGGTTTTCTGATGGATTGGCACCTGTTTCCAGCGGAAAAACTTGGGGCTACATCAATAAAAAGGGAGAAATGGTCATTGAAGCTCAATATCGTGATGCCGAAGTCTTTTCGAACGGTATGGCACCGGTAAAAGAAAAGCAATGGGGCTTTATCGATGCTTCCGGAAAAATGGTTATTCCCACGGAATATGATATCACGGCGGGTCTTGCCTTTTTATCAGGTAAGGATTCCAAAGGTTTTATTGGCGATTTGGCACGTGTAAAAACCAAAAAGGGATGGGGCTTTCTTGACAAAAATGGAAAACTTCTGGGCGACAAATGGTTCGAGAACGCGGAGCCATTCGCATCCGCAGAATAACCTAAGAAGCTGTTTTTACGTAAACCTCTTATCGTTTCGGAGAAAATTACCGGTTTTTCGGTATTTTCAATATCCTAAAAGTTTTTACATTTATATATGGACAAAAAAAAAGCGGAAAATCCGAAATATGCCCTTGTCACCGGCGGATCCCGAGGTATAGGAAGGGCGGTCTGCGTACAGTTGGCCAAAGATTCCGATTACCACATCCTCATCAATTATAACAGTAACGAAGAGGCCGCAAAGGAAACCTTAAAAGAGGTCGAGGAAGCTGGAGGAAAAGGCGCTTTGATGCCCTTTAACGTTACAGATGCCGAAAAGGTAAAATCAGTTCTTGACGACTGGCAAGAGAAAAACCCAGATGCCATTATCGAAGTCATTATAAATAATGCGGGTATAACCCAAGACGGTATGTTCATGTGGATGAAAGAAGAAGACTGGTCAAGGGTCATTGATACCAGCCTAAACGGTTTTTTCAATGTTACGAACCACTTGATCCAAAAGCTTTTGGTCAATAAATATGGACGTATTATTAATATGGTTTCGGTATCGGGACTAAAAGGTACGCCCGGTCAGACCAATTATTCTGCAGCGAAGGGAGCCGTTATCGGGGCGACCAAGGCCCTTGCGCAAGAAATCGCCAAAAGAAACGTTACTGTAAACGCCGTGGCACCAGGTTTCATCAAGACCGATATGACGAGTGAGCTCGACGAAAAGGAGTTGAAAAGGATGATACCCGCAAACCGGTTCGGTGAGGCCGAAGAAGTGGCCCATGTTGTTTCTTTTTTGGCTTCTAAAAAATCAGGCTATATCACTGGGGAAGTCATTAATATCAATGGCGGCATTTATTCATAGAGACTGTTACAATGAAAAGAGTAGTGATTACGGGAATGGGAATTTACTCCTGTATCGGTAAAAATTTGGAGGAGGTCAAGAATTCCCTTTTCGAAGGAAAATCAGGGATTGTCTTCGACCAGGCCCGTGCCGATTTTGGTTATCGCTCGCCGATTACGGGAATGGTAGACGAGCCGAACCTAAAACCATTTCTTTCGAGAAGACAACGGGTCAGCATGGGGCAAGAGGCGCAGTATGCCTATCTGGCTACCATTGAAGCATTTCAAAATGCCGGAATAGATCAAGACTTTTTAAATACCAATGAAATTGGCATTCTCTATGGAAATGACAGCACCGCAAAGGGTACGATAGACTCGATCGATATTATACGTGAAAAGGGCGATACGACATTAGTGGGATCCGGGGCCATTTTCAAGGCCATGAACTCTACGGTGACGATGAACCTTTCAACGATTTTCAAGCTCCGTGGCATTAACCTGACCATCAGCGCTGCCTGTGCAAGCGGGTCGCATTCAATCGGCCTGGCCTATCATTTGATCAAGAGCGGATTGCAAGATTGTATTCTCGCTGGAGGCGCTCAGGAAATCAATCATCTGGCCATGGGTACTTTTGATGGTCTAGGCGTTTTTGCTACGCATACTGAAAACCCACGGAAAGCTTCTCGCCCGTTCGATAAGGATAGAAACGGACTGGTACCGAGCGGAGGTGCAGCCTCGCTCGTGGTAGAAAGTTACGAATCGGCCATCAGACGTGGGGCTCCCATTTTAGCAGAAATTGCAGGTTACGGCTTTTCATCGAACGGCGACCATATTTCAACACCTAATGCCGAAGGCCCCTCAAGGGCTATGAAACGTGCATTGACGGACGCAGAAATTACCACTTCTAAAATTGACTATGTAAACGCCCATGCCACCTCGACCCCTGTAGGTGATGCCAATGAGGCCAAAGCGATATTAAGCGTATTTGGCGAGAACGGACCTTATGTGAGTTCGACCAAATCGATGACCGGCCATGAGTGTTGGATGGCCGGTGCAAGTGAGGTCATTTATTCCTTGATTATGATGAAAAATTCGTTCATCGCACCCAATATAAATCTGGAGAATCCCGATGAAGACTCGGCCAAATTAAACATCGTTAAGGAAACGTTAAATAAAAAAATTGACGTATTTTTGTCCAATTCATTTGGGTTCGGCGGAACGAATTCCGCTTTGATTCTAAAAAAATGCTAGCGAAAAATGATAATGACAAAGGAGGTTATTATTGAAAAAGTAGATGCCTTTCTCATCGACGAGTTCGAAGTAGAGGAAGAGGCATTGGTGCCAGAGGCCCATCTAAAGGATGCCCTTGACCTTGACAGTCTAGATTTCGTAGATCTTGTAGTGGCCGTAGAGAGCAACTTCGGCGTAAAGTTAGTGGGCGAAGATTTCGTAAACGTGCATACGTTGCAAAACTTCTATGACCTCATCGAAAGAAAAGTAGGCTAATGCCTGCTTACAAAATCCGATAAATGGCTACCGAGTGGGAAGGAAAATCTAGAGGCACCTTACTTGGCTATCAAATTTATATTTTTTTCCTTCGTAATTTTGGCATTGGCGCGGCGTACATCCTTTTGCGTTTTGTAATCTTCTACTATGTGCTTTTCTCACCAAAAAGTAATCGGGATACCTACAATTATTTTCGTAAAAGGCAGGGGTATTCCAAATTTAAGAGCGTCGTCAGCATTTATAAAAGCTACTATACTTTCGGGCAGACCTTAACCGATAAGGTCGCTATTTCTACAGGATTGCGAGATAAATTTACCTATACCCATGACGGTATCGAGCATATTGATAACCTCTTGAAAAAGAACCAAGGCGGAATTCTGATTAGTGGGCATGTAGGTAATTTCGAAATCTCACATTATTTTTTGGAAGACCGGTATTCCATCTCTAAAATAAGTATGGTCACGACACATGCCGAGCACCAGAATATCAAGGAGTACATGGAAAGAATTTCGGTCAAGTCACACCTAAAGTTCATTGTAGTAAAAGAAGATATGTCGCACATCTTCGAAATCCATAAGGCCATTGACGAAGGAGGCCTGGTCGTTTTTACAGGAGATCGTTACATGCCGGGAGCAAAAACTTTGACGGAATCTTTTTTGGGCAAAGAGGCGAAGTTTCCGATGGGGCCCTACCTATTGGCCTCTCGATTGAACATGCCGGTATTGTTCGTCTATTTCATGAAAGGCCCAAAACGACATTACGATCTCTATGCCCGAACCGCAGAATTTAAGGCAAGGGATGCTCAAAGCTTGCTCAAAGAATATACACAAAGTATGGAATGGATCTTAAAAAAATACCCGTTACAATGGTTCAATTATTTTGATTTTTGGGGACATCGCATCGAGAAATGAAAAATGTTTTAATTATACATTACTCCCAGACCGGGCAGCTAACTACCATTCTAGAAAACATCACTTCAACTTTAAGAGGAGACGATATCGCTATTTCCCATTACGAAATCAAGCCCATTCCCGATTATGATTTTCCATGGAAACCCGAAAATTTCTACGATTCCTTTCCCGAATCTTTTTTGCAAATTCCTTCGAAATTCCATCCTCCGAAAGAAGATATACTTGACAAAAAATACGATTTAATCATTTTGGGATATCAGGTTTGGTTTTTAACGCCATCCATCCCAATAAATTCTTTTTTAAAATCCGATTTTGGAAAAAAACTCTTGAAAGATACGCCGGTAGTAACCGTTGTGGCCTGCAGAAATATGTGGATCCAGGCACAGGAAAAAATGAAAAGACTTTTGGTTTCGGCGAATGCTGAACTCGTAGGCCATATTGCTTTGGTGGATCGAAACATCAATCATATTAGCGTTATCACGATACATTACTGGATGATGACCGGCAAAAAAAATCGCTATTTGGGTATCTTTCCAAAACCGGGGGTTTCAGATGCGGATATTGCCAATGCTTCGAAGTTCGGTATTCCCATTAAAGAAGCACTTATTGCCGATGACTTTTCGTCACTTCAAGAACAACTACTGCAATTGGATGCCGTTCGTGTGAATCCTTTTTTGGTACGCACCGATGAACGGGGTAACATCATTTTCTCGAAATGGGCCAACCATATTATCAAAAAAGGAGACCCCGAAAATCCTGAGCGTATCAAATGGATTGGTTTCTTCAAATATTATTTGCAATTTGCCATTTGGGTTATAGCACCAATAGTTTTTGTCGTATTTTTGCTGACTTATTTGCCCATGACCAAGAAACGGAAGAGGGAGAAAAAGTATTATTCCTCCGTTAGGCTAAAGGAGAATTGATGAAGGACGTTTATATCACAAGAATCGCCAAGTTTTTGCCAAATACCCCTGTAGATAATGACCAGATGGAAACAAAACTGGGCGTTATCGACGGAAAGGCGTCCAAAGCCAGGCGTATCGTCTTGCGCAACAATAAGATCAAGAACAGGTACTATGCCATCGATGCAAACGGCAAGGTTACCCATAATAATGCCCAACTTACCGCGGCGGTTGTTGAAGCACTTTGTGATAGCAGTTTTACCCTTCAAGATATTGAATTGCTCTCTTGTGGCACATCGAGCCCTGACCAGATTTTACCTTCCCATACCAGCATGGTACACGGTTTTTTAAAGAACCGTAATATGGAAATCAATTCAGCTTCAGGAGCCTGTTGTTCAGGCATGAACGCTCTAAAATACGGGTATCTTTCGGTAAAGGCCGGCCAATCTGAAAATGCAGTAGCGGCAGGTTCCGAACGTACTTCGACTTGGATGAAATCGGATGTTTTCGCGAACGAAGTAGCACATTTAAAGGAGTTGGAGGAAAGTCCGATTTTGGGTTTTAACAAAGAATTTTTACGATGGATGCTCTCCGACGGTGCCGGGGCATTTCTTTTGGAAAGTGAAGCCAAAGGGAAAAATCCCTTAAAAATCGAATGGATCGACGGCTATTCGTACGCCCACGAGATGGAGACCTGCATGTATGCAGGCGCGGAGAAGGAAGCAGATGGACATCTGACGCCCTGGAGCGAATTTCCCGCCAACGAATGGGGCAAAAAATCGCTTTTTGCCATGAAGCAAGATACCCGGTTATTAGGGGATAACATCCTCAAAAAAGGGGTCGATAGCCTAAAGCAGGCTTATAAAAAACACAATATCGGCCCTGAAGATGTCGATTATTACCTGCCCCATATTTCTTCCTATTACTTCAAACAGGGCCTATTCGATGAAATGAAAGAACAAGGCATAGAAATGCCATGGGAAAAATGGTTCTTGAACCTCGAAAATGTAGGCAATATTGGCGCGGCATCGATTTATGTGATGCTTGAAGAATTAGTTGCTTTCGGAAAGCTTAAAAAGGGAGATAAGATTTTGTTCCACGTTCCTGAAAGTGCCCGCTTCTCCTATATGTACGCCTATTTGACCGTGTGCTAATGGCCGCGTCGGAAAACATAATCGCCGACGGGGAATTTTTGAAGACCCTGATCCCTCAAAAAGACCCCTTTGTCATGGTAGATGCCTTGACCGATTATTCCGAAACCCATATCGTATCAAACTTTACGGCGAACCCCGATAATATATTGGTGGACAACGACAAGTTTTCGGCCCCTGGTCTCATTGAGAATATGGCACAGACCGTGGCCCTGCATACCGGATACAAATACTTTCTGAACAAGCAACCCGCCCCGACTGGCTATATCGGAGCCATCAAAAAAGCGGAAATCTTTCAATTACCCAAAATCTCTAACAAAGTGACGACTACCGTAAACATCTTGCATGATATCATGGGAGTAACATTAGTCGAAGCCAAAGTGGAATATGAGGGCGTACTATTGGCCTGCAGTGAAATGAAAACGGCGCTTGCGCAATAACCTATCGTGTGTTTGAAAATGAAGAAAGCCCGTTACGATATCAATATCAAAAACTTCCTGCCCCATCGGAAGCCGATGTTGATGGCGACCGTTACGCCCTATCTCGACGAAAATTCTGTTGTAACCCACTTTGAAATCGATAACGACTGCATCTTTTTGAATTCCAAAGGCAAGCTTTCCGAAACCGGTCTTATTGAAAATGCAGCACAGGCCAGCACTGCAATTGTCGGGCAGAGCTACTTCGACGATGAAGACCTTGAGGGCGTTGGTAACTCTATAGTCGGTTATATCAGTGCCATTAAAAAGGCCGAGGTCTATGAACTTCCCCAAGCAAAAGAGCTTTTGGTCACTAAGGCCAAACTGATTTCTAGATACGACACCGGTACTATGAGTATTTGTACCGTTGAAGCTTCCACTTTTAGAAATGACGATTTAATCGTAGATTGTACCTTCAATTTTTTGATTCACGAAGTAGGTCAAGAATAGGCCATTCGTTATCTTTTTTATTGCCTTAGAGACTGTTTGGAAATGTATCGTTAGAATTATTATGTCCTATTTTTGATGCGCAATTAGGCAACCCCGACCGTTCGGGGTTAAGCATAGCAGAGCTACGGTTCAAAATTTTAACGACATTGGGCGCAAAAAGAGGGTAAAAGAAAATAATCGAGATATCTCTAAACAGTCTCTGATTACAATCATAACATGGTTACAGTACAACATTTATGACTCCATGAAAAAACAGGAAGTACCACAAGACGAGAGTACGCTCGGATCTGCGAATATTCGCGAGATGTGCTATGCCATCGATGAAAATGGGGAATATACTACGGAACTCAGTACAGGCTGGAACCCGAAGACCATCGCGCTGAACAATGCCCTAAAGGTAATCGAGGAGCGTGTTGCAAATGCAAAACAGCGTGTGCTCCAAAATGAAACCAGCCCTATAGAGTATTATATGGAAAAGGCAAAAATGGACCTACCTATTTTGGCAAGTTATGTGGGTCTTTGGCAATGGCGTGTGAAAAGGCATTTTAAGCCCTCGGTTTTCAAAAAATTATCGGAAAAAACTTTGCAGAAGTACGCAAACATTTTCGAGATTTCTATCGAGCAACTAAAACAAATCGATGAGTAGCACTTTAAAAATAGACTTTTCGCATAAACAATCGGCCCATTGTGAAAACGGGGTGGTTTCGAACCTTATGCGGCACAATGGTTTTGAAGTCAGTGAACCGATGGTTTTCGGTATCGGATCTGGTCTTTTGTTCAGCTACCTTCCGTTCTTAAAGGTCAATTACGCACCAGTTTTTACGTATCGGGTCATGCCGGGGCTTGTCTTCAACCGATTTGCCAAACGCGTTGGGGTAAAGGTCAGACGTGAGAAATTCAAAAATCCGAAGTCGGCCAAGGCGCGGTTAGACGAAAATCTGAAGAACGATAACCCGGTTGGCCTACAAGTGGGGGTTTACAATCTCGTTTATTTTCCCGATGAATACCGTTTTCATTTCAATGCCCACAACATGGTGGTCTACGGAAAAAAGGGTGATGAATATCTCATTAGCGATCCCGTTATGGAAGAAGTAACTTCCTTGACGGAAAAACAACTGGAGAAAGTCCGTTTCGCCAAAGGGGCCTTTGCACCCAAGGGACATATGTATTATCCCGTTTCATTTCCAGAAAAACTGGAATTGAAAAAAGCGATAAAAAAAGGTATAAAGCAAACCTGTAGGGATATGACGGCACCTGTTCCTATCGTTGGCGTAAAAGCCATACGGTGGGTGGCAAAGAATATTCGCAAATGGCCCAAGAAACTGGGAACCAAAAAAGCGAATCATTATTTAGGGCAGATAGTTCGTATGCAAGAGGAAATCGGTACGGGCGGTGGTGGGTTCCGCTATATCTATGCCGCTTTTCTACAAGAAGCCAGCAAGGAACTGCAAAACGAAAAACTCTCTGAACTCTCGAAGGAAATGACAGAAATTGGAGATGCATGGCGCGATTTCGCCTTAGATGCTTCGCGTATTTATAAAAACCGTAGCGGCGAAAGTGATGGGTATAACAAAGTTGCCGATCAGCTTGATGCAATTGCTGATCGGGAAGAAGTGTTCTTTAAAAAACTAAAGAAGACTATTTGATTTGAGTGTGACCCGTACAGCATGATCGAAATCACAAAACTTTCCAAAAAGTATAAAAATACCGAGAATTATTCAGTTGAAAATTTAACGCTTCGTATTCAAGAAAGGGAAATATTCGGATTGCTTGGACCGAACGGTGCGGGTAAAACAACCCTGATTTCGATTTTAAGCTCCCTGCTAAAACCAACTTCAGGCTCCTTCGCGATTAATGGCCTAACCTACAAAAAAAACAAGACCGAATTAAAACAATCTATCGGCATTGTACCACAAGAGTATGCCCTGTACCCATCGTTAACAGCCCATGAAAACTTGGTTTATTTTGGCAGCATGTATGGGTTAAAAGGAAAAGCACTAAAAGAAAATATTGACGAGCATCTTGAACTTCTGGGGCTGACCCAGTTTGCAAATAAGAAAATAGCAAACTTCTCGGGAGGCATGAAACGGCGAATCAATTTAATCGCAAGTATCCTTCACAAACCTAAAGTGTTATTTTTAGACGAACCGACGGTGGGTGTTGATGTACAGTCGAAAAATGCCATCATCGACTATTTAAAAAAATTGAATACAGGCGGAACTACAATTCTCTATACCTCGCACCATTTGAACGAAGCAGAGCATTTTTGCACACGCGTCGCCATTATCGACTTGGGAACTATCGTTTGCAAGGGTAAACCGAGCGAACTTATTTCCCAACAGGAAAATGCCGACAACCTTGAAGAAGTCTTTTTGGCCCAAACCGGGAAAGCCCTACGTGACTATGCATAAACTCTGGGCCTCGACATATAAGGAGTTTTTACTCTTGATCCGAGATTTGGGCGGCCTTGCCATTCTCTTCTTAATGCCCTTGCTGCTGGTAATCACAATCACCATAGTTCAAAATGAAACGTTCAAGACCCTAAAGGAAACCAAGATTTCCATCTTGTTGATTGATAATGACAAAGGCGCAGTATCAAGTAATATTCAGGAAAACTTGAAGCGTTCCGAGCTTTTCGATATCGTTCTGAAAACCGATGAAAAAGAGGCAGCCGATCAGGTGCAGACCGGAGCGTACCAATTGGCTATCGTTATTCCAAATAAACTATCGGAAGACCTCAACTTGAAAGTATCCGAAAATGTCGAAGGCATACTCGAAAAATTCGGAATGGAAGAAGAGAATATTCCCTTGGTAAAATCAAAGCTCGAACCGAAGGAGATCAAGCTCTATTTTGATCCGGCTACCCAGTTTTCTTTTCGTAACTCCATCAAGAGCGGTATCGGCCAAATGGTCTCCAAAATAGAAACGCAGACAATTTATAAAGCGTTCCAAGAAGAATTGACCGACGACACTTCCGAGAATATATTCGATACGGAAAAGTTTATCACTTTTAGGGAAATTGTACCGGCGAAAGGAAGTGAGGACATCATACCCAACGCTACACAACATAACATACCGGCCTGGACGCTCTTCGCCATATTTTTTATCATTTTACCCTTATCGATAAATATGGTAAAGGAAAAAAACCAAGGCACCTTTGTTCGGTTACGCACCAATCCTGTTCCGTATGCCATAGTATTGGGCGGAAAAACTATCGTTTTTTTGACGGTGGCATTGCTACAGTTCGCATTGATGTTGTTGGTTGGCGTGTACCTGTTCCCCGCGTTGGGCCTTCCTAAACTGGATGTTTCAGATAAACTGCCACTCCTCTTCTTTGTCGCCTTTTTTGCTGGCCTTGCTGCGGTCGGTCTCGGACTTTTATTGGGCACTATTGCCAAGACACAAGAGCAGTCTGCTCCGTTTGGGGCCACTTTTGTCGTCATACTTGCTGCCCTGGGCGGGGTCTGGGTACCCGTATTCGCTATGCCGAAGTTCATGCAGGCCCTTTCAAAAATATCACCGATGAACTGGGGCCTCGAAGCCTTTTATGATGTCTTCTTAAGAAATGTAGCCCTGAAAGCCCTACTACCCGAAATCGCTTTGTTATTTTTGTTCTTTCTAATAACTACGATAATTTCCATTGTTTATAACGAAAGGCAGAATGCAGTCTAAATCTAAAAAAGAAATCAGCCATACCAGTGAAGTGAGGGTTCGATTTGCGGAATGCGATCCTTTGGGCATCGTCTGGCATGGCAACTACATTCAATATTTTGAGGACGCGCGCGAAGCTTTTGGCCGCCATCACGGCATTTCATATTTAGACCAAAAAGCCCATAATTTTTCCACCCCCATTGTATCTTCCAAATGTGAGCATAAATTACCCCTACGATACGGGGATATCGCCACTATAAAAACGACCTACATCGATTCACCTGCCGCGAAAATGGTTTTTGGATATGAGATTTTGAATCCTGATGGACAACTAGTCTGCAAAGGCGAAACGGTACAGGTATTTGTGGAACTACACGGAGATCTATCGCTGATCGCCCCAGATTTTTTTACAAATTGGAAGAAAAAAGTGGGCCTTTTAGATGCATAATGTCTTTCTCTCACATAACAACATAATCTCCTCGCTAGGATTCGATAGCCAAGCCGTAATCGATCAGCTTGCCCAAGAAGTTTCTGGTTTGCAGTTAATCAACGAACCAAAAATATTGTCCCGCTCTTTTTATTCTTCGATAATTCCGGAAAAAAAATTGCAAAAAGCCTATTCCGAATTGGAAACCACCCAAGCGCACACTCGCTTGGAAAGAATGCTACTGGTTTCGCTCCACAAAACCCTTCAAAACTCAAAATTGGAACTGACCGACAGGGTCGGACTCATAGTTTCAACAACAAAGGGAAATATCGATGTACTGGAAGAAAATAGTTCGTTTCCAAAAGAACGTGCGTATTTAGATACACTGGGCGAACAATTAAAGCTTCATTTCGGTTTTAAGACCGATCCCATTGTACTCTCCAACGCATGCGTATCGGGAGTATTGGCCATTGCAGTTGCCAAAAGGCTCATACGTCAAAATCGGTTCGACCATGTCTTTGTTGTGGCCGGTGATTTGGTTACAAAATTTATTATCTCGGGTTTTAATTCGTTTCAAGCCTTGAGCGAAGTGCCTTGCCGCCCATATTGCAGGACACGCTCAGGTATTAATATCGGGGAAGTAGCCACGAGTGTTTTAGTAACCAAGGATAAAAGTGTACTAGTCGACGAAGCCGTAACAATTCTTGGGGAAGCTTCCTGCAACGATGCCAACCATATCTCAGGCCCCTCGAGAACTGGGGAAGGTCTTTACCGAAGTGTTATCTCCGCTTTGAAGGAGGCGAGACTTTCCGCACAAGATATCGACTACATTTCGGCCCACGGTACCGCTACAATGTTCAACGATGAAATGGAATCTATTGCCTTTAACCGCGCCGGCCTGGGCGATACACCACTGAATAGCCTTAAGGGTTATTTTGGCCATACCCTTGGTGCATCGGGACTCTTAGAAACCATTATCGGCATGCATTCTTTGCATCGAAATACATTGATCGCATCCAAAGGTTTTCAAGAATTGGGGGTTTCAAAACCCCTGAACATTATTGAAAAAACGACCACGAAAAAGATGACAACGTTTTTAAAAACAGCTTCAGGTTTTGGGGGGTCGAATACATCTGCGGTTTTCAGAAGTGTATCAACTACTTGAACAAATCGGAATGCGACCCAATCCGAACTAACTTAATGATTTTTGGTGATTCAATTTGAATCCAAATAATTAACAGATCCGGTTTTATATGGCACTCCCAGTTATCCTTATAATTCCCTTTTAGTCTGTGTGGCCTCAAATTCTTAGAAATACCCGAAACGCCTTTACTTTCTAAAATTTTTAGGACGGCTACGGTAAGTTCAAAATCTTTTTTGTTGCTTTTGACTTTTTTTAAGTCCCTTTTGAACTTTGTGGTAAAGTCTAGATAATACATTCAGATTACAGTTTGTCAAGCCACTCATCGAGATTGTCTATTCGTTCCAGATTACCGCTTCTGGCCTCTTCAATCGCTTTTTTGGTCTCTTCGTTCGGGATGTTTCCCACGTCTTGATACAATAACCCTTCGATGTAATTGTTGAGGCTTCTTCGCTGTGCTTTTGCTTTTTCCTTAACCAATTCAAGAAGTTCCGCATCAAAACGAAATGCCGTTTGCACTTTTGATGTTTTCATGGTTTTAATGATTTTCCCAATGTAAAACTACAAAATAACAAAATATTATACAATATATAACAAATTGATATTCCATGATAATCAAGAAAAAGGTTTGAGTAGGGTAATATCCAAATAGCTCTATTTTCGTTTCTTAATTGCCCTACATTCCCTAAATTTGCGCGCCGAAAGGAAGTACTGATACTATGCCCAAAAAACCCATAAAGGCTATAAAAGCTCTGGAGGAAGCACAAAAAATCGCTTTCGCACCGTTTGTTTTCCAAACGACGGTTTCTTTACGAAAGCTTGGTGTTTTCGACTACCTGTTCGAGAATGGCACCGAAGGAGGCATTACACTAGAGGGCCTTTCAAATGCAATAAAAATCAGCGAATACGGTCTTAGTGTTTTGTTGGAAATTGCCGAAAGTGCAGATATTGTGGAAAAAGATGAGGAAGGAGCCTACGAACTCACCAAAATCGGTTACTTTCTGAACTATAACAAGATGACCGAAGCAAATCTGAATTTTACCCAAGACGTTTGCTACCAAGGTCTTTTTCATCTCCACGAAGCCATTGAGACCGGCAAACCTGCCGGATTAAAGGAACTTGGCCCGTGGCCTACTATTTATGAAGGGCTTTCGCAATTACCTCCGAAAATCCAAAAATCTTGGTTTGCGTTCGACCACTTTTATTCCGACGAAATTTTCGGCGAGGCGTTACCCCTGGTTTTCCGAAGTAAACCTAAGACACTTTTCGACATAGGCGGAAACACCGGTAAGTTTGCAGTGCTCTGCGCCAACTATAATCCTGATGTGGTCATTAAAATCTTTGACCTGCCGGGACAATTGGAAAAGGCCCTTGCCAATGCCGAAGAAAACGGATTTAAAGACCGTATTTCAGGTCAAGAAATCGATTGGCTTTCCGAAAATCCACAAATAACAAAAGGGGCGGATACCATATGGATGAGTCAGTTCTTGGACTGTTTCTCAAAAGAAGAGATCCTGAAAATTCTCACAACTTGTGTGCAGTCAATGGACGCCGAAACCGAGCTTATTATTATCGAAACCTATACGGATCGTCAAAAATTCGATAATGCCCGTTTCACGCTTGAGGCGACATCATTATATTTTACAGCTTTGGCCAACGGAAATAGTAAAATGTACAAAGCGACCGAATTTAAAGAATTGGTCGAAAAATCAGGAATGATGGTTCATGAAGATATTCCTGTCGGAGAATTCCACACGATGTTCGTTTGTAAGAAAAACGTACATTTGAACTAGTACATCCAAACACTTTCTTTGAACAAAAGCTTGCAAATACGAAGTTACTGCCAAATAAAAAATGGCATTATCTCCCATAATGGGAAAGTCGTTTTCGAGCATCCTCTTACCGATTTTGAGCCCTTCATAAAAGCTGCTTACAAAAATTTTGAGACCGATTATCCCAAATTTTTTAAAATGGATAATCTAAGTAAACTGGCTTTTATGGCAGCGGAGACAGTCTTATCTGACAAGGCCGTTGAAGAGAAGAATATGGCCATTGTACTTTCCAATAGAGCTTCAAGTTTAGATACCGACCGAAAGTATCAGGAATCCATTGCGGACGAAGACAATTTTTATCCCAGTCCGGCCGTTTTCGTATACACCTTGCCCAATATTTGTATCGGTGAAATTAGCATCAGGCACAAACTGCATTCCGAGAATAGTTTTTTTATCTTTGACGCTTTCAATGCGGACTATTTGAAGGATTACGCAGACGGTCTGTTACAGAACGAAAAGGCCGAGGAAGTACTTTGTGGGTGGGTAGATTTTGATGATGGCCGCTATGAAGCGTTTTTGTACATCGTATCCGAAACAGGCAATCATCCGCATACAGCAGAAGAAATAACCAGATTATATTTGACCCCATGAGCGAGTTGAAACAAGAATTGAAAGAAAAGATCATAGAGCAATTGAATCTAGAAGATGTTGCCGTTGAAGAAATCGAGGATACCGACCCTCTTTTTGGCGAAGGCCTTGGGCTAGATTCCATCGACGCCCTTGAACTCATCGTGATGCTTGACAAAGATTATGGTATAAAACTGGCCGACCCCAAAGAGGGCAAAAAAATATTCGAATCGGTAGACACCATGGCTACCTATATTGCGGCAAACCGAAGTAGATAGGTTTTCTTAACGGTTTCAAATTTCCGTATATATCCAACAATGAGCAAAGGCGTAGCAATCACGGGAATGGGTATTATTTCTGCCATTGGCAACAATGTAGCGGAGAACTATGCATCCTTGATTGCAGGTAAAAAGGGAATTTCGAAGATCTCCCAGATTGAGACAATCCATAAGGATGAAATTATGGTGGGGGAGATTCCCGATACCAATCCTGTTCTAGAGCAAAAACTAGGATTTACCGAAAACCAAGTTTCCCGTACCGTTCTTATCGGCTGTATTGCTGCGGAGGAAGCCATAGCTCACGCAGGCATCACGGATATCAACGATGCCGAAACCGGATTGATTTCCGGAACTACGGTCGGGGGTATGGACAAGTCGGAGCAATATTTCTATGATTATCTTGAAAAACCCGAAGTAAGACAGCATATTACCGGGCTGCACGCCGGGGATTCCTCAAAAAAAATAGCCCAATATTTAGGCCTAAAGGAAAGCTTCGTAACTACCATAAGTACGGCCTGTTCCTCTGCTGCAAATGCCATCATGATGGGCGCCCGTATGATAAAATCGGGCCAGTTGGAACGCGTAATCGTTGGCGGAACGGACAGTTTGTCAAAATTTACCATCAACGGTTTCAAGACTTTACTGATTTTATCCGACACTTACAGCGCACCATTTGACGACGACCGCAAAGGGTTGAATCTAGGTGAAGCAGCAGCCTATCTTGTCTTGGAATCAGAAGAACTTGTACAGAAAACGGGCAAAAAAGTTCTAGGTTACGTAAAAGGCTATGGAAATGCCAACGATGCCTATCACCAAACTGCCTCATCGGAGCACGGTGACGGAGCGGTACTTGCCATGGAAAAAGCCTTAAAAGTTGCTAAAATACCGGCGACGGCCATCGATTATGTGAATGCGCACGGTACGGCGACTCCGAATAATGATTTATCCGAAGGTAGGGCATTAATTCGCCTTTTTAATGGCAAAGTACCCGAATTCAGTTCGACCAAGGCCTCTACCGGCCATACCCTTGCTGCGGCGGGGGGCGTAGAAGCTGTCTATTCTGTATTGGCGCTACAGAACGATACCATATTTCCGAATTTGAACTATAAAACCCCGATGAAGGAATTTGAACTGGACCCGATTACCGAAGTGACAAAAAAACCGCTACGGAACGTACTGTCCAATTCCTTCGGCTTCGGCGGAAATTGCTCGACTCTAATTTTTTCCAAGGAGATTTGAATTAAAAAACGAAGTTCCGGGGAGAAAAACTGGATACCGATTAACAGTAATTCTAAAGGCAAATGCTAACAAACGATGAAGCTGAATATTTACTAGCATTGGATAAATCTCTTTCGAATCCAAATCAAATCATTGATTTGAGAAACAAGAAGAACAGACTTGAACTGATTTCTCATCAAGACCCTGACTATAATTTTTGGATGGAAATAACATCTAATCAAAAACTAATTTTGAAAACTTCTATTCACCATTTGGAAAGTAATTCATTCGTTGGACTCTTACGAGTAGATTTTAAAGGCGGACATCATAATCCCATAGAAATCAAAAATACTTTACCAAATTATTTAAAACCTTATGCCGACAAATGGTTTGATCCCACGGAACCACATATGCATATTTTCGTAGAAGGTTATAAGCCCTTGGCTTGGGCAATTCCTTTGGCCGATACAGATTTTCCAACCAAGGATATTTCAGACCAGTCTGACCTGAACAATTTAATAATTAACTTTGCAAAAAGAATTAACTTAAGTTCCACGATTAATATACAACAAGCGATACTTTGAGTTGGGTAAACAAATATGTTGATAATTATTACGATTGGTTAAGGGAAAAAACCTTTATTCAAAAAGGAGCGAGTACTGATTGGTTTTTAATCAATACACCCTTTGTCGGAGCTTTTAATGATACGATTGAAATCTATGCCCAAAAAAGCAGTTGGTGAAACAATTACTATTGATGCTTTTGAAGTGGATAAAAAAGAACTTGTGCTTAATCAGATAGAAGCAAAATGGTATTATAAAGGACAACCATACAATGGCTATTCCATAAAATATCATTCGAATGGAACTGTAGAAGAACGTTTAGGGTTTTATAAGGGCAAACGCGAAGGTGTTGCAAAAAGATGGTCTAAAAATGGGGTTCTTCGAGTAGAATCATTTTATAAGAATAACCGATTGAATGGAACTTATAAAAGTTGGTGGGAAAATGGCACATTAGGTTCTGAAGCTACTTATGCGCATGGTAAATTGAATGGAATTGAGAAAAAGTGGTATCCTACCGGTGTGCTTGCAAAAGAACGCCAACTAGTAAATGGTAATGAAGAAGGCTTGCAAAAAGCATGGCTTCAAAATGGTACTTTGTATGTTAATTATGAAGCCAAAAACGGTCGGATTTTTGGAATGAAAAGAGCCAATTCATGTTATCAATTAGAAGATGAAGTTGTTGTTAGAAGTAAATAAAATAAAGCTATTACTAATTTGTCTCTTAACACTAATTGTTAGTTGTAAAGATGAGGTGGTTGAAAAACCCAAACAGGTTGTAGAAACTAGCAGAGTAGCATATTTACCATATTATGCTGATGAAAGTTTTACGCCACAATGGATTACACCAAATAGTGAAGCTGAAAAACAATTTCATAAAATACCTGATTTTCAGTTTGTAAATCAATTAGGTGATACCATTACCAAAAAAACCTTTGATGATAAAATATATATTACGGATTTCTTTTTTACAACCTGCCCGGGTATCTGTTTAAAGATGACTGGTAACATGAAAAAACTTCAAGAAGAATTTCAAAACGATAATGACATTTTATTGCTTTCTCATTCTGTGACGCCAACTATTGATTCTATTCCAGTATTAAAAACATACGCAGAAAAAAATGGTATTGATAATGAAAAGTGGCATCTTGTTACCGGTGACAAAACCGAAATTTACAATCTAGGAAGAAATCAATATTTCGTTGAAAACGACTTAGGCATTCCGAAAGACATTAATGATTTTTTACATACCGAAAACTTTCTACTCATTGACAAAAACAAGCACATTCGCGGAATTTACAATGGTTTAAATCGAGCTTCTATTGCACAGTTAATTATAGATGTTAAAGCTCTTAAAAAGGAAGGTTGATAGAAAAAAACTGTTTTATCCGAGTCCGACATCAAGAGTCATCATCACAATAAATCCCCCTATAAAACCAAGGACTGCAACATCAGAATGTTTGTCTTGTTGTGTTTCTGGTATCACTTCTTCTACTACTACAAATATCATTGCCCCAGCTGCGAAAGATAGTGCGTAAGGTAAAATGGGTTGAAATGTTAATACAGCCCATGCGCCAATAACAGCTGCAATAGGCTCAACCAATGCCGATGCCTGACCATACATAAAACTACGTCTTCGGGTAAGCCCTTGACGTCGTAAAGGCATAGAAACAGCAAATCCTTCTGGAAAGTTCTGCAAACCAATACCCAATGCCAAAGCAACCGCCCCGCCAATAGTTGCACCTTCAAAACCTGCTGCTACACCCCCAAAAAGCACTCCGACTGCAAGACCTTCCGGAATATTATGAAGCGTAATTGCAAGAGTTAATAAGGTTGTTTTGTGCCATGGGGTTTTAATTCCTTCAGCTTCTGCCTCTTTAAAATTAATATGTAAGTGAGGTAAAACTTTATCTAAACCAAAGAGAAACAATGCTCCTAGCATGAAACCAACGGCTGCGGGAATCACTTTTACAAAGCCTTCCCCCGGACTCATTTCAATACCTGGGGCTAATAAACTCCAAAAACTTGCTGCTACCATTACGCCGCCAGTAAAACCAAGCATCGCATCCATTACTGCTCTATTTGGGTTTTTAAAAAAGAAAACCAATCCGGCTCCTAAGGCAGTTAAACCCCAGGTAAATAAAGTTGCATAAAACGCAGCTAAAATGGGATTAATAGATTCAAAATAATGAATTATATCTTGCATAATTATTCGGTTATTTTAAGAAATAAATTGGATGCTATTAGACTAGAAATATGAATAATATTATCTTTTATCTTAATGTCGAGAGAACCATCAAACTCTTCTTTCTCCAAAACTAAAATGGTATCACCTAGTGCTATTTTATTCTTATCTAAAAATTTAAGAAATGGTGGCGAAGAATCTTTAACGCCGACACATATACCACTAGTGCCTATAGCCACTTCATTCAGCAACTTCTTAATTGTTTTTTTAAACTCTCCTTTTTTAGAAGGAATAGGGTCACCATGCGGATCTACTTGAGGAAAACCCAAATGCTTATCTAATTGATCAATTAACTTTTCACTTTTTATATGCTCTAATTGCTCAGCAACTTCATGTACCTCATCCCATGAAAAATCAAGTTTTTCTACTAAAAAAACTTCCCATAATCGATGCTTTCTCACCAACGAAAGGGCTATTTTTTGCCCATAATCTGTTAAACTTACACCTTTATATGGTTTGTAATTAGCAACACCTTTATCAGATAATTTCTTCACCATATCAGTAACTGAAGAAGGTTTGGTATCCATCTGATCGGCAACGGCATTAGTAGATACCATGGTGTTTTCACCCTTCCCTAAATGATAAATCGCTTTGATGTAATCTTCTTCTGAAAGCGTCATAGTAAATAAGCTTTATACAAAAATACATTTTTATATGTAAAAACAAATTTTTAGTTTTGTCTAAATTTTATTTTAAAATGCTTGAAATAAAAAATTTGGGAAAAGAAAAAATACGATTCTTTACCGTTTTTATAATTACTATGAGTAGCTTTTTTGCCAGCGCTCAAACCGGTGAAATTTCTGGTACGATTTCAGATGAACTATCTATCATACCATTTGCCAACATTTATTTGGAAGGAACCTCCATTGGCACTTCTTCTGATGAAAAAGGTTATTATACACTGAAAAACATTCCTGAAGGCAGTTATCAATTGAAAGCTAAAGTGCTAGGGTACCAGAATTTTTCTAAATCTATTCAAGTAGCGAATAATCAAAAAATAACGCAACCTATATTCATGATAGGGTCATCAGAACAATTAGAAGAAACTGTTGTCACTGGTACTTTAAAAGCTGTTAGTCGTTCAGAAAGCCCTGTTCCTGTAGAGGTTTATAGTCCTACTTTTCTAAAAAAGAATCCGACAGCAAGTATTTTCGAGGCACTGCAAAACGTTAATGGCGTACGGCCACAAATCAATTGTAACGTATGCAACACTGGTGATATTCACATAAATGGTTTAGAAGGCCCGTATACTTTAGTTTTAATTGATGGAATGCCTATTGTTAGTGGCTTAGGAACCGTTTATGGTTTATCTGGAATACCAAATTCACTTATTGAACAAATTGAAATTGTTAAAGGG
>ENA-ORXM01001658-ORXM01001658.1-marine-metagenome-genome-assembly--contig:-NODE-1658-length-29967-cov-4.168752_pt1 | contig 29967 bp, 22 predicted proteins | sample MGYA00237867_ERZ511480 | MGnify/ENA primary metagenome ERZ511480 (study PRJEB26309, sample SAMN06266103) | marine metagenome | isolation source: Algal blade | place: United Kingdom:Sidmouth, United... | reverse complement strand
CGAACGCCCCGTTTTGTTGTATTATCTTAAGAAAGATAAAGTAGACACGGTGGAAGCTAAAGACAATCACATAGCACTTTTAAAAACGATTCAAGTAAAACGAATCAATGTGATCGATGGTGATGTAACTTTAAGGAAGAGTGAAAATGATAGTCTTGCCATGAAGTTAGATTCTGTACATATTGATGTAGAGGATGTTTTAACCAATGCAGAGTTGATTAATTCTAAAATTCCGGTTACTTATTCCGCGTTGGATTTCAGTGCTAGTTCCTTATACGCGGACTTGGGTCCTTATGAGGCCCTAAAGGTGGGTAAGATAAATGTGGATGAAGGAAATCTTACCATCACCGAATTAAAATTGAAGTCAAAATACAATAAGACCAAATTAAGCTGGCACACAAATAAGGAGCGCGATTATATCGATCTAAAAATACCTGAAATACGTTTTGACGACATTGTTTTTGGCTATACCAATAATAAATTATGGGTGCATACAGGAGCAGGTAGTTTAATAGCTCCAAAATTGGAAATGTACCGTGATAAGCTTTTACCTGATGATACGGAAAGAAAGAAGTTGTTTGGTGAAGCTATTCGTACATTGCCTATAGAGATAGATATTCCTAAAATTGAACTTACCAAAGGCTACATTGCCTACAGTGAAAGGGTGAACAGGGAAACACCTCCGGGCAAGATAATTTTTGACAAAGTTCAGGCAGAAATACTGAATATTCAAAATGTACCTGATAAAAAAAAGGAGACCAGAGTAGCGGCCAAAGCATTGTTAATGGGAGAAGCACCAATTACATTAAATTGGTCTTTTGATGCCAAAAATGAATCAGACGCCTTTATGGCTTCTGGAACGGTAAAGAATTTTCAGTCTAGAAATATAAATTCTTTTTTGGAATCTAATTTGCGCGTACGTGCCAAAGGCGAAATTCAGGAGCTTTATTTTACCGTTAGTGGAAACTCGGTTTCCTCGGCAGGGGATATGAAAATGAAATACGAGAATTTTGAATTTTCAGTCTTAAAAAAGGACCGTTTACAGATTAACAAACTATTGACAGCCATTGGTAGAATATTTGTTAATGATGGTTCCAATACGGATGCTAACGGATATCGGTATGGAGGCATACAAGTGCAAAGAGACCCTACCAAATCATTTTTTAATTACATATGGCTTAATGTAGGTGACGGTTTGACAGCTACTATTATTGGTAATGGAAAGAACGAAAGGAGAAAAAAATAATTTTTTAGAGGTAATAGCCTCTAAGAATAACCAGTAATTTCAGTTTTGTATTACATGAACTAAAAGACAGCAAAATGGGAGTTATATCAAAAGATAAAAAGAAGATAACGTTATACTATAATTCAGAGAATTCTATAGGTCAACAAACATATGCTTATGTTGAAGCAGCAGATGAGTCCATTCTGGCCATAGACATATCAAAAACTAAAGTGACGGGCACACAGTGGGCCGAGATAGCACATAGTATGAAGGAACCCGTAGGAAGTTTGGTAAATCAGGATCATCCGGATTTTAAAGAAAAGTACGGAGAAGAGAAAGTAAATTTAGATGAACACGATTGGTTGCGGATTTTAGAGAAATCGCCATCAACATTGGCTTTTCCCGTAGTAATTAAGGGAGACCGCTTCATACCGATACAAAATCCTTCTGATTTTGTAAAATTTATGGATGATGATAGTGCTGGAATAGAAAAGCCCTATAAGTAATTTTTAAAGTCAAAAAAGCATTTTTTATAACTAAAGGCTGTAATGATTAATGCTTAAATTCAGATATTAACAGAAAAGAAGTTTAATCTTAAAAATAAAGAATATGAATCAAGAACAATTAGAAGGTAAGTGGAACCAAGTAAAGGGAAAACTAAAGCAGAAATATGGAAATTTAACAGATGACGATGTAACCTATACCGAAGGAAAGTTTGATGAAATGATGGGTAGGGTACAGGAGAAAGTTGGAAAGGGAAAAGAGGAATTGCAAGAAGAAATCGCAAGCTGGTAAAATAGTTATACTACCAATACAAGAAAGAAATCCCGAGCAGAAATGCTCGGGATTTTTCATTGCTATTCTCTTTGATAGTTTTCATCTGGAATATCTTTAAAAAAAGTTGCAGTATCAATATCTGCAGAAGGCCCATATGCCATAAGAAAAGTTCCTTTTGATGCATCATTGGTTTCAATAATGTAAAGGATGGATAGGTCTTCTGGGTCACTCATTCCTTCATATCTTATTTCCTTAACTATCGTAATATGTTCAGGTTTATAGCTTTTGTGTGTTTCTAAATCAACCAATTCGCCATTTTTATATTGGTATCGGCTTGTGTAACCTTTTTTTTCAAATTCGTCCATGGCATCTTTTTCGTGCCTTGCGTATGCTCCGTTCATAATTTTATGGGTTAGGGTTAAACAAAAAAAGGACAGCCATATGCTATCCCTTATAACTAAAATTTTATGTGGTAATAGCCTTTAAATTTTCTTGCGGCCCATAACCAAACTGATTATGAAGAGTACTATAAAAATAAAGAATAAAATTTTTGCAATACTAGCAGCTCCAGCAGCGATGCCTCCAAATCCGAAGACTCCTGCAACGATTGCTAATATGATAAATATAACTGTCCAGCGTAACATAATAATTGTTTTTAAGGTTAATACTAAATTGACCGAGACTTTTAAATTCTCATTTCAATTATAATATAAAGGTCTTGAAATGTGCTGAATGTAATTAGCTGCATTACGTTTTAAAATGCCGTAATAACAAGGGAGGTAGCTATTTAACAAGAGAAATGATAATTAATGACGGGAAAGAGTAGGTGTTGTATTCATTTTTAAAGAGCTGTAGAGAACCTGTAATAATAGTGCAAAAGTTAACTTATAAAACAGTAAGCCGCTTAATTGGTTTTACCCAAATAAGCGGCTTATTATCTATATTCATTTACCACCGCTAGGTGATAAAATGTTTTAGCTTCTCAATTTCTTGATTAAAGCTAAAGTTTCACGAACTTTAGTCTCCAATCCAGCATAATCCTTATTTGCTAAAATTTCTTTACTAATAAGTTTAGAACCCATTCCCACACAAGTTACTCCAGATTCAAACCAACCTTTTAAGTTAGCCTCATCTGTACTCACTCCACCTGTAGGCATGATACTTGTCCATGGTTGAGGTCCTTTTATACCTTTTACAAATCCAGGGCCATAAAGGTCTCCAGGGAATAATTTTACGATTTCACAGCCTAATTCTTCTGCATTGTTAATTTCGGTAAGTGACCCACATCCAGGTGACCAAAGTACTTTTCTACGGTTACAAACCACTGCAATATCTTCTCTTAAAGAAGGTGTAACGATAAAGTTGGCACCCATTTGCATGTAGGAGGAAGCCGCCGCAGCATCGGTAATAGAGCCTACACCCATAATCATTCCAGGAAGGTTTTTGATTGCGTATTTGTTCAATTCCGAAAACACCTCAAAAGCGAAATCGCCACGAGCTGTAAATTCCATTAATCTGGAACCGCCATCATAACAGGCTTGTAATATTTTTTTACCCAATTCTACATCTGGGTGATAAAATAAAGGAACCATTCCGTTTTCCTTCATTACGTTTGCTACTTCTATTCTTGAATATTGTGCCATAATACTATTATTGTTCTGATAAAATTTTATTGAAATCATATCGTTCCGGGTCTGGAAGATATGCTTTTGCTGCTTCGTAATCACTTTCCTGAATATAGTGCATATTCTGAAAGAAAAGTTTAGCGAATTCAGAATCTACATTCACTAGGCGAGGGGCTATCTTGCCATCCTCTCCTTGTATATCCTCTAAAAATAAAGGGGTTACTTCACCACGGGAATTTGCCGTAACGATACACCCGCTAATACCTTGGTCAAATAATTTTTTAACGCCAAGTCCCAAAAGGGTACAAAGGGTTAGGTCAAAACCAATAGGCCTGCAGCATCTGAGTTCATACCCTAATTCTACGGGTCTACTTTTTATGTTAATACCCAATTCCTTTAGTTTGGTCTGCACCAACATATTAAAAATATGAGATTTGCTCACATTGCCTAATTCTGGGTGACCATGGTCATCATAAGTAAAATTAATTCCACATTGATCAATTTCGCTATCTGGCATAATATGAAAAACACCTTCGCTTACTAAAGCTACACCGTAATTGATGTTTTCCAGTTTTCTTTTTATGATAGATGAAATGATCAACCGCACTACCTTATCAAAAGTGATAGAAGTGTTATTGAACATTTCTGGAATGACCACCATTGGAAAATGACAGCTACTAGCAATACCAAATGCTAAATGACCTGCGGAACGCCCCATAGTAGACATGACGAACCAATTTTGGCTGGTACGGGCATCTTCGTAGGTAGTATTACCAATACGTACGCCTTCATCCTTTGCCGAGTGAAATCCAAAAGTTGGGTTTCGATCGGGTAGGGGTAAATCGTTATCTATTGTTTTTGGAACGTGAATATTTGAAATTGAAATATTCTCTTTTGATAAATATCCTGTAATTCTGTTAGCCGTAGAGGCGGTGTCATCACCGCCTATACTGACTAATAGTTTTACGTTATTGTCGGAAAAAAGTTTCGTATTTATTTTTTCGTCACTTGGTTTGAACCTACTCATAATTAGAGTTGATCCCCCACGACTGAAAATACGATCGGCATGTGCAAAATCGAATTCCTTTATCTGTGGTTCATCTGAGAAAATACCTTTGAAACCTTCATGAAGGCCAAGTACGCGATACCCATCTTTTAAAAAGATTTTTGCCACCGTGCTAATAACAGCGTTAATACCCGGCGCGGGACCACCACCACAAAAAATTAATATCGATTTTTTAGGAGCCATTTTTTTAGTTTTGGAAATTAGCGAGCTACTCTACCTGAGGCGTCACCACCCATTAGTTTTTCTACTTCGCTAACTGTTGCTAAGTTGGCGTCACCTTTAATTGTGTGTTTTAAACAAGATGCCGCAACAGCAAAATCCAATGCGTTTTGATCATCTTCCGGGTATTTCAATAATCCGTAGATCAAGCCACCCATAAAAGAATCTCCACCACCAACACGATCCACGATATCCGTAATTTGGTATTGACGTGTTTCGTACATTTTAGAACCATCCCATAATACACCTGCCCATGTGTTGTGCGATGCAGAAATAGAACCTCTTAATGTCGTAATTACTTTTTTAGCTTTAGGGAATTTCTTCATCATCTGCTTACAAACGGATAAGAAAGCTTCTGCTTTAACATCAGCACCATCTTTATGAACATCCAGCCCTTCTGGGTGAATACCAAAGTGCTTTTCAGCGTCTTCTTCGTTACCAAGAATAATATCACAATATGAAGTTAATTCAGTCATGATAGCTTCTCTGTCACCACCGTAGTTCCAAAGCTTAGCTCTATAATTTAAATCCGTAGAAATAGTAATACCTTTATCACTAGCGGCTTTAACAGCCTCTAAACAAACATCTGCAGCTCCTTGTGAGATAGCAGGTGTAATACCTGTCCAATGAAACCATTCAACACCTTCGAAAACAGCATCCCAATCGATCATACCAGATTCTATTTCCGATATAGCGGAATGAGCACGATCATAAACAACTTTAGATCCACGAGAAACAGCACCAGTCTCTAGGAAGTAAATTCCTAGACGGTCACCGCCATAAACTATTTTATCTGTTCCTACGCCTCTTTTGCGCATTTCCATTAAAGCACACTCACCTATATCATTCTTAGGTAAACGTGTTACAAAATCTACAGGAACGCCATAATTAGCTAATGATACAGCTACGTTAGACTCGCCACCCCCATAAATAACATCAAAGCTATTAGCTTGTGAAAATCTTAAAAATCCGGCAGGTGCTAAACGCAACATGATCTCTCCAAAGGTTACTACTTTTTTCATTTGAAATGGTGTTATTTTAAATTGAACTTGTTTATTTGCTTAATCGATTAACCTAATTTTTAAAAATAAATCAAAACGTGTTCAGTTTTGATTGACGATATTAAAAATCTATATTTGCTTAATCGATTAAACAAATATAGAATAATTTGGTGAATAAAAAAAAGACCACCTTAAAAGATATTGCGAATATCTTGGAGATATCAACGGCAGCGGTGTCTAAGGCTTTACAGGATGACTCTAGAATTAGTGCAAAAACGAAGGAGGCCGTCAAGAAAGTAGCCAAAGAGTTAAACTACCAGCCAAATCATTTGGCAAGTGCATTACGTAAAGGAAAGAGTAATTTAGTAGGGGTGATAGTTCCTAGAACAAATAGCAATTTTTTTTCTTCGGTAGTTCAGAGCATGGAAGAGGTCTTGAATAAAGATGGGTATAACATTATAATTACTCAATCCAATGAATCCTATAAAAAAGAATGTGATAGTATTGATGCTTTATTATTTACACAGGTAGATGGTATTATTGCTTCTATGGCAAACGAAACGATTGAGTTGGACTATTACCAAAAAATCAAGTCAAGAGGAATTCCGCTAATATTGTTCGATAGGGGAGAGAACGATCTTAACGTAGATTATATAGGTATAGATGATTACGCTAGTAGCCACATGATTGTTGAGCATCTTGTTGAACAAGGCTGTGAGCGAATAGCACATATTGGAGGATACCAGCGTACCAGAATATTTAACAATAGAATCCGGGGATATAAAGATGCTATTAAGGAACATGGTTTACCATCCGATGATGAACTTTTACTGGAAAGTAGCCTTACGCAAGAGGACGGTCGTTTAAAAATGGAACAATTACTTAGTTTGAATAAAAGGCCAGATGCTGTTTATATTGCTGGAGATTATGCAGCCCTTGGAGCATTACAGGTTTTGAAGGAAAACGATATAGATGTTCCAAAAGAAATTGCCTTGGTGGGTTTTGGCAACGAACCTTTTACGGCAATGGTCTCTCCGCCAATTTCTAGTGTTGAACAACATAGTACGCAAATAGGTAAACTTGCCGCGCAAACGTTTTTAGAACATATGAAAGCACCCGAAGTAAAACAGACTTTGAACAAGAAAATTCTAGATGCAGAATTGATTGTCAGGGATTCTTCAAATAAAAAAGCCTTTCTTAATTAAAAGAAAGGCTTTTTTAAAATTATCTGATCGTTTAGATTCCTAAAGCTTGACCACCGCCGATTTGAATAGTTTCAGCTGTGATGAATTTAGCATCTCCGCTAGCCAAGAAAGAAACAACACCAGCTACATCTTCTGGTTGGCCTAATCTACCTAACATTATGCTGTTTGCCCATGAAGCAAAAACCTCTGGTTTAGTTGCTTTGATCTGCGCGTGGAAAGGAGTATCTATCGTACCTGGAGACACTGCATTCACTCTAATACCATATTCCGCTAAATCTTTAGCTAAAGCTTTAGTAATGGTGTGAACACCGGCTTTAGAGGTTCCGTAGATTCCTGCTCCTGGTCCACCTGCGGTCCATGCTGCATTGGAAGTATAGTTAATTATAGAAGCATCTTGTCCTTTTTTTAGGAAAGGAATAGCCGCTCTAGATGCAAAAAATGTAGAGTCAAGGTTCAATGCCATTACAGATCTGTAAAATTCTGTGGTCATTTCTTCAAATCTTGATCTACCACCCAAACCACCTGCATTGTTTACAAGGGTATCGATTTTTCCGTATTTCTCGCCAATAGCTTTAATGTTTTTAGTTACAGCTTCTTCATCTGTAACATCAAATCCATAATACTCAGCTTTGATGCCTTCTGCAGAAAGTTCTTTTACTCTTTCAGCTCCTGCCTCATCGTCTATACCGTTTAAAATAACTGTATATCCGTCTTGTCCCAATCTTTTTGCAACTGCAAATCCAATTCCGCCTGTTGCTCCTGTTATTACTGCTACTTTTCCTTCCATCTTACGTGTAAATTACTATTAATTAGTGTTAGTTATATTGTTTTAATTTTTACTTTTTAGTGGTGCAATGTTTGGAATCAAAAACCAAACACTGGACATGGTAATAATAGCCAACGCAGCACCAATTACAAATGCTGGTGTATAATTACCACCTGAGGTAAGCCATGGTACCAAAGCGGTTAAACCAAATGCTCCTAGTTTGGCAGCCATTCCTGCAAATCCCGATAGCGTACCTACGGTTTTACCTCCATATAAATCACTAGGTAGTGTCTGAACATTTCCAATGGCTGTTTGAAAACCGAATAAAATAACTGCCATGTATATTACAGCGGTTTCCGGTCCTCCTGGATTTGCCATCAACAATAGGAAAGGCAACATGATTACACATCCCAGCGTAATTATAAATTTTCGTGTTTTATTTACTGTCCACCCAGCCTTAATACGGTTTTGCGCTAATAAACCACCAAACCAAGCTCCAACCATGGCTCCAACATAGGGAACCCAAGCATAAAATCCTATTGATTTTACATCCATACCATAAACTTCATGCAAGTAAATAGGAATCCAAAAAATGAATAACCACCAAATTGGATCAAGTGCAGCAGAGGCTAGAATAACACCCCAACTTTCTTTATGTTTAAGCATCTTTCCGGTTTCCGGGTTGTAGCCATCATCCGGCTCTCCATCTTCATCCTCATCCTGATTCTTTTGTCCCGTTAAGATGTATGTACGTTCTTCTTCTGATATCCAAGGGTGATTTTTTGGTGGGGATTTAACTAAAATCCACCAAGGAATAAGCCATAATAATCCAGTTACACCAACCAAGATAAAAATCCAGTTCCAGCTGAAATACACAGATAATAATCCTATGGTAGGGAAGGCAATGATTCCTCCGATTGCGGCGCCTGAATTAAAAAGTCCTTGCGCAAAGGCTCTTTCCTTTGTGGGGAACCATTCAGCGTTGGCTTTTGCAGCTCCGGGCCAGTTACCTGCCTCAGAAACACCTAATAGAGAACGGAAAATACTTAATGTAAAAATACCTCTTGCAAAGGCATGTAATGCAGTGGCAATAGACCAAAAACCAATAGATAAGGTAAACCCTATTCGAGTACCGTATTTATCAAATATTTTTCCGAATATGGCTTGACCGAATGCGTACGAAAATATAAACAGGGTAGAAATAAATGCATAAATCTCTTTTCTTTCATCTGCCGTTTTATCTGGATATAAATCCTCGGCAATGTCTGGCCATAGAACGGGTAATGCTTGGCGATCAATATAATTGATAACGGTAGCCAAGGCAATTAATCCTATAACCCACCATCTTAGTCCTTTCAATTTCATCTTCGTTCTTTTAAAATTTTCATAATATTCAGACATAGAAATGGCTGGCCATATTCTTAAAAATAGGAGGCAAGCTATTCTAAATATCTGTATTTAAAGTACTTAAATACTTTGTAAATAATCAGGATAGAATTCTAACGGACTTAGCCGTTTATCTTCATTAGACAAGTAGTTTTTAAGTATTAGTTTCCCTTCAGAATTATATTTAGTTAGAATAAAATGTGCGTTTTATCCTTTTTTCACTTTTAAATTTCGGTCTTCACCATAAATGTAATCGTACAATTTCGAAAAATGTATTTTCATGGTTTCCTTTGCCAATTTTGGATCTTGATTTAGAATAGCCCTATATATATCTTCATGTTTTTTTACTTCAGATAAAGCTACATCTCCATCACAAATCGGGTCTTCGTCATACGCAACGATAATTTCTGGTGTTATCAGCAACATAAGCGTATTCATTGTACTGTTCTTACTCGCAGCTGCTATTGCTAAATGAAAAAGCAAATCTTCCTCTAGACAATCTTCACCGGCAATCATCTTAACTTTGTAAGCATCAAGAGCAGACTTTATGCGCTCTAGATCTTCATCAGTTCTTCTAAGTGCTGCTAATCTTACTGTTTTTAGTTCTAATAGAATACGCGTTTCTACTAATGATTTAAAATCTTGTTCATCTAAACTAAGAATATCATCTATCATTCCCGTCATGGCAATTTGGCCAATGTTGGCAATAAAAGTTCCGCTCTGAGGTCTAGAAATTAATATTCCATAAAACTCGAGCTTCTGGATGGCTTCACGAACACTACTTCTACTGACTTCGAATTTCTCTGATAATACTCTTTCGGCAGGTAGCTTATCACCTGGTTCAAGATTCTTATAGGTAATGAGGTCACGGATTTTTGAAATAATTTCATTTTGTAGTTCGCGGTTATCTTGCTTTGTTAAAATTTCTAGTTTCATAGGGGACAGTATGTTGAAATTGGTTAACCAGTTTGGTTTGTTAAAATTAGATAAAATAAATGTACTAAAAAAGTATTTTATTATTTTAATAACCTCCTGTATTCACAGGGATTTGGCGGTTTCAAAATTTTACCGACCCGTGGTGAGCGAGTCGGCAAAATTACTCTCAATCTAACTCAAAACAACATTCTTCGTATTCTAATATTTCTTTGAAACAGTTTATTAAAAAATCACATGTTTAATTGGTTTTCCATACTGGTTAACCAAATTGGTTTACCAAATATAACTTAATAGATTGTTAAATAAAAATTAATAAAGAGAAATTTGATGTTGCAAATCATCCAGACTACCCAAATGAGTGCTCACATGTTAAATCATTAGTTTGACTTTTCTTAAAATTCAACGGTTTTAGGAAAGCGAATCTGAATATCTATCTAATTGCAAACATCAAATGGTGTCTGAAAAATATAGTTATGAGCTATTTATTCTCTTATAATTCCTTCTGAGGTTAACGAAACTCATTATTGTTCGGTTTAAGCGAAATGAGTTAGATATAGAGGTCAAAAACTAATGTATAAAGAAGACTCTTATGATGTTATCGAGAAAATAAAAAACTTCAAAATATTAATTATCATACTTTAAAAATATTCAATTAGCGCTATTATACCGTTGTATGAGATAACACAGGAGAAAAACAATGCCGCAAATAAACCAATATTTAAAGGGAGTTTTGCTTTATGGGCTTTCATTAGTTTAGCGTTATTGATTAGTAAAATAATACCTAGGATAACTAATGGCAGAACAAAAACATTGAAAACCTGAGATAGAATTTGCATTTCTATGGGGTTCGCTCCAAAAATGGGAACTATCAAAGCGAATAAACAGGCTAATGCTGTTATAACCTTAAACTGTTTTGAGGTAGTATCCAACTCTCCAGATTGATAATCTGCCAATAGAATAGGGGCTATGAGTAAACATGGGAATATAGAGGATAGTCCTGCGCTTAAAGTTCCAAAAAAGAAAAGTGTAAGTGCAAATTTGCCGGCAACCGGCTCTAGTGTATTAACCATATCCAAAACTTTGGTTACGGGCTGACCTTCGTGAAATAAGGCTCCACAAGCAACCGCCATAACGGAAGCACTAATTACAAAAACAAGGGAGGCGGCTATTATGGCATCTTTCTTTTGTTGTTTTAAGTTATTTATAGTCCATCCTTTTCCTTTTACAAAAAGTGGACGGGAAAGAAAAGTTGCTGAAGCCATAGTCGTTCCCACAAAAGCGGCAACCATCATATTTCCACCTTCAACCTCTGGAACAGAGGGTATGAGACCTTTTGCTATTTCTATAGGTAGGGGGAATACCATAAACAGAGAAATAAAGAAAGAAAGTCCCATAATGGTTACGAAAATGACTAGTATTTTTTCAAAGAAAACATATTTACCTATCAATAAAAAACGATACATAATAGCAATGACGGCTATAGCAATTGTAAGGACCAATTCATATTGATATTCAGCTAATGAGGGAAAGTAAATCAAAAATATTTCGAATATAATATTTGCTGAAATACCAAGTATTCCCATGAGTGAATTCCATTGGCCAAAGGATACACCTAATATTATTAAAATAGCAATGGGTTTTCCCCATTTAATGTGTTTTTTAAAGGCATACAAGGCCGTTTCTCCGGTTACCAAACCATAATTGCCATAGGCGTACATAAGCATACCGGAAAAAATACAGCTTAGAACTAAAACCCATAGCAATTGCATTCCATAGGTACTACCCGCAACAATCATGGATGTTACGCTGCCTGTGCCAATAGTATAGCCAATTGCAAAAATACCTGGACCAAAGGCAAGGACAATAGCCAGGATTTTTTTAAAGAATGATGATTTAATTTCCGGGTTTGCCATGGTTTACTAATTTAATAGGGATTAATATGTAATTAGATAAATCAGCTGATGAAGCGTCATTACTCTATAATCGATTTTTTAATATAATATCTTGAGTTTTTGTTGCTCTTCCACCTTAATTTTTCCTGAATTTATTAGAGTGTTGTTCTCGTGATGATTGTTCTTTTCTCCCCATAATAAAGCAACGAGTTCAATGGAGTTGTTTTTAAAAGCATTGTTTTTGATAAGCACATTTATAATGCCTCTGGTTTTGATTAAAATACCGCTATTTTCCGCAGCTCCACTACCTGTAAAAGAACTATTGGTGATAGATAATATGCCTCCAATGGTTGATTCATCATACCCGCCACGGTAAAAGTCAATAACATTTTTTTGGACATTTTCAAATCTACATTCGTCAAAAGAGACCATTTCTGCATTATAATCGCCTTTGTCCTCAGCCGCTAATTCAAAACCGTTCTGGCAATTTAAAATCGTTGTCTTTTTAAAATTGATAGAATCCGCAAATGACCCTTTATTGGCTTTTAGTACATGATCAAAATCCTCAATCAAACAGTTTTCTATGAACATATTATAAGCAGAGGCCATATTCTCTTTTAAAGGGGCAAAAGCATGGGTTCCTTTTTTACCCTTAAGTATGAGGTTCTTTAACTTTATAGTTCCCCTAGGGTGCATTCTAAAAGCTACAGAATCTTGCTGTCCTGTGAATGTAAGCATAACTTTCTTTGAAGAGTCTTTGGAGCGAATAGTTATTTCTTTATCTATTTTTAAGGAGTAGGGTAGGGAATATGACTCTTCATTTAATTCAATGATGTCTCCTGAAGAAGCTTCACTTATTTTTTTCGCAAGCTGGCCAGTTGCAGCTGAGGCTGTAAGAATTTTTGGCTCAACAATTTTTTTTTCAGTAGAAAACCAATTAGGACCGTATTTCTTTTTGTCAACAGTGAAATTAGATGCGGTAGATACGTTTGTAATTGCACCAATGTTATTTTCATTGCTTCTTGAAGCACCAAAGAGATCAGATTTAATTTTAGAAAAACCATACCCCATATACACATCCGTTAAAATTGAATCGTTAAAATGCTCGGGCACATATAACCATTCATTAATTTTTTGCATCTGTATAGTTCCACTTTTTAGCGCATCGTTAATGGAATAATTTTTACCGGTATTATCTATAATGTTGCTCTTAAATTTAATCCCGTTAATACTGCTTAAATTTATAAAAGGAGTGTCATCAACCTGTGTATTGTATATGATATTGTTGGCAATGGTAGTGCGTATGGGTGGTGCTGACCGGATTTCGCTAGGAGGAAGTACATCTGCACTTTTAAGATTTTGCCCCACGCCTATTTGCCAAGGGGACTTACAATCTACCCAAGTATTATAAGCAACCACAACATCGCTTACCTGTAGGTAACGATTCAAAGGCGTCATCGGAATTCCATTCATAATGGCGAGCGGACTTCTGAATTGTGCACCTTTTATCTTATAGAAATAATTGTTGGTAATCCAATGTCCTGTATTTACAACTCGGATGCCTCCATAAAAGTCAGAATCATCACCGCCAATAAAAATGTTGCTATCTACGGTGGCATAGCTTCCATGTCTCAAAACTAGGGAACCTTCACATTTGTAAAATATGTTGTTTTTAAAGGTGTTGAAGTTTGTTTTGTCCGATATAATTTCCACTTCACCGTTACACGCTTCAAAATAATTGTCGGAAATATTTGCAAAACTGGGAGAAACTCGGGTTTTACTGTCTCCAACACGTATAGTTTCTGCTCTTGGACCTCCTTTCCTAGGGCGTGGTCCAAAATAATTGTTTATAATTTGATGGTGATTGTTAATGTGTTCATTACCTGTAAAAAATATTCTTATTGTTTCACCGTCATTTGATTTTCCCGAAATATAGGAATGGTCTAGTTGATTGTGTTTACCGTAAAATTCAATCCAACGATCATTTACCAATCGGTTTGGTTTGGTAAAATCCTTAATCACCGTATTTGTGACTCTACAGTTGTATGCTACACTATCTGGACTGATCATATAGCGTATAATGGAATTTTTGGGCGAGTGGCCGTTTTGGAAGTATAGGCCGTCCACAATTAAATATTCCCCTCCAAGATGAAGATAAGATTTTCCTTCAATAAATACTTTGCCAGGAGTTTCCGCACGCAAGAGAATAGGTTGCTTTTTTGTGCCATTTCCGAAAAAGGTGATCTGGGTGTCCTTCCAAATTCCATTTACCATAACAATTTCATCTCCGGGTGATGCTTTTTCAATTGCTATTGATAATTCATTGGAATCATTTACATAAATGGCTTTTTGATTTGCATTTTTACCACATGAAATTAGAAGAGAAAAAAGGCCTATGAGTAGTAACTTGGTTTTCATTATATGATTTTTCAACTGGTAAGTAGTGGTTTTATCAAAATGTTATGAAATATGATTTCTAAACCCAAGTTCCAACACTCAGTAAAATCTCATATTCTATTCTTAGGGATTTTTGATTTTTCTGCCTTCACCATATATATAGTCATACAATTTGCTAAAATGCAATTTCATTTTTTCCTTCGCCAATTTGGGGTCTTGATCCCGAATTGCAAAATAGATATCTTCGTGTTTTTTAACTTCGGATAGTGCTACATCACCATCACAGACCCGATCAATATCATAGGCGATAATTATTTCTGGTGTAATCAGTAGCATTAGCGTATTTATTGTGCTGTTCTTACTGGCGGCTGCTACTGCTAAATGAAAAAGTAAATCTTCTTCTAAACAATCCTCACCAGAAAGCACTTTGTTCTTGTAAGCATTGAAAGCAAGTTTAATACGTTCTAAATCTTTATCTGTTCTTCTTAGGGCCGCTAGTTTTACGGTTTTTAGTTCTAGTAAAATGCGAGTCTCTACAAGTGATATGAAATCTTGATCTTCTAAACTGGTAATGTCATCGATCATACCGTTCATGGCAATTTGGCCTATGTCCGCTATGAAAGTTCCGCTTTGTGGTTTGGAATGTAGGATTCCGTAAAATTCCAATTTTTGAATAGCCTCACGTACGCTAGTTCTGCTAACGCCAAATTTCTCACATAAAACTCTTTCTGCAGGTAACTTGTCACCTGGTTCAAGGTTTTTATAATTAATTAGGTCACGAATTTGTAGAATAATCCCATTTTGGATTTCTTTATTTTCGTCTTTTGTCAGTATTTCTAACTTCATATTGCGAGTGCAGTTCAAACTTTTTAGTTAAATAGGTCGTTTTGCCTATGAAAGATTAACTTATCAAGAATGCTTTATTGCTGAAGCTTGATGGTTTGTAAATTTAACCGACCCATGGTGAGTGGGCCGGCAAAATTACTCTCAATCTAACTCAAAACAACTCAATATTACTGTCCAATAACCTGTACTGTATGATCTTAGTTTTTATAATCTAATTTGAAGATTCTAGATTTCAAAACTGTCCTTTTGAAAAGAGCTATCAGTTCATACTGAAAGCATAAAAGACCGTATGTTCAAAACTATTTTAGTGGTTAGGGACTATTTTTTAAAATAGGTACTTCTATAGCATAGTTCTATATAACTATGTGTGCGTGAAGTAACAGCTATTAATAACTATGAAAACATTCTTAAGAATGTTCTACCCGAACTGCCAAGAACTTTAATACTTGGCAGTTTCTGGTAGAAACAAATGCTAAACTCAAATAACTAATTTTGATGAGGTCGCTGATAATTTGCAACCAAATTGTTTAGACATATTCATTGTTACCTTGGTTTTAGTATCCAGGATTCTGTTCAATTTCACCAAAGCTAGCCAGTACTTCTGAAACCGGAATTGGAAATAGGTAATAATTTTTGTCTATGGTTTGCCCCATTTCTGCATCAACAGTACCTGTTCTAACTAAGTCAAACCATCTGTGTCCTTCAAAGGCTAATTCTAGCCTTCTTTCGTTAGCGATAGCTTGCCTTACTTCATCCTTAGTAGTTGCTGTTCCTGTTAAACTGGTTAAACCTGCTCTTGTTCTTATGTCGTCTAATAAAGGAAGAACTGTTGTTGCTGGAGAACCAGTCTCATTAAGTGCTTCTGCATACATTAGAATAACATCTGCTAATCTTATTTCTATCCAATCATGATCGGAACCATTTCCTCCTTCTTTTGGAAATTTAATCGCGGTTGTGCCATCTTCGTTAAGCGTTACCTCTCTTCTTAAATCAGTGCCCCCGCCATTTGCGTCACTAACGTCAAACGCAGCAACTAAATCTGGGTCTACCGGAAGATCAGATTTTGAATCATCTCCAACAAACCAGTTCCAAAAACGAGATGCGAAAGAATATTCATCTACGACTGAACTTACTATTTCCGCTGCGTAAATGATTTCAGAATTCCCCTCATTATCTGCTCCAAAAATTTCATTAAAATTTTCCTGAAGTTCATAGTCGGTGTTGGCTAGAACGGCAGCTAAATGGGGCTCTGCATTGGCATAATCGCCCATGAACACATATACCTTGCCCAATAAGGCTTCGGCAGCAGTACCGGAACCAAGAGTTCCTATAGCGTCATTTAAATCAGGAATTATTACATTGTTATATATTTCAGCGCTAGGTTGTCTAGTTAAATCAACTCCTGAAATTTCATCAATTGATGGTTGTGGAGTCAAAATTAAACTAACATCTCCAAATACTTGAACTAGTTTAAAATAGGATAAAGCTCTTAGGAATTTAGCTTCAGCTATATCTGTAGTAGTGGTGGAGTTTTCAATTACGTTGTTCGCACTTAATATGGATTTATACATCGCCGTATAGAATGGTCCAAAGAATTGATCCTCCATATCAGTTAGATTATTGTCATATTCATCGAATTCAGTGTAAGGAGCCTCGAACATAAAAGCATTATCTGCTCTAAATTCGCCCATTATAGCCATTGGTGTAACCCCGCCAAGCTGATAGTAATATGCGGCGTTCAAAACGCCTTCATAATCCGACAAGGAATCCGATTTGGCTATGTTTGGTGGAACTTGGTCCAAATCACTGTTACATGCCACGGTCGACACGAGAAGACCTAATAATATATATATCTTTTTCATTTTTTCTGATTAAAAGTTAACATTTAAACCGATAGTAAAGCTTCTTACAACAGGACTGGCACCTACCTGAGCTCCATATGTTGTTGGACCTAAATAATCACTACCTGAAGTTTTTACACCTTCTGGGTTATAGGAAGTATAGTCATCCGACCATAGGTATAACAAATTGGTTGCCGCTGCGTATAATCTAACAGAGTTTAAACCAATTTTATCCATCAAATCTTGATCGAAAGTATATCCGATAGTCAAGTTTCTTAATGCTACAAAAGAAGCGTCTTGAATCATAGCGTCAGTTTGGTTTCTATTTCTTTCATAATACTGGCCGTTATGATCAGCAATGCCATCATCATTTGCATCAAGACTTGCATAATCTAATCTTCCTCCCCACTGTGATCCGTAATAAAGAGGATCTATATTGTAGACTTCAGCTCCATGAGAACCTTGAAATTGGAAAGCCATATCAAAAGACTTGTAATTGAAGTTGTGCGACATACCCCAGTAAAAATCCGGTGTATTTTGACCTATTTTAACTAAATCACCACCATCTTCTACAGATCTTGTTCTATCAATAACGCCATCGCCATTTTGATCTACTACATAAGATTCGCCAGTCTGGCTGTTAGGATGTCTAGAGCCATCTGCTAAGTATGTCATTTCAACATCACCAATGGTTTCTAATCCCCACATTTCACCAATATTACCACCTACATAATTTCTAAATACAGCTCCTCTACCACTCTGACCGTAAATTGTTTGAGGTAATTCATCCAAACCGCCTAAGTCTTTAATTTCCGTTTCAACGGTAGATAAGTTAGCTGTAAAACTCCAATTAAAATTATCGGTTTGTATAGCTCTTACATTTAAATCAAGCTCCAATCCAGAACTTCTTACATCTCCTGAATTAAGTACTACAGATGTTGTACCTAATACTTCAGAAACACTTTGGTTAATTAAAATATCTTCAATATCAGAAGTATAGTAATCTACACCCAATCTAATGCGGTTGTTCAAGAAACCTAAATCAATACCATAATTGGTTTCCGTATTGGTCTGCCAAGTTAATTCCGGATTTTCAAAATTATCTGAAATTAAAAATGCTGTACCGTTTACTGTTGCTTGAGGGTCCAAAAGACTTAAAGCGTCATAGGAATCTAAAAAAGAAGTAGTACCTAAAGATCCAGTACTAAACCTTAGCTTTAATTGGCTCAATGCCTTGCTATTTGCTAAGAAAGATTCATTGTGCACATTCCAACCTAATGAAAGAGCAGGGAAAGTAGCGAATTGGTTGTTTGCTCCAAAACGGGAATCACCATCTCTTCTTACTGACGCGGATATTAAATAACGATCGTCATATGCATAGTTTACCCTTCCAAAAACACTCTTTCTTGTTCTTGTTTCATCTCGTTCTGTTACGGTAATATCCGCAGGATCGAACAAGTTGTAGTTTTGAATAATAGCATCTGGTACATTTACACCATCTAATGCCGTTCCTTTTAATTGTGTAGTTTGAAATTCTATACCCCCTACCGCAGAAATATCATGCTTGCCAATAACTTTAGCATAGTTTAAGGTAGTTTCGCTCAATACTGAAAATACTTTTAAATCTGTTTGATCCATATAAGTTTGAGAATCTCTTGCTCTAGAATCAAAACCAAGTAATCTATGCTCATAGAACTGAGTATCTTTAAGATCGCCTCCTAGAACAGTTTTTACGTTTAAGCCTTCTAAAATGTTATACTGTAAATAGCCGCTTACGTTTCCGAAAAATGTTTTTTCCCAACTTTCCGTATTATCTAGTTTTGCTGCTGGACCCGCATCACCGGAACCACCAATACCATTGTTGTTTCTACCGTAATGCCAATCTTGTGCAGCCATACCCGGCTCTAATGCGTAAATACTATTGGCTTCGTAACCAGATCCTCTGTAGCCATCATCAAAAGCATCTAATCCTAACGCTTGTGCTTTGCCATCCAATGATTGAACAAAGGCAATAGATGCATCTGTATGGTAAATAGGACTAATAGGGTAGGCTCTTAAAAGGTCTCTCATATCATGAGCTAAAATATCTCTGTGAGATGTAAACCCATTAAAACTAACTCCTGTTTTAAACTTGTCGCCTAGTTTGGCATCAACGTTCAAACGTGCATTCAATCTTTCAAATCCTTGTGTTCTTACAACACCTTCAGCATTTTGGTAACCAATTGAAGCAAAGTAATTTACATCATCCGTTCCACCGCTCATACTAAAATCATGACTTGTAGTGGAACCCGTCTGAAAAAGCCAATCTTCAGGGCTTATGGCTCCTGGTGAGTCTTCGTAAGCACTTAATCTATATTCTAAAAATGCAGGGTCTACTGTATCAACGGTGCTGGTCCAGTTACCAGCGGCAATCTCTGATCTTGCATGGTCTGCCCATTCGGAAGCATTCATTAAAATATTGTCTCTATACTTAGTAGAGAAACTTGTGTAAGCATTGTAACTAAAGGTAGCTTTACCAGATTTACCCTTTTTGGTTGTAACCAGGATAACACCATTTGCACCCCTAGAACCGTAAATTGCAGCAGAAGCAGCATCTTTTAGTACTTCCAAACTCTGTATATCGTTTGGGTTAACTGTAGCTAAGCTACCTGAAATTGGATAACCGTCTACAACTATTAGTGGACTTGAATCACCTGATATAGATGAAGCTGCTCTAATTTGAATCTTTGGATCCGCACCGGGCGCACCGTCTTGATTTTGAATCAATACACCAGGTAATTTACCGGCAAGTGCATCATCAACACGTGTGGTTTGTACAGCGGCAATATCATCACCGCCTACTTTGGCAACAGCTCCTGTTAAATGTGATTTTTTTCGAGTACCATATCCAACTACAACTACTTCTTCCAGTAGTGCAGCGTCTTCGGTCATTACAACATTAATGGTCTCTTGGTCTCCTACGGTTATGGTTTGAGTAACATAACCGATATACGAAAATTGAAGTACGTCTCCACTATTGGCATTTATAGTGTAAAGTCCATCAAAATCCGTTGCAGTACCTGTTGTAGTGCCTGAAATAACTACATTCACTCCAGGAATAGGTACGTTAGCGTCGTCTACAATCGTTCCCGATATGGTAGACGCGTCTTGAGCAAATATCGCGGCATTTATAAACACCGCAAGTATTAGTGCTAGTTTGTTTTTTAAATTCATTTGTGTTAATGTTAAGTTAGTAATATGTATCGGTTTAAGGCCCGATGCCTTAATGAAATTGTGAGAATTTCATTTAATCAACAACTTACTATAACAACCGGCTCAATAAAGTCCTGAATAATTGTATTTTTGTAGTGAGCGTGTATAGTATATTGTGCAAGTTCGTAGTATTACTTCCCTTCAGAATGAAGTAATTTGAGTTAAAAAGGATGGGTGTGCGCCCGTCCTTTTTTCGTTTGTGTACTCTATATTTTCATGAGGTGTTTCTTTAATTAATACTAGCCAATTGTTCTAATTTTAATTGGTTTTCCATACTGGTTTACCAATTTGGTTTACCAAATATAACTTAATAGTTTGTTAAAAAAAAATATTATTGAGAAAATTGAGTTGCTATTTTAAGTATCTAATATTTTGGAGTTCGTTCATTTAGTAAATTGATAAAAGAGTTGAATTATTTTTCTTAATTAAGAATGTTTTTTATTTAGTCAAGGTGTATTTGTGACACCTAAATTATTTGTAGAGGATTTATAATATGGTACGATTAACAGATATCCGAAACGGACTTGTTAGATTTTTAAAGATGTATAAAATTGCTGTAAAGCCAATAAAACAAGGGGTTCTAAATATTAAAGACTTATAAATAATTTGTGGATTTACTCCAAAAAATTATATAATATGCTCATTTATTCCAGGTAATTTTGTTCGTGATGTAAAGGGTTTCAAAAATAATGGTGTGCTTTATTTGTTCCTTGTTCTGCGAGTTGCAATTCTAATATTTGGGAAGCTTTAGTGGTGGCCTCATATTAATCATGCACCTGTCTTGGGTCAGTTTTATCTTTGTTAAATTTTATTATTTTTTAATAATTTTATGAAAACGACTCGTGATTTAATCAACATTCTTGAATTTATTGATTTTTCTAGAGTTAGCTTAAGCATAAAAAAGAATAGAATACGTATGATTGTTTTTTCTTTATTTCATACCGAAAAAAACTCCATTATTGATAGTGTGATTGCATAAAAAAGAGCGTGCAAATTGTCTTATTGAAAGTATCCAAACATCTATTTTGAACTAATTAGGGGTAAATAGATAAAGTGTTGACTTTCAGTAGAAAAAAATAACAAAACAGATGCATTAAAATAGTATAATTCTGCGTTCTTGCTTCTTTAATAGTTTGAAATAAATTATCTTGCTTAGGTAATTATTATTTGATAAATCTTAAGAAAAAATGAAACGATTTAGTGAAAAGTACATCATCACAAAAGAAATGGATTGGGAAGAACTTGGAGGAGGAGTATCCAGAAAATTCTTGGGTTACGATAACCAAATCATGATGGTAAGAGTGAAATTTGATAAAGGGGCATTAGGTGCACCGCATCAACACTTTCACACGCAAGCTACCTTTTGTGTTTCAGGTAAATTTGAATTTGAAATTAATGGAGAAAAGAAAATCGTAGAAGCTGGGGATGGCGTATATATTGAACCTAATTTATTACATAGTGCGGTTTGCTTAGAAGAAGGAGAGCTTATTGACACCTTTAGTCCGGTAAGAGAAGATTTTTTAAGTGGTGATGGAGTATCTTATTTTGGAGATAAAAAGTAGAATAAATACTATCCTTAATTGTAATTTCCGCAAAATCTCTTAGCGAAGAAACTAATTAAACTTTATAATTTGGTTTTCATAATCTTACTGTTAAGGGCATTGAAAATCAAATTATAAAGTTAATTGAAAAGGTTAAATATAGCCGTCAAAAGAACTGAAATAAAAAGAAATATTTGCAGTGCATTTTTGAAATTTAATTGGGGTATGGTTAAGCCCGAAAGTAGAATTGAAAATTAAAAGTTTCAGCAAATTTCAAAGTCAGCAAGAATTTCCCAAAGATGCTTCTTTTCTTGCTACCAGAAGACTTATGTATTATCTCTTATACTACTTGATTTTGATAAATGCGTAAGGTCCTTTCCAACTATAGTCTTTCTCGTTTATTTTCAAAACATGCTCTATATCTGAAGCACTATCTTCATTTGCCAATATTAGCATCAGCTTATCTCCAGTAGACTTCGTTTGAATCAATGCAGCTGTATATGCTTTGGTGTCGATCATAATTTCTAACTTGGAAATTATACTATTGGAATTCACTGAAAACTCAGAAACCGGACTGTAATGTCCATGGGATTCTAGGATGGAAACGAATGTAGTATTCTTGCTTTTTTTTCTTCTTACCACAAGGCCGGCATCTCTTCTTAAATTAAAGTCTGGGTCATTCGCGCCAATACGCACAAAGTTTAATTCATCTTTATTGGTAGTGGCAGTAGATAATGTGTAAAAGTGTCCGTTTTCTAACCAGCTAAGTTTAGTGTTTTCTTCCTTAGGTGCTCCTATTGCTTCCAACCAAAGATGTTGGTAGCCATTATCGGAACCAAAGGTCGTTAAAGTAGTAGGAGCTGTAACATCAAAATTTGTTTTCATAATCTGACCCTTAAAATAGAAGGGCAGATCATATTGATTTTCAGTATTAGATTCAACTTTTAAGATGTCCAATAAAAATGGTTTTTCAAAATTATCGGCTTTGATTAGAGCCAAAGTTCTGTGCATTTCGGTGCCGGGATACGCATTAATTTCTTTGGCACTTACTACTTGTACCTCTGGATTGGACGTATCAAAAAAGTAAAGTTCCGAATGGTGTTTGCTGCCCACTTCATACTTTCCTCCAAAATGGGAGGTTTCATTTTGAACTAAAGTATTATGCGCTATAGTTTGCTTGGCCCATGTCTTATTTTCCTTTAAATAATTTCCGCCGCCCTTTTGCTCAATATTTACAAAACGGGCCAATCCGTAATCTTGTAATATCTCCGTTCCTTTTTCGTATAGCGAAAAAGAAAGTTTGTCATAATGACCATGACTTAAGCCTTGAGCCGCATATTTATATACTAATGTCATTTCTTCATCTCCATACCTAAGTATACCCACGCCACCTTGGTCACCATTGGTGCCATCTGTTAGGTTTATTGATTTTTTCTGGAAACTCTCAGCTTTGCCATCTCTAATGCCAATTGCAACGGCTAGACCTGAGTCATCCAATAATACTCTACCTTGCTCTTTGGCTATGCTTAATAATTGTGGATTGTGGCCACCATAGTGATAGGCAATATCAAGAGCAGTGACTACGTCTGGCGATTTATATGACATGCCTTTTTGAGCATCGTTAAGAGGAAAAAAATCACCATCGGCATCAGACAGGTTTACGAGCACGTTTACAGATTTAAGCAAAACACTATCCTTATGTGCAAATATTTTATACTCAGGCCTTACGTTGTGCAGGGCTTCTGCAAAAATCAGGAAGGGATACATGGCATAACGCTGGTAATATGGGCCTTCCGTATAATAACCATCAGGTGAAAACGGCTCATCTACATTAGCTAAAAATCCAACTTCTTGACCCTCTGTTTTAATAAAACCACCATCATTATCTTTAGCTCCAACGGGTAAACCATCGTCCTCTATTCCGTATAACGCTCTCTGAATTAATTCGTCATCATCCATAACCAATCCAATCATACCCACAGCAGCGTTGCCCCAGGTACTGTGATTGTGAACACGGTTATAAAACTGAGGATTATCAATGGATATAAAATCAGCAAAAGGTCTAAAAAGATTCTTTTCAAGTTGTTTGCGTTCCTTTTTAGATAAATAATCATAAACACAATCATACGCCTGACTTACATAAACCAGCCAATTAGAATCGTTTAGGCATTGCCAGAATAATTTGCCTCTGGCGTAAGAACGCGTTTGTGGGTGTACAGGTAAATCTTTGTACATGGCCTCATATTGGAAGAGCATATCTTTAATATAGACAGCATATTTCTCATCATCCAAAATTTGATACAAAACACCTGCTTTTTGAAGTGTCTGAAAATTTAGTTTGTGACGAGAGTGTGTATAACCACCTGAAAAATCTTTGGGAATTGGGGTGTCTATTCCCAATACTATTTCAGCATCTACTTCGGCTTTTACCATGGCCAATGTCGCATCAAAAAGAGGTACATTGCCTAATTCAGCTCTTATTTTTTGAACCCCTTCTGTAGTCAAAATTAATTTAGGGTGTTCTTGTGCGTGGCTATTAAAAGACATAAACAAGACGCAAATAAAAAACGGAATTACCACTGTATTTTTGAACATTTTCATCTGTAGTTATATATCAGGCCTTAAAGTCACATTATTCATTAGCTTATTCCATTACTAGTAGAATTGCACATTTAGTTTTGAATTTTGAAAAAGTTCCTCGGTGGTCTTCAATACTATAATTATTGGTCGCCGATTGTTTATAAGTTTTCTGAAATGCTGAACGCTATATTCCTGACTTTTACAATAGCTTACCGACGACCAACTGCACGTTAATGGCTCTGCTATTTTTAAAGATGCTATCTCAATATCTATCTTTTACAATACTTTTAAGGGAATCTATGGATTGCCCGGAGCGTAATTACATAAATTGGTTTACCAATTTGGTTTACCAAAAATAGGGATAATTTTGTATAGAACAAACAAAAGGGTGCTAAACAAGTTCACAAAGATGGGTTCAACCATATTTTCTGGCCAAATATTTTAAAATGGTATCAACTGTTTCTTCTTCGGTGTTTCTAATATCTACAGTAAGTGCTCTTTTCGGAATTTCCAATGATTGAAAATCAGATTCAAGTGAGGCACCTGTTTGATTTTTAGAAAGTCCTTTGTCCAATCGTTGGTTTACATCATCATACGTACCGCTCATAAAAACCCAATCAATATTTAAGTCTAAATTTCTAGCGAGAAGTAAGCGTTGCTCTTTCTTTAAAATAGAACAAGAAACTACACAACCGTCTTTCGTATATTCTTTACTTATTAAGTTGGTGATAGCAGGTAACCACTGGTCAGATTGGGCATTTTCTTTATCTGCTGCCAATTGTTCACTAAATTTTGCATCCGCATCATAGAAGGGTAGACCTAATTTCTTGGCTACTTTTTGGCCCGTAACACTTTTTCCTGTGCCACAAACGCCTACCAAAACCACTGTAAATTTATCTTTTTTACTCATTTGTTAAATAATTGGTTTACCAAATTGGTTTACCAAATATAACTATATTTGACTATTATCAAAACGTAAAGTGTTAAATCCGTTTTTAAATTTCTCAATTATGGCCCCATACAAAGCTCAAACAAGTCGTAGAAACTTTTTAAGAAAATCTAGTTCTGCAGCCTTAGTTGTCCCTTTATTACCATTGGTAAATCCTTTTGAAGTGGCAAGCGGTGTAATGAGTACTGGGCTGGAAGTTTATCTGTTTTCAAAACATCTACAGTTTTTGGACTATGAAGAAATGGCAAAGGTTGCATCAGAAATCGGTTTTGATGGATTGGACTTAACCGTGAGACCAAAAGGACATGTATTACCCGAAAATGTAGAACGCGATTTGCCAAAAGCCGTGAAGGCTATAAAAAAGTATGGTCTACAGCAAAAAATGCTGACCACCAACGTATTGGATGTAAAAAATGATGCTGATATGCATGTATTGGAAACGGCTAGTAGTTTAGGAATGACACATTACAGAACAGGATGGCTTATATATCCAGAGGGCCAAACTATCGAAGAGAGTCAGGAAATCTATCGAGAGCTTTTTAGGAACTTAGAAATTGTCAATAAAGAATTGAATTTAATCGGTTGTTATCAAAATCACGCTGGGAATCATGTAGGGGCACCTATTTGGGATTTACCACCTATCTTACCATCAAAGGAAAGTGAAAGTTTAGGCGCTCAATATGACATACGCCATGCGGTGGTAGAAGGCGGAATGAGTTGGGAGCTAAATTTTAGATTTATCGCTCCTTATATCCGAAGTATTGTTATTAAGGATTTTAAATGGGGAATGAAAAAAGGGAAATGGAAACCCATTAATACGCCCCTAGGGGAGGGAATGGTAAATTTTGACCGGTATTTTTCGTTACTTAAAAAATACAGAATAAACGTTCCTGTTTCCCTTCATTTAGAATATGATCTTGGTGGTGCCGAGCATGGCGCTACTGAAATTACCATAGATAAAGAAGAAGTCTATGCTAAAATGAAAAAAGATTTAATCTTCCTAAGAGAGACATGGAACAATGCGGAATAATACCAACTAACACACTTAAAATATGACAGCACAAGATAAAATCACGACAGAAAAATTAAGAAAGGTCAGTACGGCAACTATAGCTACATGTCTATTTAAAAAGGGACTGAAAAACCAATTTATACAGGACGTTAAGCCATTAAAAGCAGGCAAGCCAACAATGGTAGGCCAGGCCTATACATTGCGTTATATTCCTGCAAGGGAAGATTTGAATCCTATTGAAGTTTTTAGAGACCCTAAACATTTACAGCGTGTTGCGGTTGAAGAATGCCCAAAAGGTTATATTCTGGTAATTGATAGTAGAAAGGATGCAAGAGCAGCGTCTGCAGGCTCTATTTTAGCGACACGTTTAATGGTGCGCGGCGTGGAAGGTATAGTAACAGACGGTGGTTTTCGTGATTCTACGGAGATTGCAGACCTCAATTTTGCATCTTATCACAATAGGCCTACGGCACCTACCAACTTAACTTTGCATCAAGCTATTGCAATCAATGAACCTATTGGTTGTGGTGATGTTGCCGTGTTTCCAGGCGATTTTATCGTAGGTGATGATGATGGGGTTATGGTCATACCTGCTCATATTGCGGAAGAAGTGGCAGATGAATGCCTTAAAATGACACTTTTTGAAGAATATGTTATCAACGAGGTGCGAAACGGCACCCCTATAATTGGTCTTTATCCGTTAACGGATAAAATGCATAGCAATAAGTACCAGGAATGGTTAAAAAAACAATAGAATTTCGGAATTTTTTTTAGGTCAAAATTAATGTATTGATGGTTGGTAATCGTACAACTGATTAAGCCTCATCGGTGTATGGCAACGTGTGCATCCGTAGCTAATTGCTTACATTTTAAATCGTTGACTTTAGGTTTTTTACTGCTTTTTTGAAGAGGCATCACCTTGCGAAAAGTCATACACACAACAAATTGTTAAATATTCACAACAATTTTAGTATATACAAGTATGAGGTTGCGGAATTTGCGTTATGTATTACTACATAGTCTTTAGATGTTACTGTCTAAAAGGCAATGTATCGAAGTTTTACATCAACTATGCGAAACCTAGCCAAATTTATTTTTACGTACTTGTTATTGTCAAGTTTGTTAAGTTTTACTACAAATACTGAATTTGTAGAAAAACCTACTATTACCAAAACCGAAACAATAATCAAAAATGAGCCGTCTTTTGATTATGCTCCTACTTTTTCCAACTGTCCGTCAGACATTACCAATGTCATGCCAAATTCTGGTGATTGTACAGCTGTTGTTAGTTGGACTCCTCCTACGGCCACGGGAACTGGTCCGGTAACAATTTCAAGTAATTATAATCCAGGTGATTCATTTTATTCAGGAACACATCGGGTTATCTATCGAGCAACAGATATTAACGGTACTTCTTTTTGTGAGTTTACAGTACAAGTGGTTGATAATCAGCAACCGGTAATCACCGTTCCAGCAAATATTACTGTTACTGCAGATGCCGCTAGTTGTGGTGCTATTGTAACCTTTCCATTCCCTACGGCAACGGATAACTGCCCTGCTGGAGAGGGGGCTCCAATTGATGAAAATTTTGATAGTGGTGCTGATCTAAGCTTGGAATGTTATAACTTCAACGGTACTTTCATCAGTAATCAAGGAAAAGTAAACGGCTCTCCAGGTGAATTGAAAACGGTAGAGCTTATTGACTCGGGTGTTAGGTCCTTGACCAGTCCTCTCACTCAATTTAATGGTACGGGAGAAATCTTTTTTGATCATCTTATAACTGCAGGAAGTTCTAGTGGTAATATTGGCAATGGTGCTCGTTTAACAGTTAAATTAGTAACCGCAGCTGGTGTTGAAACTATTATTTACACTGAGTTGTATTTAGATGAAAATGTACAGACTGAATTTATTCCTATTACCCAAAGTGGTAATTATAGAGTAAAATTTGAATGGGAAACGAATCAGAGTACTTTAGATAAAGTACATTTAGATGATTTATATATACCTGGTTTTATAGTATCGGATACCAATGTGGTTAGTTGTGGTGAAGCTTCTCATTCTGTCGCCCAAGTTGCTGGGTTTCCGTTTGTAAGTGGTAGTGAATTTCCAGTAGGAACCACTACATTAAGCTATTTCACGCAAGATGCTAATGGAAATTTCGCTATTAATTCATTCACGGTAACGGTAAACAATAACATCGTTCCTCCGGCCGGTGATGATGTTGAATATTGTGCGGGGTCTCCAGTACCGGAGTTATCGGTAACCGTAGGTACGGGTGAAACTGCTGATTGGTACAATGCTGAGGTAGGGGGTGGATTACTGCTAGAAGATAGTTTGACCTATACACCTTCAGGACCTGGTGATTACTATGTAGAAACAAGAAATATTGCTACAGGTTGTGTTAGTTCCACTAGAAGGAGAATACGTTTAACTGAGAACCCTAAACCAAACGCACCTTCGGCAAATTCTTTAATCGAATACTGTGTGAATGACACTGCTACGGAGTTGACGGCAACCGGCGATTCTGGTAACCTCATATTGTGGTACGATGCGGCAACTGGTGGAACGGTTTATCCGTCTGCACCCACACCTGATACCACTGCTCCTGGTACTACCTCATACTACGTAGAACAGGTTGATTCAACTACAGGTTGTGTGAGTGACAGAACTCAAGTGGATGTTACTGTATATTCCTTACCTACGGCCCCAACGGTTACTACTCCTGTGAATTATTGTATTGGTGATTCAGCTTCACAATTGGATTCGCATGCCACGGGTACAAACCTAAAATGGTACGATGCGGCAAGTGGTGGCAACGAAATACCGGGTACGACTACTCCGGATACATCAACGGCAGGCCAACAATCTTTTTGGGTAACACAATCAAGTAGCAATGGCAGTGCAAATTGTGAAGGACCAAGAAGAAGATTAAATGTAAATGTATATAGTGCACCTACAATAACTACGCAACCTACGAACGAGGCGGTTTGCGAAGGAGGTACTGTAACTTTTGATGTGGCAGCTTCCGGGTCTAGTACTATTCAATGGCAGCTTTTTAATGGTTCTGCTTGGAATGATTTAACTAATACGGCTCCGCATAGTGGGGTAACTGCAAGTACACTTACAGTTACGGATGTTACGCTTGCTATGAGCGGTAACAGGTATCGTGCTATAGCTACGAGTCCTGCCGCGAGTTGTTCGGATGCCACTTCCAATGAGGCGATTTTAACGGTGAATACAGCCCCACCGGTTCCAACGAGTGGAGGCGATCAAACCGAATGTGAAGAAAATCCAATACAGACACTAACGGCTACGGCAACACCACCATCTGGAGCAAGTATCATCTGGTACGATGCTCTAACTGGCGGAAATGTGGTGGCAAGTCCAACATTAAATACTGTTGGAACTGTAACCTATTACGCAGAAAGTAATGATACTGTAAATGGTTGCC
>ENA-ORXM01001657-ORXM01001657.1-marine-metagenome-genome-assembly--contig:-NODE-1657-length-29986-cov-3.804005_pt1 | contig 29986 bp, 18 predicted proteins | sample MGYA00237867_ERZ511480 | MGnify/ENA primary metagenome ERZ511480 (study PRJEB26309, sample SAMN06266103) | marine metagenome | isolation source: Algal blade | place: United Kingdom:Sidmouth, United... | reverse complement strand
CGGTTCCCTTCCTTGAATGTCTCCTAGACATTCAAATTTGCTTACGCAAATTATCGGTCGGTCATCCTACAAATCCTAATTCAGACAAAGGAGACGCCGCGTTATTCCGTTCCGGTTCCCTTCCTTGAATGTCTTCTAGACATTCAAATTTGCTTGCGCAAATTATCGGTCGGTCATCCTACAAATCCTAGTTCAGACAAAAAAATGGTAACAAGGATTATAAGATGCCTTCCAGCAATACTTTCATTAATAACTTAAAACTAAATCAACACCCAAAAACCCTACAAAGATTTTTGCGTAGCAAAAACAATTCTATAATCCTTCCATCCTACCAATTCTAGTTCAGACAGAAAATGGTGAATAGGATTACAAAATGCCTATTGCGAAAATTTTGCAGGATATAGATACTATCTTAACAGAAGAATCCAAAATAGAATGAACACATATTATGGTCATAGCCCATATTCTACAATTCCCTTTTCATGAACTAATCCTACCTAACAATAACCAACTTCCCAACCGCACGCTCCAACCCTTCAATTTTATAAAAGTATATTCCTTCATAAAGATGTGCTATAGAAACAGGTTGCTGTTTTGGTTGTAGCTTTTGTTGCAACACCATCTTACCACTTGGATCAAACAACTTAAAAATCATACCACTACCTTGTCCTTTTATCCAAATTTTATCCCGTGTTGGATTTGGGAAAATTTGAATTTCTTTTATCGCAATTTCAGTATCATCAAGAACCGTGATTTGAATGTTTATAACATTCGTGTCTGACTCACATTCATTACTAACAATATGTGTCACCGTATATGTACCTGTATTTTGATAGATATGCTTTGGGTCTTCAAGTACACTTGTATTGCTGTCTCCAAAATCCCAAAAATGATTGTTGGAAGAGTCATTTCCTGAAAAGAAAATGGTGTTATCTGATTGATCGTACGTTAGATCGCCCTCCAAATAGGTTCTTTCAAAAGTAACAGAATCCTTGATAATGCAATCCAGCCCGTCTAAGGTAATGGTAACATAATAAGTCCCTGCATCTTCTACTTGAGTAAGGCGGTCAGTAGATTGAAAACCAGCAGGACCAGACCACTGCGTACTGAAACTATTTCCCCCTCCCAAGCTATCAATATCTAAAACAAACATCTCCAAATCATAAGGAATATTATCACAGTCAAGAACTTCTGGTGATGGTGGTATCTCAGCTAAAAAAGGAGCACCTGACTTGACACAAATGTCTTCGCAATATCGGTCTGACCCGTTTTCATTGCTTACTGTGAGGCATACTTCATAACCACCTTCTTGTTGGTAGTTGTGCCCAGGGTTTTGTCCTGATGATTTTTGGTTGTTGCCAAATTCCCATAACCAACTTGTAGGTTCATAAAAAGATAAATCAGTAAAAAATACTCTTAGACCTTCTCCTCTATTATACCTATAATTGGCAACAGGATAATTGTCGATGCCTAAAGTGTCACATGGAGATCCATCTATAGGGCCTAGTCGGTAGGTAGGGTAATTAGGTATGGTAAGTCCTATCCAAGTAGGCGATTCTATCCCTCTCTGATCAAAATTGCAATCAAGTCCTCTTTTGTTTGGATCATTTATCACATGCATGAAATGACTCCCATTTGAGGTTGTAAAATAAAGCTTGCCATCTGGACCAGCTTGCATCATCCAAAAGGTAGAGGCAAATACATTATATTCTACAAAACCATCATAGATACCAACTACTTGTTTAGAATTTTCAAAATTAAATGCTTCTGTGTCAAACTGCCAAAGTTCTTCATGATAAGCTACATAAAAGTATCTTGAATCAGGGGAAAAAGAAACTCCTGCCGCTTTTGCATATAAATTTGTGAATACTTGCCTTTGATTGCTTAGTGTTCCTTCACAACGATCAAAATCAAAGACATCAATATATTTTCCAATTATAGGGCTATTTAAATTTACCATTCCCAATTTAGAGCCATCTGGAGAAAAATGCATTTGTCCTAAACCACTTGTAACTTCAAACTCAATAGAATCTATACCCATATCAAGAATTGTTTCTCCTTTGACAAGGAACTTATTATATTTGTTTGAATTATGCAGAAATCGTATTATCCACCAATCTCTTCCGTTAGCATGTTTGCATGATGTTAAAGAGGTATATATCGTATACTCATTGTAAAATATTTCCTTGCGTTTTGTAACTTTTCCCAATCCATTATTTAAAGATAAATCAACTATACTGTAATAATGATCCTTAGTTGAATGGCTCCCAATTTCTTCAAAATATCTACTCATTAAGGATAAGACTATAAATTTGGAATTTGAACCGTGGATTGGCAAAATTAGTAATTCTTGCGGCGTTAATTTTTGAAAACAAGGTTCATCTTCAAAAAGTAGATCTCCATTTTCAATTATTACATTCGAACCATTGAAAATATCATTCCCACTGCTATATAAAATTATATCTCCTCCTTGATTACAAATACTCACATTGGATCCTCCAAATTTAATATTTTCAATATTTTGATCCAGATTAATATTGAAAATGTTATGATCAAAGTCCATAACCGATATTCCAAATTCTGGGTTGTTGCCTTCACAACCACTACCCATTAGCCATTTGCAGTCGTAGTTTTGGGCTGACGTATCAATGATGGAAAGGAATATTATTATAATTATGTAAAATTTATACATTTAAATTTTGATTATCTCTTAATTTACAAATAGTATTTAAACAATTAAAATTTAATAAATAGAAGAAAATTAAGTTTGAACAGTGATTACTCTCTAAATGACCGCAAAACAACTATTAGAGAAGAAAAAAAATGTTCTGTGAATCCTCATTGCAATTTCAATAAAAAAAGGCCCAGAGCTAACTCCGAACCTTTAAAATAATTCAATAATATCTGTAATAAGCTTTATTTTCTATTGCAATTCAATCTTCTTAAACTCCTTCAAATCTGAAGTCCCTCCAACAAAAATGTGAAATTCTCCAGCTTCAAAAACAAAATTCCCTTCTCTGTCAAAAAATCCTAATTCTTCTTTTGTCAAATCGAAGCTTATTTTTTTAGTTTCTCCAGATTCTAAGGAGACCAGTTCAAATCCTTTCAATTCTTTAACTGGACGAACGGTTGATCCAACCAAATCGCGTATGTATAATTGTACCACTTCCTTTCCTTTGACAGCGCCCGTGTTTTTTAGATCTACACTTACATTTACTTTGCCTGTAGCTGCAAAGTTGTTGGTAATAGTCACAGCGCCGTATTCAAAATCAGTGTAGCTTAAACCGTGTCCAAATGGATACACCGGTTCATTAACTTCATCGGTGTAATGTCTCCAGAAAACTAGATCAATCGGACCAGGTCTACCACTACTCATATGATTGTAATAAATCGGCACCTGACCCACAGATCTTGGAAAAGTCATTGGTAGCTTACCTGAAGGATTATAATCTCCCAACAGAGCTGCTGTAACCGCATGACCTGTCTGTGTACCTAATTGCCAAGCATGCAAAATAGCTGGGATGTTTTCATCCGCCCATGTAAGCACCAAAGGTCTCCCACTCATTGTTACCAAAACTATATTAGGATTAACAGCATGAACCGCTTCTAACAACTCTTGTTGAAAACCTGGTAATCCAAGGTCAGCTCTTGAACGACCTTCTCCAGATTGGTAGCCGTGCTCGCCTAAGACCATTACAACCTTTTTGGATTTCTTCGCCAACTTAACAGCTTCTTTAAAACCTGATCTGTCTTTGTCATTAATTTGGACTTCGCTGATGAAGGCAGTGTTGCCTTTGATCAGATCAGGTCCTTTTTCATATTTGTGTTTTACGCCTATTGCTTCCAATCCTTCAATAACAGAAACGGCAGAATTATCATCCGACCCCATTCTCCAATTTCCGAGAGGAGAATTTTTATCTCCCGCTAAGACACCGATCACTGCTAGATCTTTTTCGTTTTTCGAGAGGGGTAAAAGGTCCCCATCATTTTTTAGAAGTACGATTGATTTCTTTGCGATGTCCAGTGCATCGTCCATAAGATCTTTTCTATACAAAGTATTCTTTTCTCTTTTGACATCACAATATTTGTAAGGATCATCAAACAATCCCAGATCTTCTTTGATCTGTAAAATCCTTCTACAAGCATCATCGATGTATTCCATTTTAACTTTTCCTTCTTCGACCGCCTCTTTCAAATGCCTGATGTTTCCGTAGGATTCCATGTCCATATCTGATCCTGCATTGGTAGCAAGTATGGCAACATGTTTTAGATCTGTGGCAAATCCGTGGTCGATCATTTCTTTGCCAGATCCCCAATCTGACACAACAAATCCTTCAAAGCCCCACTTGCCTTTCAAGATATCTCTTTGCAAAAATTTATCTGCAGTAGCAGGCACGCCATTCAAAATATTAAATGAATTCATGAAGGTACAAATGCCTTCATCTACGCAGGCTTTAAATGGTGGTAAGATCACATTGTATAAAGTTGAAGTCCCTACATCTGCCGTGTTATAATCCATTCCTGCTTCAGCAAAACCGTATCCTGCAAAATGTTTGGCGCAAGCCGCCATAGTATTATTCGCTTTAAGATCATCTCCTTGAAACCCTTTTACCCTTGCCCTTGCAACTTTACATCCCAAGTAGGTATCCTCTCCTGCGCCTTCCATCACTCTCCCCCATCTAGCATCTCTCGAAATATCAACCATTGGCGCGAAAGTCCAATTGATGCCTCTAGCCGTAGATTCTATCGCTGCGTTTCTTGCAGATAATTCTATAGCCTCCAGATCCCATGATGCTACTTCCGCCAAAGGAATAGGTGCTAAAGTCTTGTGCCCGTGGATAACATCCAAGCCGAAGATCAAAGGGATTCCATGTTTTGATCCTTCTACAGCCGCTTTTTGCATGGCAAGAACCTCTTCAGCACCAGTCACATTTAAAACTGAACCAACTAGACCTGCTTGTAAATGATCATGTTTCCACTTACTATCTCCTCCTGAAGGTGCAGGACCGGTAGCATTCCAAAAACCATTGTATTGGTTCATCTGTCCGATCTTTTCTTCTAACGTCATTTTTGACATCAACGCATCAATCTTCGAACTATTAGAATCTTTGGTCTTTTTTACTACTGTTTTTTTTATTGATCCAGAATCTTTAGGCGTGCAAGTCATGCATACCATTCCAACTAAGATCATATAAGTTACAATCTTGAACTTCAACATAAATAGGTGTTCTTTAATTTCTCTATGAAAAATATAAATATGATAATATCACAACTACAACGATGCTCAAACCAACAGGCTTAACATATTTGTAAGGTGTAATATCTACTTGTTCTGTATAAGGCAGATCAAAAGCTACTGCTCTTGGTTTGATCTTTCCTATCACCAACATGATAATTACATTCATGACAAAAAGTGCTGCCATCACGTGCAGAAAGTGAGGATAATTCTCTTCCCCAAAAACATGAGGTTTTAAAACAAATTGAGAGATAAAATATAAAACTGCTCCTAAGACCACTGCGATTTTTGCTGCAATAGCTGGTACATATTTCGTGAGATATCCAACTACGATTATTGTAAGGATAGGAATACTATAACATCCATTAATTTCTTGCAAATATCCAAACAATCCATCCGGCGCATTTGCGATCATTGGAGCTATGAACATTGCCATAATAGCAAGTAAAATTCCAAATGATTTTCCCATCTTGACCACAGTCTTATCATCAGCTGTTGGATTAAAATGCTCCTTATAAATGTCTAATCCAAATAAGGTCACTGAACTATTTAAGGCCGAATTAAAGGAACTCAATATTGCTCCAAATAAAACAGCTGCAAAGAACCCTACCATTGGAACAGGTAGCACTTCTTTAACCAACTTAGGATAGGCTTGATCTGGAATTTCTAATTGCCCTTTGAACATATAAAATGCGATCATACCTGGCACTACCAAGATCAATGGTCCTAATATTTTAAAGAAGGCCGCTAGTAATAATCCTTTTTGACCTTCTTTCAAATTTTTTGCACCCAACGCTCTTTGAATAATGGCTTGATTGGTTCCCCAATAAAACAATTGAACCAGCATCATTCCTGTAAAAATAGTCGCAAAGGGCACCGAGGCATCCGGGCCTCCAACAGCATTAAATCTTTCCGGATCATCATTGTATAAGTTGCTTATTCCCGTGGCAACGGAACCATCACCAATATGCGAAAGTCCAAAAACAGTGATCATGATTCCTCCTATTAATAGTCCTACAGCGTTGATCGTATCGGAAACAGCTACAGCTTTTAGACCACCAAAGATGGCATACACTGAACCTATCAATCCAATTCCCCATACACATAACCATAAAGCTCTTGTATGCGTGATTCCCATCAATGTAGGAACGTCAAACATTGTTACCAATGCCAATGATCCAGAATATAGAACAATAGGAAGTAATACAATAACATAACCTGACAGGAATAATACTGACGCGAAAGTTTTGGTCATCGTATCATATCTTGTTTCCAAAAATTCTGGAACAGTTGTAATACCTCCTTTTAAATATCTAGGTAATAAAAACAAAGCCGTGATGACCATAGCGATAGCTGCTAAAGTTTCCCAACACATGACCAAAATACCTTCAGTGTAAGCTTGTCCATTTAGACCAACTATCTGTTCTGTAGATAAATTGGTCAACAATAAAGAACCTGCAATCACTCCAGCTGTTAAGCTTCTTCCTCCTAAAAAATATCCATCTGCAGTTTCTTCAGTTTTGCCAGTCAGCCAATAAGAGACTACTGCAACCATTGCCGTAAAGGCGATGAACGAAATTAGAGCCATTGTAGATTTGGTTTTAAGTTAGTGTTATCACTTCTAATATCCTGCGTTCTGCATAAAGGTGCCATTGGCAAGATCGATCTCTGGTTGTGGAATTGGCAAGAAACCTTTTGTAGCTTCATCAAATTCAACATCAAAAAGTACTTGATCTCCTTCGTAATTAGGTCCTCTAACTCCACTTATGGATAAATTTTCATTTGCATAGTTAAGACCTTGTCTCAAGACATCAAAATATCTTATCCCCTCTAATGATAGTTCCAACCTTCTTTCTTTGAGGATATTCTCCATAGTAGCTGGTACAGAAGCCAACCCAACTCTTGCTCTCACTTCATCTAGGTAGTCTTGAGCTGAAGGCGAGCCTAATTCTGCGGCCATAAGTAAAACATCCGCAAATCTGATCACCCTGTAATTACAAGTTCTGTTATGTTCAAACTGACCATCAGATCCCCAATGCTCTGCGTCTGAAGTATATTTTCTAGAAAAATATCCTGTGTGTTGATAGCCAATATTCAAATTACCATCAAGTTGCTGTTGTCTAATGATGGTTCCCTCAACTCTAGGATCTGTTCCCATGAATTGAACCAAAGTCTGAGAAACAGGTGCAAAACTCCATCCTCTATTCCAGTTTTCTGATCCAGTAACTCTAGGTCCTTGCTGTTGTGCGGCAAGATTTCCTTCAGAGCCTCTAAGGTATCCCCAATCCCACCAAGCAGGTGAATCTCCATAAGAAATTTCAAACACTGATTCTATCCCAAACTCCGTAGAAAGTCTAAACAATTCATTGTACTCAGGGTGCAATGCCAATCCAGAATTATTGATCAAATCTTCTAAGTATTCTAAAGCTTTTGCACGGTCAACAGTGACTGATCCAGCTTGAATGTCTGAACCATATACCCCATTGTAAAACAAAAATACCCTTGCCAATAAACCTTCGGCTGCCCACTTTGTAACTCTTCCATTTTCTGCTTGAGAAACAGCAACTGGCAGATCCTCAATGGCTTCTACTAAGTCTAATCCAATTTGATCATAAACTTCTTTTGTTGTATTCTGTGTTTGAGAATATTCTGAAGGCCCTCCTATTGTTGCTGTCAATAAAGGAATGTTTTCAAAAAACCTCACTAACTCCGTATAAAAATAAGCACGCATGAATTTACATTCTGCGATGACTCTTGTTTTAAACTCTGGAGTAGTATCTATGTCATCAATTTTTTCTAATAATAAGTTGGCTCTATATATCCCGACATAGTTTTTCAACCATAAAGAATGAACAATTCGATTATTCGTTTGAATCCTGAATAAATTTAACTGATCTTGTTCAAAGCCATCATTGGCATCACCTCCTCCTCCGTAAGCGTCATCAGATAAAATGTCCGATACCGTTAAAAAAGGCGCCCATGAAATACCAGGAGAAGATTGGTACTGCAATGCATCATACACCGATACTAAAGCTTCTTTAGCATCTTCTTCCGTTTGATAAAAATTGGAAGACACAACTTCATCTAAAGGTTGTCTGTCCAAAAAATCATCAGAACAACCAGTTAAAAGAAAGCAAAAAATTAAACTAATTAAAACTATATTTTTATTCATAATAATAAATTTCTTTTAATTAAAATGTTATACTGGTTCCTACTCTAAACGTTCTTGCGGGAGGATACGCACCTCTATCTATTCCAATGTTAAAGGACTCAATTTCATTATCTCCATTCACCAATGCTCCAATTTCGGGATCAACACCGGTGTATTTTGTAAATGTAAAAAGATTTTCTGCTGAAATGTAGATCCTCCATGCTTGAGCATTCATTTTTCCCAAAAACTGCGGATTGAAATTGTATCCGATCTGAGCATTCTTCACTCTGACAAAAGATCCATCTTCTATATAAAGGTCTGATACTCGGTTATTGTTGTTTCTATCAATCCAAGTATATCTTGGAGCTGTATTTGAAGTCCCTTCACCATTCCATCTATCAAGCAATGCGGTTGTACCGTTGGTAAATCTAAGATCCCTTCTTTGTGTACCATTAAAGATCTCATTACCATATCCTCCTTGAACAAAAACAGACACATCAAAACCCTTACGCTCGACAGATGCTGTAAAACCAAAAGTAAGATCTGGTGTAGGATTTCCAATTTGTGTTTTATCATTATCATCGATCACACCGTCCCCATTAAAATCTACAAACCTAACATCTCCTGGTACTGCATTTTCTTGCAAAAGCTCTCCATCTCGATTTATGTGTTGAAAAACTTCTGCTTGGTTTTGAAAGATGCCATCAGTTTTATATCCATAGAAAAAAGCGATCGGCAGCCCCTCTTCAGATCTTGTAACTGGTCCAGCCAGCGCCCATGATGCACCTACAATGACTTTTTCAGAATTACCTATAGACGTAATTTCATTTTTATTCACTGCACCGTTTAATGCTAGGCTGTAGTTAAATCCTCCTTTCAATTCTCTCCAACTCAAAGCCCATTCAAATCCACTATTTCTAATTGACCCAACATTTGAAATGGGGCCTTCATTTCCAACATGACCAGGAATTGCAATTTTCTCTAACAAGCCTTTGGTATTTTTAATATAATAATCAAAAGTTGCTTGTAGTTTATTTTCAAAAAAGCCGAAATCAAGTCCAAAGTTATATTGTTCCGATTCTTCCCATCGAATGTCTGCGTTTTCTATAAAGGAGGGTGATGAGCCGACCTCTCGACCATCTCCAAAAGTATATCCCCTCGTTTTATTAATGGAAGATAAAAACTGATAATCTCCAATTTCTTGATTTCCATTCTGTCCCCAAGAAGCTCTTGCTTTCATATAATTAACTGGTCCTAAATTTGCAAACATAGGTTCATCACTCATGACCCAAGCAAATCCTACCGAAGGAAAAATACCATACCTTTCATTGGCTCCAAATTTTGAAGAACCGTCTCTTCTCAAAATACCAGTAAAGGAATACTTTCCTTGATAATTATAGGTTACTCTCCCAAAAAGAGAATACAGGGACGAGTGTGATGCTAATCCATTTGCAGTCCACAAAGTATCGGTGGCTAAATTTAAATATACATTATCTGGATCATCGGTAGGCACTCCAGTATTAAAACCACTTAGATTTTCAAAGTTAAATTCCAAGGCTGTGACTCCAACCAGACCACCGATCTCATGATCACCAACTTGCTTGGTATAATCCAATGTGTTTTCCCATTGCCATGTAAAATATCGATCAATGGTTTTATCTACAGAGGTATTGTTGTCATTCAGTTGCGCCCCATTTAGAAAGAACAATGGTTTAAAACCATCTGAAATAACATACGCTAGATTTCCAGAAATATTAGATCGAAATTTTAGATTTTCTAATGGTTCTATTTCTCCAAATACATTTCCAACCAATTCATCTTTTCTGGTCTTTGAATTTTGTGTTTCCAGAAGTGCCAATGGATTTACTATTTCTGCACCAACATATTCTGAAATACCATAGATGTTTCCATTTGCATCGTTTACAACAGGTTCAACAGAATAAGGATAAGCTCCTAATTTTGTTGGATCAGTTTCGAAAACTGGCGTTAAAGGATCTAAGTTTAAAGCTGAACTATAAGCACCGTTAAAAGATTGGTTTGTTCCGATCCCTCTTTTGGTAAGATGCGTGTATGCTAAATTATTTCCTATTCTAAAAAACTTGTTTACATTGTGTCTCCCATTAAGTCTGGCGGTATATCTATCAAAGGTTGATTTATCTCCTCCAATGACCCCATCTTGTTTGAAGTATGAGATTGATGTAGCGATGGTAGATTTTTCATTTCCTCCGGCAACTGATATCTGATGATTTTGCATAGGAACATTGGACTGAAACAATTCTTCCTGCCAATCGGTATCATGATCAGATATTCGCAATAGATCAAAAGGTTCTGAAAGACCTGCATTTCTAGCGCCTTCATTCATCATCATTCTGTATTCATCTGCATTTAACATATCAAGCTGATTGCTAAAGTTTTGAACGCCATAATAACCTGAATAAGTTACATTCATTTTCCCTACATAACCTGCATTGGTAGTTATTAAAACTACTCCGTTGGCAGCTCTTGCACCGTAGATAGCTGCAGAAGCTGCATCTTTTAAAACGTGCATAGATTCTATGTCTCCAGGATTTAAATAGTCGATTCCCGTGACTGCGATTCCATCTACTATGTATAAAGGATTAGAATTTCCTGTTGTACCTATTCCTCTAATTCTTACAGTAGGTGCATCTCCAGGTTGGCCAGAATTGCTAGTAACTTGAACTCCAGGAGTACGTCCTTGAAGTGCTTGTTCAACCCTAAGTACAGGTGTTGAACCTATTTCTTCTGCAGTAACTGTGGAGGTTGCTCCTGTTACTACTTTTTTCTTTTGTCTTCCATATCCTATTACAATTACCTCATCCAACTCATTGTTGTCTAGGTTCATTTCTATGATGTGAGATGTTTGGCCTCCTAACGGAAGTTCAATCTCTTTATACCCTATGTAGGAGATTATTAAAATATCTGTACTTGGATCAGCCACCAAGGAGAACGAACCATCATAGTCAGTTACCGTTCCTTCAGAGGTTCCTTTAAGTATAATTGTTGCGCCTATTATTGCTTCTTCTGTTTCACCATCAGTGATAACACCTGTTATTTCACTTTTTTGAGCATAGGATGACAATGATCCTAAGAGACAAAAGGCAAGTAGGAAGCTTATTTTGCAAATGGCTTTAAGCATAAATTTTGTTTTTTATCTTATTCTTTTTGAAAGAATTATTTTTCTTGAAATACTCTTACATAATCAACTTGCATTTGTGTTGGGAAGACTGTGGTACCATCTGGGCTACCCGGCCAATTACCTCCAACTGCAACATTAAAAATTAAATAAAACGGTTCTTGAAATTCAGATCGATCTACTGGAGTAGTACTGAAGGTGTGAAATAAGTTATCATCAACATACCACTTGATCTCTGATTCTGTCCAAATGATTGAGAACACATGAAACTCATCAGCGAAAGTACCATCAGATAGAGAATAAGACTTTGGCTGATCAGTTGTGCCTGAGCTATCCCAAAAGACATTTCCACCTATTGTATTTTCCCTTCCTGATCCTCCGACCATTTCCATGATGTCGATTTCACCGCATTTAGGCCAACCTACTACAGGTTGATTTGTTCCTAACATCCAGAGTGCCGGCCACAAACCTTGACCTTTTGGAAGCGTAGCTCTAATATCAATTCTTCCATATTTAAATGCTTGCTTATTTCTTGTTACTATTTTTGAAGAAGTATAATCATACCCTTCAAAGGATTCTCTTTTAGCTTCAATGGTCAATACACCGTTACCTACGGTTAGGTTCTCTGGCCTGTAGTATTCTAGTTCGTTATTTCCCCAACCACAAAGATCTGGGCAACCGTTTCCAATGTCATGGCTCCAATCTTCTTCATTTAATGAAGAACCTAAAAATTCATCGTTCCAAACTAGCTCCATCCCTTCATAGCTGAAAGGAGTAGAATATCCATTACCCACAGGTACTGGATCTGCTGCTTCAACTAGTGTGCGTTGGCTTTTCTCCAGGTATCTTCCTGATGGTCCGTAAGCCCTAACTGCTATCTCATAAGAACCATAAGTAACATAAGTATGTTCATAGGTCCCTGTAGTTTGCTCGATCGGACCACTGGCATCATCTCCCATAAAAAATTGAAAGGAAGTCGCGTTTGTAGCAGTCGCACTGACCACCACAATACCAGTACCATCGTTGTACGAAAGTATATTTAACTCAAGATTTGAAGGATCATCTGGGTTAACAGTTGCACTATCATCATCAGAGGAACATGAAAAGAAAAGTGCTGTTGTAAAAATCAGTATAAGAAATTTCATATCAGATTGAATTCAGATTGAATTAAGAAAAAGAAAAAGCAATGGTAGTATAATAACTACCATTGCTTTTGTATTAAAAACTTATTCAGAGATCAAAGTAAATGTCCAGTAAGCTCCACCTACTTGACCATCACTAATATCAATTGTTATTTGTAGCGTCTCAGACTCCCCATTGTTAACGTAGCTTAATACTTCATAAGTAACAGCGCTAACATCAGAAGGTGTAGGCATTGCAAATTCTCCACCATTGTAAGCTTTTGCTAACCCAATAAACGCACCAACACCAGTAACTGTAATAAATGCAGGCTCAGAACCTGAAGCTTCTGTTACTGAAAATTCATGTGTGCTTGAAGCCCATGGTGATGCTTCAGCAGGTAGGTCACCATCCATTACACATCCAGGAGGGTCAATTCCCATATAAGCTTCTGCCCATAAGTCACCATTAGTATTGTAAATAAATCTTTCTTCATTATTGAAGATAAATTCATCATCAAAAGAACAATCCCTTACCATTACATCTTCTAGTGAAGTAGCAAACCATTCTCCTGATCCTTTACCAGGACCTACAGCAAGTGCTCCAGCTTGAGGATTCAATTTCCAAATTTTTAAGCCATTACCATGCAATACTTCTTCAGAAAACTCAGAATTTGAAATAACCAAACTTACAGTAGCTGTACTTGTTCCATTACCATTCATTGCAGTCAATACAACATTATAGTTGCCGTCAGTTGCGTACGTATGTGTTGGGCTTTCGTCTGAGGACATATTGCCATCTCCAAAATCCCAAGAGTAAGAATCTCCATTCACGGTGTTATTTGTAAATGCTACTGTAGAGCCTTCGATCTCAAAACCAAAAGAGGTCGTTGGAGGTGCACCAGGAAGATCTGGTTCTGTTGAAGGATCATCATAACTAACTAGAAGAAACTGCCAGTACCCACCATCAATAGTTGTTTCTAAGTACATTTTATCTACAGGTCCATCAGTGTCAATGCTAGTAACAGTATATATTACTTCATTTTGAGGTACAGAATACTCAGCATCGGTCCCAACCTTAGGTAAACCTACATGCGCTCCTAAACCTGTCAAGGTTAAAGAACTAGCCGCAGGATCAAAGTTAAAATTAAAAGTACCTGATCCCCAAGCTGTAAGATCTTCACCATTAGGTCCTGTCATTGAGATCGCATCTTGATCATCAATACATTGACCAGCTACATCATCATTCCATACACCAAAATCAGCAAAAACAGAACCTTTAGAGTCATACTCAAAAGTACCATCTGCATTGAAGATGTATTCTTCTTCCATGATACACGGTCTAGATCCAATAGGATCATTCAATCCATAAGCCCACCAGATCTGAGATCTATCTGTTGGCCCAACTTGTAGTGGATACTCTTCTTCTGCAATATTTCTAGATAATTTCCAAACTTTCGAAGTCTCTCCAGTTAGATCCTTGATTGCTGAATTAGGATCAACAATGGAAACGGTCTTTGATGACGTGTGTGAAGTCGTGCTGTTTGTAGCTGTCAAGGTAACTTCGTACTCTCCTCCTCCCGCATAGGTATGGGTAGGGCTTTCCTCTGTTGACATGTTACCATCTCCAAAATCCCATCCATAAGAATCAGCATTATCTGAAAAGTTTGAAAAAGTAACAGTATTAAAGTCCGTCGCATCGATTTGAAATTGAAAACTAGCGATCGGGTCAACAGAAGGAGTACTTCCACCGCCAGTGCCTTCATCGTCACTGCATGAACCTAAAATGAATAGACCTAATACTAGGCTCAAAAACAAGGGCAATTTGTAGAATTTCATTTTTATAAATTTTAATAGTTTAATTGATAAGTAGAACATTAAATACATTTAGACTTTTTTAATACCTACTTCATCATTGGAATTTAAGCTAAAATTAGTCTAAACAATTGATTATCTTTGAAAAAAGCTATACATCATCAATACATCAATCACCAAAATAGGCTACATCACGGCTTCATCAAGCCATAGTCAAAAGAAAACGATTAAAACCACCACTTTAATGGTTCTGTCGTTAATTTTCTTCATGATTGATATCTCCTTGACATTTTCTCAAGATTTTAAATTCGGTACACCAAAAATCTATAATCATAGTAAAGAAGCTTACAACGCTGGTCCACAAAACTGGTCTGCCGCATACAGAGACGGAGTGGTGTTTTTTGCTAACAATGGCGGACTATTGTCTTTTGACGGCATTACATGGCGTACTTTTCCAACTCCTGGAAATACCATTATGAGATCGATAGCTCTCTCTAAAAATGACAAGATATACGTCGGAGCACAGAATGAAATCGGTTATTTCACTAATAATAAAATCGGGACTTTAGGGTTTACGGATTTAAAAAAACAGTTCGAGCCTCAAGTAAAAGGCCTTTCTGAAATATGGCATATCATTGTTGAAGGGGAAACTCTTATTTTTAGTTCCGATAAAACAATTTATTTGCAGAGAAAAAATAATTTATTGACTTTTTCGAAAGCGTCAAATATCAATACTTTGTCAAAAGTTTCAGGGACGTACTGGTATCATTCAGATAATAATCCGATCTACCAAATAGAAAATGATCACCAAAAACCGATACCTGGTAGTGAAATATTTCAAAATAAGCGGATAATAAAGATAATTCAAGACACACTCAATGAACGGGTGTTCGTCCTAACTCAAAAAAACGGCATCTACCTCTATAAAAATGGACTTTTCGAACCATGGGTCAATAATGCGCAAGAATTTTTAAAATCAAAAAGAATAAGCTCCGCTGACTACCACCCAAAACATGGCTTATTTGTAGGAACTTATTTGGGAGGGCTTGTAATCATTGATGATGATGGTAAAACCAGGGTTGCTCTAAATAAAAAGAACGGCCTTCAAAACAACACCATAAATGCTTTAACCTATACACCCAATGGTATTCTGTGGCTAGGTACAAACAATGGCATTGACGAGATAGATCTATCATCCCTATCAAGAAAATTCTTTCCTGATAATGAACTAGAAGGGGCAGTGTATGATTTTGATTCCTGGAAAGATAAGTACTATTTTTCTACTTCAAATGGCCTTTATACCATTGACAAAAAAGATTATTATAATCCCTTAGATGATTTGAATTTTAAATTGGTACCTGGTACGGAAGGACAAACTTGGGGAACTGATATCATAAATGATCAACTTTATTGTGCTCACCATGAAGGACCTATGAAAATTAGTCTTAAAGCGCAACCTATTGGCGGGGCTAATAGTGCATGGAAATTTATTGCTTTAAGTGAGGACGTTCTGGCACTTGGGAGCTATCAAGGTATATCACTCTATAAAATCAAAGAAAACAAAGACCTAGAATTTTATCGGAAGGTTGAAAATTTTGAGGAATCGGCAAGGATAATGGTCGTTGACAAGTTCAAAAACTTATGGGTTTCTCATCCTTATAAAAATGTTTATAGAGTAAATTTTAATGATGATTTTAGTTCAGAAACACTAAAAATCTTTTCCAAAGAAGATGGTTTTGTTGATAATAATCGAAATTATGTGTTTGACATAAACCAGATCTGTTATTTAACGAATGAATCAGGAATTTATAAATACAATCAGGCGATTGAAAAATTTGAAAGGGATAAAACCTTAAACATTTATTTTGAGGCTGGGGATCATGTAAGAAGGTTGATTCAAATTGATAACAACATCTGGTGTATATCAGATAGAAATACTACTTGCCTAACATTGAAAAAAAATGGTATAGACAATGAAATTCAAAAATCCACTTTACAAAATCTAAATACAGTAGCAACCTACATTGGCGGTTTTGAAGAGCTTTTTCCATTGGAACAAACTAGTCTGATCATTTCCACAGAAGATGGTGCTATTGAATATGACTTAGAAGCGTCTAAATTGGATCAATTAGATGTTGAAATAAAGTCTATCGTCCTTCCATTGCAATTGGATAGCCTTGTTTACTCCGCATTTCAAAAATCAAAGGAGATCGATCTAGGACCACAAGCAAATGCTGTAAGGATCTCCTATCGAACCAATTATCCAAACACCAATAATTACCATGAATATAGCTATAGACTTTTGGATAATGATACAGACTGGTCTCCATGGACGAGCAATACTACTAAGGAATATAATAACCTAAGTTCAGGCCAACACCAATTTGAACTAAAGGGAAGAACAGTTTCACTTTTAGAATCACCAATTAGTAAAATAACAATCAATATTGAGGCACCATGGTACAAAAAGACTGTTGCAAAGTTGATCTATTTCCTTTTGCTCATCTTTTTGGTCGCTGCTTTGCTTCTTATCCCAAGAAGAAAATATCAAGAAACTACTGCTCAACTAGAGGAAGAAAAGAGAAAAACGGAGGAAGATCTAGAAGCGATACGAAAAGAAAAACTTGTTAATGAAATTAGGTTTAAAAACCAAGAATTAGCTAGCAATACTCTGCAACTCCTGCAAAAAAATCAGACGCTTAATACCCTTCGGGAGAAATTTGATGATCTCAACGATTCTGTCAAAAATCCAGCAGTTAGAAAAGAATTAAATAATATTATTAAAATTTTTAGAAATGACATGAGGCTGGATGAGGATTGGGACAAATTTAGTTTGCATTTCGACCAAGTCCATCATGATTTTATTAGAAATTTGAAAACCAAATATCCTAATTTATCGACCAATGACCATAAGCTATGTGCCTACTTGAAGATGAATTTAAGCACCAAAGAAATAGCGCCGTTATTAAATATCTCTGTTCGAGGTGTTGAAATCAGCAGGTATCGGCTCAGAAAAAAATTGCAATTAGAACGGTCTGTCAATTTGAATGAATTTTTTAATTCCGACTGGTAGAGTGTCCAAATCATACAGTTATAGTGATTTTGTAATATAAACTACCAAAATCTTGTGTTTTACATCACTAAAACTAGTTGATAATTTGAAGAAATAGCTTAAATTGCGAGTAGAATAAAATAATTAAAACACTTAAATTCATACATATGAAAAGAACTATCCTACTTAGCTTCCTATGTTTCGCTTTCTTTGCAGCTAACGCTCAAATAACTGTTACTCCAGAAGAGTCTGATGGTATATTTGAAAATCAAGATATCTCCGACAATTTTTTAGATCTAGTCGTAAAGTTTAGTGTGTCCAATACTACCGACGAAATGATTGCGATCAAATGGTTGCGTGAAGTTGAAGGAGATTGTGATGGATTTGAAACAGCTATTTGTGACAACAATACCTGTTATTTTACAACCGTTTCTTCAAATATCAATGCTAATTTAAATGAGCCAATGTTTTTGGAACCACAAGAAACTTTCGATGAATTTGCACTCCATATCTATCCAAGGACTAACGCTGGATGTTGTGAAGTTAAAATTCACTTTTCTTTGGTAGATGATCCTGATAACATTCTTGCAACTTCTTCAATATTTAGCAGAGTAAACGCAGACGAAGATTGTAATGAGATCGTTTCAACAGCTGATGCTGCAGAAATCGCCTCTTTGAATCTTTATCCAAATCCAACAAATGATTTCTTTATGCTGACTACAACTGATCTCGTTTCTACTGTCCTTTTGAGAAATACTTTGGGTCAAGAATTAAAAAGTTATAATTATGATATTGATGGTCAATATGATGTTTCAAATATGTCATCTGGATTTTATTTTATCCAAATGCTAGATGAACAAGGTGCTACTTTAAAGCTTCTTCCTTTGACGATCAATGCTAATTAAAATTTATTATTATTCCTTTTAGCTTAAAAAGAGCTGCACTTTCCGAGTGCAGCTCTTTTTTTGTTTGAATCAGTATGAAAATTTATCTTTAGATTTTAAGTTTATATCCTGAAAATCCATGCTTATGAATTTCACCCCTTTCCCTGAATTAGAAACAGAAAGATTTTCATTGAGAAGACCTAGTACTTCAGATGCTACGATCATTCAATTTTTAAGGTCTGACCCTCACGTAAATAAATTTATTGATAGACCAAAGGCAGAAAGTCGAGAAGAGGTACTAAAGTTTATAGATAAAATAAACGCAGGAATCGATGCGAACGCAAATCTATATTGGGTCATTACTAACAAAATGGATAGAACCACCATGCTAGGTTCAATATCTTTGTGGAATTTTTCTGAGGATCTTAATATGGCAGAAGTTGGATACGATTTACATCCAGCCGCGCATAGTAAAGGAATAATGAATGAATCTATAAAGGCTGTCTTAGAATATGGATTTGAGCATTTGAATTTCAAAACCATTGAAGCCTATACTCACTATGAGAATGTCCCATCCATTAAACTCTTAGAGAAAAGTGGATTTAAATTGATGCCAGATAGAAAGGATAAGGGATTTCCACACAATGCCATTTACAGCTTGACTGCAAGTAAATTTGCGTTATACAGCAAGTGATTCTACAATATCTTACTTCCTTAGTTTTTTCTTACCTATATGTTTTGTCTTAAATATGTACTCAAGCTTTAAAATTCTTTAATAAAAGGAAGTTTATAACTATTTGTAATTGTCTTATCTCTTTCTACATTGTATTGGACATCTCTTTCAAGTTCTAAGAGATGATTTCCTTTTGTTAAGTGCTCGATATTAAAATTACAAATTAATCCTTCTTCATCATTATTTGGATGCCTAGTAAAAAAGCAATTTAGACTGTCGTTATAACTGATGCCAAATTCTTCCCCTACAAATCTTTTTCTTCTCAAAGAACCTCCCAAAGTGATAAAATCGAGAAAAACGATAATGCCTAAAAACAAGTAAGGCAGTATCCACCAAATACAATAAACCATAACCTCCTCTTCAGGAAGCCTAGCCCAGCTAAGCAAGATGTACAAAGCCATTAAACTTTGACTAGAGTCGTCATAAATTATATAATAAAATGATCTTTAATGCTAATTGAATTGCAATTATTTAGTCTGGAAGGTGGTTCAAATCTTCCCTTTTAATAAATTAATACTTACTGTTGCAAGTTCCGAATTGGGAAATTTAGAAAAATGATTTTCATCTGGGTACAGGCCTGCCTCAGCCGCTATTTTGTTAAAAATAGGAATTTCAACAATGTACTGGTCAGAGAATCCATGAGTGGCATCATAGGCAGTGGCTGCAGTGCGACCTAGATTAGCTGCTGTAACTTGAGGTGGGATGGTATGCAACTCTATGACCAACAATCCAAATTTTTCAACATAGGGTGCCCATTTGGATAAATGTTCTTTCAGGTTGTCCTCCACTGCGTTATTTGATATCCTCTCTCCTCTGAAAGCAAAAGCTCCAGTGGAATTGCTGAGCCTGTCTTGCGTTCTAATTTTGGGTTCCTCCCAAATTCTGTTGTGATCTAAAAATGTTCTTACACTTAGGAGATCTTTCAAGTCAATATTATAGTTTTCTTGAAGATCTTTGGACAATAGATCTGGCCTTCCGATATCACCCCAGATCACTTTAGCCCAGATGTCTGCGGATATCAAATTAGCTCTAGTCACTTTTAAAGCTGCTTGATTATAATCTGCGCCAACCAAAAATAGAGGATGCTCTTCCAACATAGAACCTCGTAAGGTTCTTTGTTCTACAACTTCATATAAATGTTTTAAATAAGCGCCATTACCACAACCCATATCAACTATTCCTTTAGGCTGATCTTCAATAGGTTGATTAAAAAGATCAATAATAATCTCGTCCACTTTTTTAAAATATGTGCCATGTGCGCCACCAGAACCCCAGACATTCATTTTTCTATCAACGTGCAATTCTGCTGAGCCTTCTGGCTTTTCCCATAAAATTTTTGGATTACCAAAAATTAATTCCTCTAAATTTCTGAAGGTCGGACTATAAGATACGGTCACACCAAAGGCAGAAGCTCTTTTTGCAAAAAACAAGCCTTTGTCTGTGAAGGAGTAGGTTTCCTTTCTCTTTTCAAACCAATTTAGGTAAGTAAAAAAATCCAAGAGTACAGAGAAACTTTTTGAATCTTTGTGAAATTCCTCTGGCCTGAAATAAGCTTCCATAAAATATTTATGAAACATACCGCTCATTCCCAGTGCTACAATCGAAGGAGCACAGATCATCCCTTCTACGTGCTTTAAAATTTGTTTTTGAATGGCCAAGGTATTTGGCTCTAGAGAAAATTCAATGCCATAGTTATTCTGATACTGATCAAAAATCTTTGATAGTCTTAAAAAAGGTTCTTGCTGAAATAATCTATTGTGAAATTTTCCCGAAAACTTGAGAAGTTCTACTACATCTTTATATAACCAAAAATGTGAAAAGGCTATTTCAGAATTTTCATTTATGGAATATGATATTTGATCTTTAGCATTGTCTAGTTCTTGTTCCAACCATCCCTGCGAACAAAGAATCCTTAGCGCCACATTTAAGTATCCTTCGTTGGCATTAAATTTCAATGCCAAGGATTCAAGGTCTACCTTAGAATTTTGGAGCAGGTATTCTAAAACTCCTTTTTCATACAAACAATAAGCAACCGGAGAAGTACCTAATCCGTCTAAATATCGGAATAGCTCTGATCGCAATTCGCCTTTTTGATTTCTTGTAAGCATACTTTTCATTTTATGGGACAGCCAACCTTTTATTACGCGTTTATGATCTATCTGGTATCAAAATTTCTCTTTTAAAGACACCTTTTGAACGTTTAGATCCTTATTATAGGTTTAATTTTTATATTTTTCCAATATACTTAACTTCATCGCTTTACAATAAAAAATCTAAGGAGAAGGAATTCTGAGATTGGAAAATAGATCTTCGAAGTCCGAGGAACCTCTACTGCTAGTGCTTTAACTGAACTTACCTATCCGATCAGCAAAATTCAAAAACAAAAAGAAGCAGATCATTATTTAACGTACTACTCAAATATTTACTTTTTAAAACATTTTCACAAACTAGTACCTAAATAAAAATGGCTGCTCAAAATCAATTGAACAGCCGTTTTAGAATAATGTTTAGTCTCAGAATTCCAATGTCTTAATCCTTTAAGTTTATTACGGTTTCCTTGAAAAGGGCGCCATCTTGTTCAATGAGAAAAAAGTAAGTACCAGCAGCTAGTGTTTCAAAACTATGAGTGGTGTGATAACTCCCGGAAAAGTCATTAATGACTTTATTAACTAAAATACTTCCGTTAGTATCTATCAAATACAATTTAATATCAGATTCTGAATTTGAATTGAATTTTAAAGTAGTCTCTCCTCTAGTAGGATTCGGATGTACATTCAATTCCGAGCTTACTATTTCAATTTTTGAGTCATTGATCTCCAATGAGGGCATCTCATTAGAACAAGCTTCATAGGTAATCGTATTTTTTACTTGCCCGCCAATTGTAATGTTATTATCAATGATTTTTCCACCATCATCTAAAACCACATCAACCAACTCTCCTACCTGACAAAGACTGACAGCAATCTTTAGATCACACATTGATCTTATTTCAGTATCATGTAAGTTCATCAAAACTTGCCCAGCCTCTAAGCCAGCTAAGTCTGCTGGTGAGCCTTCTACAACTCTTTCTATTAAAACTCCATTAAAGTTTTCCATGGTAGTTGCTGCAACTCCAATAAATGGTTTTTCTGAACTTGTTGTTATTGGACAAACCAGTTCTCTTTGCTCTTTATCTTCTAAGGATCTCGAATCGAATCTAACTACATTCAATTCGTGATCTGATCGATAATCTCCTTTGATGGTAATTCTAGTTTCCTCTTTTTTTTCTCTAATGTAAGCAGGGATATCAAAATTTGCCGCTGCTTCATTTTCCAATACTTCCTTGTGCAATACTTTGTCATTCTGATCATACACTCTCAAAGTCAAAACCTGATAGGTATTGATCGTGCTTTGAGCAGAACAGATCGTTGACATTAATAAAAACACAATAGCGCACATAAACACGTTTCTCATAAAATCGTTTGATATTTATTTGTTAATAATAATAGTCACTCAAACGAGTGCCAGGATTCTAATAAAATTGTTCCATAAAAGGTTGATACTATGAAAGTATCTAGAGGTGATTGTTTACATCTCTTTAGATGCTAAAATTGAGCCATAGTGACATATTAGCAATTGACAATCGAGATGAACGTGCAGCTTAGAATTATATTTTAATAAGATTAGATTTAATTACATCTCAAAATTATAATCTTCGCCAAAGGGTACTCACAGAATAATAAATTGCATAAATCTGACTACTCCATACAGAATGGTGGTTTGAAGCGCTTAAATTTGACTGTTTATACTTTTTAAAATTATCTATTGATTAAAATCTGATATGTATCTAAGACATAATCAATAGGACTTTTAACTAAAAGTTAACTAAAAATAAAAATCAATGCGCGTATATATTTTGATTAAATGGCACCTATCCCTAACTGATTTAAGGCTTTGAAATGAGATTTTAAAGCACACAAGAATGTTTTGTGATGAATGTAAGGGACATCGAATTCTTGAGCAGTAGACTTTACAATTTTAGAAATATCTTTGTAATGGACGTGGCAAATATTTGGAAACAAATGATGCTCTATCTGATAATTAAGTCCACCAATAAACCATGAAAATATGCGGGAACCATTGGCAAAATTGGCGGTAGTTCTCATCTGGTGGATCGCCCAACTGTTCTCCATAGTTCCTGATTCATTAGGTTCAAAGAAATCAGTCTCTTGAATGACATGGGCGCACTGAAATACAAGCGCAAGCACTTGTCCAGAGATGGCATGCATTAATAAGAATCCAAGAAGGCTTTGCCACCAGGCTACAGAAGCGAATAACATAGGAAGTACTACGAATAAGCCTGCATATCCCATTTTTGTAAAGAAAATTTCTATGGAAGCTTGTCTGATGGACTTACCTTGTTCTTGCACCAAATTATCTTTGCCATACTTGATTGTTTGTTCAATATCTTTCCCTAAAAACCAATAGAGTGAAAGTATGCTATATAATAAAGGTGCATAAAAGGCTTGATATTTATAAACGTTTCTTTTTTCTTGATGTGGAGAGAGGCGTAATAAAGCATTTTTTGAAATATCATCATCCAATCCTTCAATGTTCGTAAAAGAATGGTGCAATACATTATGTTGAATTTTCCAATTTATATGGTATCCACCAACGAAATTGATTACTAAACCAATTATTTGATTTGTCTTACGATTGGCAGAATAAGAACCATGATTTGCGTCATGCATTACTGAAAGTCCAATTCCAGACATCCCTAGACCCATTAGAGACCACATAGCAAGATTACCCCAAAGTCCAGTTACAACATTAGTAACAATTAAGATAAATGGTATAAAATATAGACACAACATAAAAATGGTCTTGATCACCATTGATACATCTGCATGTTTTGACTTATTGGTTTTTTTGAAGTGACTATTTACTCGTTTTACAACCTCCTTGAAAAATTCTGGTTGGCTATGGATATTAAATTTTACCGCCTCACTTCGCATTTATTTCTTTGTTCTGTTATAAAAAAACCTATTTATTCTCTTTCTATTCTGGTGAAATTAACCATATTATTCTGTAATAGTTCATTCGAATGGAACTATAACCAAAGAAAGTTAATTCTTTACATCTTATTTTAATCGATATTGTATATTTTGTTCTTCAATAGCAGAACAATAATCAATCAAAAAGATATTAAAATATTCCTATTTTCAGATCATCACTTAATCATTTTTACTTTTCTTTCAAATACACCTACCAATTTACTAAGCAATATCGTACTCTTAAATACTTTGCGATTGCAATTTTCATTTAATGGACTATTGATCTATAAATATACACCCTACTGATTGCTTATATCCCTTAGCAGCCCATCCCCTATTTATAGGAAAAAAATTAAATAGAGAAATTGAACTTTATGTAAATAATTGGTGTTCAATTTATAAAGGATATGCAATGTTTTAAGCTTGCTTTGACATTTATTCCTTACCTTTAAACAACAAAATCGTTATTTTCAGTTTTAATACTATCTTTTGAGGGTACAATTTACATTACTGAAGTTAACAATTATATCATTCTAAATTTAAATATGGCCAGATCTAAAGAAACGTATAGCAAAAAAGAAAGAGAAAAAAAGAGACAGAAGAAAAGAAAAGACAAAGCAGAAAAGAAAGAGCAAAGGAAGCAGGAAATAGCGGAAGGCAGAATTGTTGAACCTGAATTCATGTATGTAGATGAAGACGGTAACTTAACGCCAGAGCCGCCAGATCCTTTGAAAAAACGTAAATTCAACAAGGAGGAGATCATGATCAGTGTTCCAAAACAGGAAGACAAAGGTGAAATGGATCCAAACAGAGTTGGTACAGTCAAATTCTTCAATGATGATAAAGGCTATGGTTTCATAATAGATTCTGAAACAAAGGAAAGTATCTTTGTTCATGCCGCTGGTCTACTAGAGCAAATTTCTGAAGGAAATAAAGTAGCATTTGTAGTCGAAAGAGGTATGAAAGGCCTCAACGCAGTAAAAGTAAAATTGGTTAAATAAAACCAAATTAAAAATACTAATAAAAAGCTCGTCAATTATGACGGGCTTTTTTTATTTCCAGCTGAGATTCTTGATTGAAGAACAATCAGCTAAGACTTTTTCTCATAGTGCAGGAGTATTAGGAATACCAAGAAATTGCCCAATATCTCATTCAAAATAGTCTTGCTACCGCAATAAATTTGGGATAGTTGTGAGATCTTGCCTGATGTTGAGACGGGGTTGAGTGGGAAAGAGATTGTGTTTTGAGGTTGGTGATGCTGAGGCGCAAAATTTTGCATCTTTACTGAGATGCAAAATGTTGCATCTCTGCTAGCCTTTATAATTTTTTGGATTGTTGATGATGTATCTTGAAATATTATCAAAGGCTTTTTGATCCATTATGATTCGATCGTGGTAATCTTTTTGCCATGAAAAATTTGGGTTTTTCTTCCTCACATTTTTTGTTACACCTACTTTAAAACCTCTAATAATTGATCCTAAATTTTGCGATTGAGGACCGAATTTGGTTTTATGAAATTGTGGTTGTGGTGTAAATTTAAACGGATTTTTGGGTTGGGGTAAGTTTTGGTCGGTGGGGTTGATTGGGTCGTGTTCGTCGTTTGTGTTGCGTCCGTCGTTTGGGGAATCCGGTTGAGATGCAAAATATTGCATCTCTGAAGGTGCTGGATTTTTCGCGATCTCGATAATACCATGGATGTGTTCGGGCATGATGACGTGAGCGTGTAATATTACGAATGGAAAATGATCGGGAATTTCCAACCAGCATTTATTGGCGATCTGGCCAAATTTGGATAATTCCATTTTTTTCCATCTTACGGTTCCAAAATGTTTGATCCTGTCATTGGTGCAGAGGGTTACGAAATAAAATCCGTTTGCACCATAATCCCAACCAGGCTTACGCATGGATTCAATTCGGTAGAGTCCTTTGAATTTTGTCATTATATGACGTGAGTTTTAGTTTTCGCTTGAAAGATATGTAAAATTTGGGGAGGCGCAAAATAGACGCAAAATATTGCGCCTGTGCGGATTGTGTTTTGAATCTGAAATAGACGCAAAATATTGCGCCTGTGCGGGGGATTTAAATGGATTCCGTTCAAAATTTGCAATGAAGAAAATTTGGGAGGCGCGATGAGAGGCGCGATGAGGCGCGAATTATTGCGCCTTTGCTTTGCGGATATCGATCTATTTTATTGGGAAGACGCCATGGTCAAATGATGGTTTGGAATTATTTCGAATTTTGAAATTTCTTCTGGCAATTGTACCCCTTGCAGGCTTAATGATTGCACTCGATATAGATAAGCCGCTCCTTGCATGATCTGCTCCGCTACATCTGCAACTCCACGATTTTGATAAGGCTCTAGATGAGAACCTTTGACCCAATCGTTGAATGCGCCCATTGCTGGTCCACACCAGATCTGATAATCCAACTTTCTTTCTTCTGTCCCAGCGTTGGCCCAATTTGATGAAAGTCCTAAGTACCATCTGAAGATCAGTGCCATTTTTCGTTTTGGATTATCCTTTGCCCGCTCTATTTGTTCTGGATCACGGGATTCGAAAAAACTGATGCAGGCTTGCCAGATCTCTTCTAGCGGTTTACGAAAAACTTTCTCTTCCAGTTGTTTTCTTTCATCAGCTGGTATGCTGTCAATGCCGTCGTAAGCTTTGTAAAGTTCATATAACTTCTTGGCTCTTGGCCCGAAGAGTGTACCTCTTTTGAGGACTTGCAATTCTACACCCATTTCGAACATGTCAGAGGCTGGAGCAAGCATGACGTCTGTTGATTCAACCGTTTGCAATAGTTTTCTTACGTGTTCGGAGGTGCCTGCTTCAACACAAGCTTGATTGACCGAACCGGTCACAACATAAGCCGCACCCATCATATAAGCAGCCAAAGCAGAAGCTGGTGTTGAGATACCGCCTGCTGCACCAACTCTTATTCGCTTAGCATACTTGTACTTTTCTTGCATCTCATCCCTCAATTGAATGATGATCGGCAATAAAGCTACTAATGGTCTATTGTCTGTATGTCCACCGGAATCCGCTTCAACAGTAATGTCATCGGCCATAGGTATTTCTAAAGCCATCTTTGCTTGATCAGCGGTGATCTTTCCAGCTCGTTGCAAATTGGTGAGCATTGCTTCAGGAGCTGGTTTCATAAAATGGGTTGCAATTTCCTTACGGGAAATTTTAGCAATTACTTTATTGTGAATTTCTATCCGACCTTCTGCAGACCGTTTTAATCCAGCAACACGATAATGAACAATGTGTTCTGTTAGACCCAGAAATGCTGAAGCTTCTACTACTTTGACACCTCTTTCTAAAAACAATTTTACTGCTCCAGATTCTAACGCCGCTTCTACGGGGCTATGGATCAAATTAAAAGCATAAGTCTCTTTTGGTAAAGCAGACTGAATTTTTGTAATCGCCTCCTCTACCCTGCTTGGCACTAGACCAGCTGCTCCAAACGAGCCAAGAAAATTTGCTTTTCCGATCGCGATGACAAGTTCTTCAGAAGCAATGCCATTTGCCATTGCGCCTGTCTTGTAAGTATACTTTAAATTATAGTCTTCTCTAAAGGTTGGATCCCCTAGGTCCTTCGCTTGCATGGGATTCACCATAGCCAGCACTTGTAGACCTCTTCCTTCCGAAACTAAAGCACCTGTGTTTGATATACCAATTCGTCCATTAAAATCTTTCATGACGTAACAAGGTTTGTCTGTCTGAGAAAGTTTTTCTCGCATACTCGCAAGGTCAAATACGATGTCTCTTGGAGATCCTTTCCAAAATAGATCTAAGGCACTTCCGTTATATTGAATTTCTGTCATTTCTATTTTATTTCTGAATTCCCAAGGCTAAATCTGTCACTTGGTAAATTCTCATTTTTTCATTCCATAAATAAGCATCTGCTATGATCGCTAAAATATCTCCTCTTTGTTCTATTGTTTTTATATGAACTTCTAAATGCATCTCTTTAACATCTAGCAATATTTGTCCTCTATATTTCCATACCGTTTTATGTGACGGTAGTTGTACAAATTTTGGATTGGCAATGTCCTTTCCAAGGTCTTGCTGCAAAGCATAGACTTGGACCGCTTGCAAAATTGCTTCAACACCAAGAGAACCTGGCATCACAGGATCTTGATAAAAGTGGCAAGTAAAATACCAATCATAGGTTTTAATAAACTTGGTTGCATGAATGTAGCCCTTTCCAAAATTGCCACCTTCTTTAGCAATGATCAACTTGTCTAAAAGATTTAGTTGATCTCCAGCCAAACGATAATGCGGTTTGTCCTGAGGTGCTTTGTATAACTTCATTTTCCCGTAAAGGGAATCCAAATTGATCTGAGTATATTCCGTAGGCTTTAATCCCTCGGTAACATACCATGCTGGCACTTCTCCTCCTTTATCCAAACCTGCTTGTGATGCCAATGCCTCAGCCGGGAAGAAACCGAAAGAAGATTTCCCCTTATAAAAAACATGTCCATCTACAGATAATTCGAAAGTATAGTTTTGAATAACAGTTCCACCTAAAGCAACTGAAGTTACCAAAACAGATTTATTAGAAATAGTATTTCCTCTAAAATCTGTTCCATAAGGAAGATCAAAAAATTCACCATCCCCATCGAGATTTCTAAAGTATAGGTTCTTTTCGGCGAAAGCCAAAGTAGAACCTAGGTAAGCTCCCATCAATCCACAAGGCTGAAGGGCGATCTCCATCAATACAGCATAAGGCATCGTCGCATGCGCATTTTGCTTGTAGTACCAAGCATCTTTTGGAACATCATACTCTGCATAAATCGTAGAAGGCTTGCTAAAGTCTCCCCTTGTACCATCTATCTTCAACACCCTGGATATCAGCTGTAGATCTGTGTTTGGTTGTCTAGATACTTTACGCCCATCATACACGGCAAAATCTTCCCCAAAGCATTTTGATAAGTCATCTAAAGCAAAAGTAGAAATATGCTCTTCATTCAATAAAGAACCTTCTGAACGAGCTGGAATGTGCACGCCCGATTGCTGCTCTAAATATTTAGGACTATCCTTTTCTCTTAATTGTAATCCTAGGTTTTCAAAATGCACCGTCACTACATCATCTGAAATAATTTCAAGGTCACCGATCACATAAGGATTTGGCACTAAGCCAATTTCTTTTATTTCTAATTTGTAAATCAACTTAGTATCCTTAGATGGTATCACTTGCTTTCTGCAACGGACCTTCTGCGGTAGATCAAAAACAGGTTGGTAACGAGCATCTTTTGTTAATCTTTGGAGTCCTAGCATTAGCATGAAAAAACGAAGCAAGTTTCCACCACCTTCTGCTTGCAAAGAACCAGCAAGAACTTCATCGTCTCTAAAATGACAAGGGAAATACCAATCTTCTGGGTGAAGATCTTTTTCTGCAATGATCATCCCAAGACCATAAGCACCACCAGTAAGATCAACAGAAACAATTCTATCCAGCATTAAGATCTTTTCTGGTGGCAATCGTAAAGATGGGTTTCTACCATTTGCAAAATAGGATTCATGCTCAAAGCACTTTTCCATATCTCCATTGATCAGATGCCTTAAATCTTCTTTTGAAAAGGCCGTTTTGTGGGTATTGAGTAATGGTGTAAAATATCTCTTTTTAGCTTCTGCACGTATTTGCTTTTCTGAATCTGTATATACTACACCAGCTCCATCTTCCAATTGTTCGTCTGAGAAAAATCCTGCACAACCTCCATCCATTTTCAGGACCAATCTATCTTCTACATAACATCTATAGCTAAAAAAGAACAATAAGTTCTCCCCATTTCTAACAAATGAATT
>ENA-ORXM01001656-ORXM01001656.1-marine-metagenome-genome-assembly--contig:-NODE-1656-length-30018-cov-7.136802_pt1 | contig 30018 bp, 30 predicted proteins | sample MGYA00237867_ERZ511480 | MGnify/ENA primary metagenome ERZ511480 (study PRJEB26309, sample SAMN06266103) | marine metagenome | isolation source: Algal blade | place: United Kingdom:Sidmouth, United... | reverse complement strand
GCGCTGAGGAAATTAACGGTGCTAAAGCCTGCTGATGTCAGCATCTCTTCGAGCTCGCTTTCATAATATTTACTCTTCAGCGGCTCACCCATTTTGGAGACGACGTCTTGCAATTGTTCGACGGAGTTTTCAACCATCCCCGCAGCTGTCACATAGCTGGGACTGATATAATCCATCACCATTTCACTGCCTTTAGGATAAGCGCCCATAACGCTGAATGTCGATTTTACAGCCTCGTCAGTGAGATACATTTGCACGCCAAGCCATGTGAAAAATGTGACTTTATCAGCGCTAACGCCGCCCGCCTCTAAGGCTTGCGCCAAAGTTTGGTTTTCAAAATCAAATGGCACAAATGTGAGGTTTCTTGGCACCGCGATATTGGCTTTTTTGAGTTGCTCCCGCTTCCACGCTTGTGTTGCAGGATGGTCAACTTCGAACACCTCTAGGCCTTCGGTCAAATCCGCGCAGCGATAAGCTGTCGAGTCCAAACCTGCCCCCAAAATAACCAGCTGTTTTAAACCCCGCTCACGCGCTGCGGGCAGCTCTTCTTCAACCACCCGGCTACGCATACATACCGCCCCGTCAATGCGGTCCATAAATATGGTCGCCGTTTCATGATCACTTAACGCGGCGAATGTTTGCACCATTGTGTCGATATAACCCTGCACAGCTTCAGGGCCTTCCAAGCCCGTTAAGGCCATTGCGAGATTATCGCGAAGCACTTTCGGCTCTGGCGCGGTTTGATAATGATGTGCCCGTTGCACGGCCGTCAAAAGAGCCGTTCGGCTAGGTTGTCCCTTAATCATAATCGACATATCCTTTTGGTCCGGGTGTGTAGAGCCGTTTATAATCAGGCTTAGCCAGCTCCGCCCCACCCCTAAATCTCTCAACTAAATCAGGGTTAGCCACATAATGGCGGCCAAAGGAAATCGCGTCCGCTTGACCTTGCGCGAGCGCCCTATTCCCGCGCTCTAAATCATAACTATCATTGAGAATGACAGGGCCATCAAAACCCTTAGCCAGTGCAATGTTATCCACGCCCGCCTTCATGCGAATAACGTGGAGGTAAGCAAGGCCCAATGGATTTATTTTGTCAATTAAGGCGCGGTATGTTTCCTCAGGATTATCATCTGTTAGATCATTAAATGGATTGCCAGGGCATATGCGGATACCGACGCGGCCTGCACCCATGACAGTTTTGATAGCCCAAAGGGCTTGCACAACAAAATTCAATCTTTTTTCCAATGTTCCGCCATATTCATCAGATCGTTTATTTGTGCCTGTTGAAAGAAATTGGGCGGGTAAATATCCGCTAGTGCAGTGCAATTCGACACCATCAAACCCTGCGGATTTGGCGGCTCTTGTTGCTTTTGCATAATCTCCTAGGGTCATATGAATGTCATGTAGGGTCATTTCCTCTGGCATATCATGAGGCTGCAGCCCTACCGCGTCCGTAAACATTTCGCCTTTGGCTTGAATGGCTGACGGCGCAAGTGTTCGGGCGTCTGCGGGTTTATTGTGATGGCTAGCTACTCGCCCGCAATGCATGAGCTGCATGACAATTTTTCCGCCCTTAGAGTGGACAGCCTCAGCGACGCGTTTCCACCCCGCAATTTGTTCATCGGTCACAATGCCGGGTGTGCGCACATAGCCTTTACCATCAAAATTTGGATAGACACCTTCGGTGATGATGAGCCCGCTACTCGCGCGCTGTCCGTAATAAAGCGCGTTCATCTCTGTCGGGGCGTCACCCTCGCCTGCGCGAGACCGTGTCATGGGCGCCATGAAAATTCGGTTCGCACAGTCAATATCGCCAAGCTTTATCGGGTCAAAAAGCGTCGGCATTATGTCACCCTGATTTTGGGGAATGGATGGTCCCCGCGCATAGTTTTTAAGAATTGCTCACGCGGTGCAGGCGCTGCCACTTCGGGAGCCTCTCCATCTTTTGGCGGATGTTTCCAGAACGCTTCCCATGATGGAAAGAGCTCATGATAGGCCCCTTCATAAAAGTCCCTATCAGGCCATCGCATTTTGTTCTCGCCGATAGGGGGTTTGTTTAAATCCGCGGCATACCAATAGCACGGCAGCCGCCGACGGAAATACCACGCCCCGTCAATCCGCTCATAATTATCCCAATACATCATCTGCATGATGACCCACTCAGCCTCCCCGTTTTCTTTTGGGGTCTCATGTTCGTTTTTGGAATAGACAACGCCATACGCATGTTCAGGGTTGTCAAATTCGATGATATGATTTCCGATATGGTGAGAGGTGCCCGTAAATTGATTGCGCATCATATCGTCCAGCCAAATCTTTAGCGCGGGCCGACCAACCGCCTCGCGGCTGACACGGATATCTGCAGCGAATAAATTCACATGCGCATCAACATCGCGCATATCGAGCGTCAGCGCATATTTAGAGACGAGTTGCCGTATCGCGTCCAAGCTCTCCAATCGGTCAATGCGGGCTTCGAGGTCAGTCATTCAAGTCTCCGAGGTCTGAGAGTAATATGTCAGAAAAACTACGCATTTCTAGCTATTCTTTTGACTTATTATAACTTTTGCGTAATTTTGAGCTATGTTTACTACGCAAACTTACAATGTCTGAGCCTAATCCACACAAATTTCGCAACGCTCTTGGGCAATTTGCGACGGGCGTTACGATTGTCACGACCATAGATGCGGAAGGTAAGCCTGTTGGCGTGACAGCCAGTAGTTTCAATTCTGTTTCGCTCGACCCGCCTTTGGTTCTGTGGTCGCTTGCAAAGACGGCTCACTCCATGCCCGCCTATCAAAATAGCGGCGGCTTTAATGTCCATGTCCTCGCGAGCCATCAAAGCGATTTATCTAATCAATTCGCGCGCTCATCTGATGATAAATTCGAAGGCGTAGATTGGAGCCCTTGCGCGCAAGGGTTTCCCTTGCTGACGGAATATGCGGCGCTCTTTCGCTGTAAAACGCATTTCCAATATGAAGGCGGGGATCACATTATTTTTGTCGGCGAAGTCATTGATTATCAAAGCCATGATTTGCCCGTCCTCGTCTTTCACGGCGGACGTTATGCAGACGCCAAACAAAAGGCTCACCCTACCGAGCCGCAAGAACCCGGCATTGATTTAAATAGCGGGCAATTCTCTGATGACTTCCTGCTATACTTGCTCTCGCGTGCCCATTTTCAGAGCAGCTACCCGACCCGCAAAGCTTGTAGGGCTATAGGCATGAGTGAGCCTGAATATTTCTGCCTGTCGCTTTTGGCTATGAGCGGATCTTTATCTGAAAGCGAGATTGTAAACCGCCTTGAACATACAGGCCATCATCCTGACGCGGAGATCTTCGCAAGGCTGCTCCGAAAAGGTTGGGTTGAACCTGATGGTAACAACATACACATCAGCGACAGTGGACGAGAGACTTTCATCAAACTGCTCGCGCATTCCAAAGCGCTCGAAGAACAGCTGCTTAAACACTTCACAGATGATGAATTGGCAGGCGCGAGTGCCTTTCTTAAAAAACTCATCGACATCACAGGGTCAGATATCCCTGAATTATGGTAGGACAACAAATGCTAAAAGATAAAGTCGCATTGATTACAGGCGGAGGCCAAGGGGTTGGCCAAGGCATCGGCCTCGCGCTCGCGAATCAAGGGGCGCATGTTGTCGTCACAGGCCGCACCTTAGAGAAATGCGAGACAACAGCTGATATGTTGCGCGAACGCGGCGTGAAAGCTTTGGCGCTGCGCTGCGATGTGAAATCCGATAAAGACCTACAAAACATCATAGATAAAACCATCGCCGAATTTGGGCGTCTGGATATCTTGGTCAATAACGCCCAAGAAGTTGCGCGCGGCCCCCTGCTCTCGATTTCGGACGAGCAGTTTATGGGTAATTTTAATTCCGGCCCGCTCGCCACATTCCGCCTGATGAAGATGGCTTATCCGCATCTCAAAGAGAGCAGAGGTAATATCATCAATCTGTGTAGTTCGGTGATGAAGCGCTGGGATGTTGGGACTTACGGTGTCTATGCTGCCGTGAAAGCCGCCACGCAGCAACTCACCCGCGCGGCGGCAAATGAATGGGGCAAGGACGGCATTCGCGTCAACGCTATCATGCCTCATGCTAAATCGCCTGCCCTAGCCGGGTGGATGAAAGCCAACCCCGTAGAGGCCGAACATTTTCAGAACTCTATTCCGCTTGGTTATGTTGGAGAGTGTGAAGACGATATTGGCGCATTTGTTGCGATGATGTGCAGCGACGGTGGGCGTTACCTTTCGGGTCAAACCCTTGCGCTGGATGGCGGCCAAGCATTCTTAGGATAATCATTTGAAGCGCCCGGTAGGGCTGCTTTGCCCACGGCAAAGACGCTGAGAATGCTATCGAATTTGGAGAAATAATCATGTTCAATCTATCAGGCCGCACGGCATTAGTCACAGGCGCAGGGCAAGGTATGGGCCTTGGCATTGCCAAAGCACTCGCAGATGCTGGCGCTAATGTCTTCGTCAATGACCTATTTGAAGACCGCGCCAATGCGGGTGCCAAAAGTATTGGGGCGTCCGCCTTGCCAGGCGACATAACGGACGCTGCAATCCGTAAAGGGTTTCTAGAGACTACGGGCGGCATAGATATTCTGGTTAACAACGCAGGCGTTCCCGTTGAAATGCCAACGAGCCTACGCCAAGCCCATGAGCTCGATGACATAGATTATCAGCGTCAACTGGATCTAAATTACCACGCTATTCGCGGGCTATGTATGTTAGTCCTACCTGGCATGAAAGCCAAAAAACATGGGCGAATTATGATTACAACATCAGAGTCTCACCGCTTAGGCTTTGCCATGGGCCTTTCGCATTATGCCGCTGCTAAATCAGCTGCACTCGGTTATATGCGCCAACTCGCAGCCGAGGTTGGCCATGACGGCATTACCGTTAATGCGCTCTCGCTTGGGTCTATGAATAATTTTGATGGCCATGAACGCGCCGCCCACAGCACAATGGTCGGACGCGCGGGAACGCCAGATGATGTCGGCGCCGCCGCGCTTTATCTATGCTCCGATGAGGCCGGCTGGATGACGGGCCAAACGATACCGCTAAATGGCGGGGCGTGTACCGCGTGATTCAAGTTTCTCTTCCAACATAAGGGTATGCCGACCCAACTGACAAACTTGTGTGTGGAAGGATCTTGCATATTGTCTGGTCCGTAACTTAAATTGGTTCATCAAAGGTGGACGCTATGAAGATTCCAGAACTGAATGAATTCGTGAATTGGTTTGAGGATAATGTTCTCAATCATCCGAAATCCAATTCAAATTATGAGAGTGTTTCAGATAGTCGGTTTTCAAAACACGATCATCGATTCGATAAGAATATCACATCTAATGAAGAAGACGAGGACACCTCGCAGGGATCTGAGCCCATTGCCCTCACTGAGGAACAAGAAGAGATGAAACTGTTCCAATACATTATTGGTATAGATGACATGGAATAAGTTATGCCCTAAGCAGGGGACCCGATTAAGGCCAATTTGACAGCCGCATGTTAATCAGGGCTATCTTTCCAGCCATACCACATTCAACGAAAAGCCTAGCATGCTTACTTTTGGGATTGTTTTGCATGAATGTCTTTGGCGTGACGTGTCAAAGCCAGTTATCTCGTAATTATGAGCGTTTGTTGCAGCCCACTGAACACCATCAAGTGGTCGCAGGGGCTATATTGAAAAATGAAAAAATCAAAAGGGTCATCGTCCTATTTCCAACATTTCAGCACAAAATCACTTATGAATATGAATTAGCGAGCAGTGTATTTAGTGAGTCTTACACCTGCAGAAAAATGGCCCAATGTTATTTTTTAAAAGAGGGCTCAGCTGATATTTTCGTTCACACATCAGGAGTTTCCATCCCCATGAACCTTAGAAATGGCCTCCCGACGCGACTAAAAAGGTCTAAATTTCGTGCAAATCTTGCATAAACCATGACGGTCATATTGGGGCTTGCGTTGGCCATAATTCTTGCCTGGAACAGCTTACTAGTTAGGATAGCTTCAAAAACGAACGCCTAAACTTCGACCTTCACAGGAAACGCTTTGTAATAGAAATCAAAGCGCTCTCTTATCTTCTCGGGCTCAACGCCGAAATGCTCTTTGAGGTGATATCGCACACGGCCATATTTTCCGCGCGGATGCGCTTTAATGAAATCATCCATTTCTTGCTGCGCTTTAGGCGTAAGCTCCAATTGATGTAGCTCATAAATTTTTTCGACGGTTGCCATGTCGCCTGCCATAAATTCATGGAACATGACGTCCATGCTTTGCTTGGGCCCCCAAACATGCCGATCGCGCACGCAAGCCTTTAAAAGCGCTTCGATACGGTCCGTCCAATAATCCAGCACCCAGCGCGGGTCGACGGATGTGCGTAAAGCGCCGCCTAAAGCGAGCTTTTGCAAAAAGTCAGCTTGGGATCGCCCAGATCGTCAAAGACTATATCATTTGGCTGTCCCATGACGCGCGCTAAAGCCCGAATTCTCGTTTCATGAAATCAAGCTGAAACGCTTTACTCTTTTTATCAGCCTCTGGATTATTCCCGACCGTATAGCCCTGCCCGACACAGGTACCCGCAAGCTCGCCTAGCCCTGCCCGCACCATAGCGCGTTGTGGCCGCGTCATCTCAGCTGTGGGCTGGAACCGTCCTGCTTTGCCGTCAACAAGGAACGCGCCTGTCTCTGGGTCAAATGAGAATGTGCATCCTCGAACAAAGCTGCCTTCGGTGAAGTCTCGCATAGGCGCCGCGTTTTCCCATGCATGGCCTGCCCCTGCAATGACGTGGCTCTCAACCTTTGTGCCTGCAGCCTCAAGATCCTTATAGACCTCTTGGCACAACGCAGGGTCCACACTGTTATCCGCGTCCCCATGTATGGCCAGATAAGGCGCGCCTGTCGTGCCGTCATGCCCCAGAGTCTGATGGCACGGCCCGTAAATATCCATATGCAGTGCAAAGGGCGGCAGATCAGGCGCCATAATATCTTTGAGCCTATCATCCAAGACATAGCGCGTGGCCATGCCGCCATAGCTGTAACCTGTCACGCCAATTTTGGACGCGTCGATTGCAGGATGAGTAGCAAGGATTTTTAAAGCCGAATAAGCATCCGACATCACGTCCACTTCGGTCGTTATCATAGTTTTCATTTGATAAACCGTATCGGGTTTCACGCCGCGCGGCTCATAGTAATCAACCACAAATCCTGCGATCCCGTTCTGTGCAAAGAGATTGGCATATTCCATTTCGCGGCCTTTTTGGATGCCACCAGAGCCGGGCAATATCACCATGGCAGGCACAGGGTTATCGGCACTTGCGCCCTCGGGCATGACTAGAGTTCCTTTTCCTGTGTGAGTTTCGAGCGCGTCATAGCCATTTAAAATGCGGGAAAAATCATAAGGGCTTTTGATGGGGTAATAGATGATGCCGCTATCAGCCGCTGCGAGCTTCGTTTTTGCCGCAGGGTAATTAGGGAATGGCGGCAGCGGGAGTTCTTTGGGCGGCGCGGCTTGAGCCGTTGTCTGCAGGTCATCCTGAGACGCCTCAACCGTCGCAATATCCTCTAGCGATTTATCTGTCACAACGTCGATAGCGTCATTCGCGGCTTGGCCGCAGGCCGTTAAGAAAAAGACGGCTGCTATGAAATAATGCATCTTCATAATAATCTCCTATCTAGGCATTCGCGAGTGCCGGTGGGTTGGGCCGCGCGAGGAGCATGTAAGCGCTTGGCAATAGTGAGCATATCGCAACCAGAATATATATGCCGTTCGGGCTACCGCCCTCTAATATCTGCCCCGCAATTTTACCGCCAAAAATCATCGATAGTCCGAAAGCCATCGGCACTAAGACGACGAGCTTATTTGACAGATCAAACCGCACAATCGCGGCCGTTTGATAGAGGCACCCCAACGTAAATCCAAACTCCCACACCCAGCTTGAGACCATATAGGCATTGAAAGATTTGGCCGTGAACAAGCCTATCACCCCAACCATCAAAATCAGAAAGGCCACAAGATGTGGAACGCGTATCCCGGCTCTCGCGCCGATAATGGCTCCGACCGCGCCTGCCGCGCCGCCTAGCCATTTTAAAACTCCGAACATTAGGCTGTTTTGCGCGGGCGTTGGGCCAAAGTCTTGGGCGATAACGTATAGAAAGAAAAACAAACCTACATTTGCAACAAGATAAACTGTAAATATGAATAGCACTGACCAACTCGGTCCCGCCTGCTGCCAATTTGGAAAACCCTTTAATCTTGCTGCTGTTTCGGAGGATGTTCTCTTGGGAAAGGCAAAGGCCCCTAATCCTAATAGCAACGCAAAGAGCGCTAAGCCGAGCATCGCCCCAGAGAAACCTCCCTTGGCAATAAATATAATGGGCAGAAGAATAAGGAACACCCCAATAGAGACGAGTTCAACGGAAAGCCGCGTTCCGTAAGCCCTTTCAGGGTCAGGCATATCGGCAAGAACTCGCATCGCCAGTGCTATGGCGAGAGCACAGAAAAATCCAAAAATCGCAAACCCTGCATAAATAGATGGCCCGCTTAATTGCGTCGCCAATAAGAATGATGCGACAACCGCCGCGACGATTGCAAAGGCCGCAACCTGCCAGTTCACGCGCTCTACCCAGAGCGGACCTGTTAGGGTTCCTATTAAATATCCCACGCCAGCTGTCAGAGATAACGTGCCTAATTGAGCAGGACTAAGACCAAAAGCCTCACCCGCTGTCCCTAATAAAAGCGGCATCGTATTAAACACCAAACCGCCAATGGCGGACACCATCGAGACAGCGATGATGATGAGGAATGTGTTTTTCACGATCTGGCCCTAATAGACCCGCGCAGGATTAGGCGGATTTGGGGATCCCAACATTTCGCGGTGGCTTGGCGGCTGCTTTCCGTTTCCGTCTTTCATTTTATAGCGCTCTTTCGCAACTTCGGCGCCCACCAAAGTATGCCCGCTGATCTCTTGCGCTTTAGGGTCAGTGGCGATGGCGTGAAGAATATGACCTGTAAATTGCGGCGTTTCGGCCATGGCAATAAAGTCCTTATATTGTTGAGGATGGACCTCCGCCGCAATCAGCGCGCGTTCGGTTAAGAGCGGTCCCATCCAGATAGACACGGCTTGAACATTAAACGGCTCCAGATCAACGGCCATGTCATGGGCGAGCTTATCGAGCCCTGCTTTTTGAGCCCCATAGGCGGGGCCATGCATATAACAACTCGCGCCAAATGATGAGCCCATTCCAATGAGACCTGATTTCTGTGTCGCCATAATTTTAGCCGCATGCCAGCTCGCAACGTAAGCTGAGCGTAGACCCACATCGAGAATATTTTGCGCGTCGAGTTCCTTATCCCAAAACGGTTTTTGCTCAATCAGTTGATGGTGAATATAGGCCGCATTATTCATCAGAATATCGCATTGCCCCTGCTCATCCATAACTTGTTCAAACAGCTTTGCGACCTGTGCGTCATCGGCGCTGTCGCAAATCACGCCTATGCCTTTACCGCCTGCGTCGGTACAGGCTTTCGCAGTTTCAGCTACGGTGCCAGGGAGCGGTGTCCCGTCCCACCCTTTGGCTTTACCGACTTTTTTAGTGCGGCCCGTCACATAAACGGTCATGCCTTTTTCAGCCAACCCCATGGCGATGCCTTTACCGGCCCCGCGGCTCGCGCCTGTTACAATTGCGACTTTTGGAGCTATATTTTTTTCTGGCATAAATGTCCCCGTAAATTCACCTTATTTGTTCTTTTCCCATACCTAACAGACGGACCAGCATGCGCAATATTTTTGTCCATATTTTACGTATTCTAAGATATTTAAAGCCATTTTTCTTGCTTTTGCGTAGTTTTTCGATGAAAAACACACTAAATATAAGGGACACGCATTCACATGAGACCTGATGATAAGAATTGGCATTCCGATATTGAAGCACCCTTAAAACTCACCTCAGCAACAGATATGACATGGACATCCGAAGCAGATGTTATCGTTATAGGTCTTGGCGGCGCAGGCGTCGCAGCCGCCTTACAATCGATAGAAAACGGATTATCCGTCATCGCTATTGACCGCTTTGAAGGCGGCGGCGCCACCAAAGCCAGCGGCGGTGTCATCTATGCTGGCGGGGGCACTAGCACCCAAAAAGAAGCGGGTGTGGAAGATACGCCTGAGAACATGTTCAATTATCTTAAGCTGGAAACTGAAGGCATTGTTTCAGATGAAACCTTGCGGGATTTTTGCGAAAAAAGTGCGCCTTCGATTGAGTGGTTAAAAGGACATGATGTTGATCTTCGCGGGACATTATGGCCGCATAAAACCTCTTACCCCGCGCCGCAATATTTTCTCTATCACAGTGATAATAGCTTAGTGCCGAGCTATAAAAAACATGCCGTATCTGCCGCGCGTGGGCACCGTGGTTATGTACCCGTTAAACAAGGCGCAAAAGCCACTAACCTTGGCGGCTCAATCTTTGACCCTTTACGAGCCAGCGCCGAAGCCAAAGGATTAAAAACCTTACCCTATACGGAAGTAAGACAGTTCGTGACGGACTCAAAAGGTAATGTCATGGGCGTAAAAGCTTTGCAGTTTTCCGATGATGATACGCTCGAGACTTACAAAGAGCTGCGGGCCAAAGCCAATAAGCTCTTCGCAATGTTTCCGCCCATCATTCCTGGCTCAAAATTCTTTTTCAAAAAAGCCATGGGGCATTTGGAAAAAGCGAAATCTCTCGCCGAGTCTCGAACAGAAATTTTTATTCGCGCCGACAAAGGTGTGGTCCTTTCCGCAGGCGGTTTTGTCTTTAATTCCAAAATGATGAGCCACTATGCGCCGAAATATGCAGCCGGATACCCGCTTGGCACAGATGGTGATAATGGAGCAGGCATTCGATTGGGGCAAAGCGTAGACGGTGTCGCTGATAATATGGACCGCATCACGGCATGGCGCTTTATCAATCCCCCGCTTTCTTTTGCGCGCGGCATGATTGTCAACGAAGACGGCCAGCGCTTTATCAATGAGATGGTTTACGGCGCAACTTTAGGCGTCGAAATGACCGAAAATCATAATGGCCGTGGCTGGATGATTTTAGACAAGGCCCTCGTTAAACAAGCTTTAGATGATGTGAAAGGCGATAAAGCCCTCGCCTTCCAGCGTGCCCTTGCCAAACTCAATGCCTATTTTGGAGCAAAAAAGGCTAAATCTGCAAAAGCTCTCGCAGCATTAATTCACGTGGACGCCGATAACCTTGCCGCACAGCTTGCGGACTATAATAAAATGGCGCGCGGCGAAATCGCAGACCCTTTTGAGAAAACGCAAAACGATATTGCGCAGCTTGATGAGCAGACACTTGTCGCGATTGATATTGGTCTTGCGGCCAAATTATTCCCCTGCCCAACCCTCACATTAGGTGGGCTTAAAGTAAACGAAGCGACTGGCGGCGTATTGAGCGGTAACGGGAAACCCATTCAAGGATTATATGCGGCGGGGCGAAATGCCATTGGTGTTGCGTCTTGGAATTATATTAGCGGTTTATCCATTGCTGATTGCATCTATTCAGGCCGACGCGCAGCTGACTCCCTATCCACACACCCCTAACCTTCTTTATCGCGCACAATGCGAAACCCAATATGGGATGTCCCGAAGATAAGGTCTTGCGGCTGTCTTGCGGCAGGGCGGTAACGGAAGCAATAAGAGCGCGCACACAGGAATGAGCCGCCTTTAATCACGCCAACAGGAATATTGCCCTGAGCCGGGTCATAGCCATCAGGATAAATTTTAGTAGCTTCGCCCGGCGCATGGGTCGGGTAATAGCTCGATGATGTCCACTCCCAGACATTGCCAATCATGTCGTGCAAACCAAATCCATTAGAGGGATAACTGCCGACAGGCGCTAGGCCCGCATAACCGTCATCTTCTGAATTAATCACCGGAAATACGCCCTCCCATGTATTGGCTTTATCTTTCAATGCAGCGTCTTCCGCGTCAGCCCAACTCATAAGCTCACCGTTCAAGCCGCCGCGCGCCGCATATTCCCATTCAGCTTCGCTGGGCAGTCGCCCGCCCGCCCATTTCGCATAGGCCTGCGCATCATCTCGCGTGATATGGACCACGGGCGTAGACGGGTCATAAGCCCCTTTATCTGGCCCAAGAGGGTTTTGCCAATTCGCGCCAGCTATCAATGTCCACCAATTCATATTTTGCGGGTTTTTAGGCGGGACAAAGACAGCTGAGCCGGGCGCCATATCGACGCCGGGGCCTGCTTTATCTTTAGCCTCCCACCCCAATTCAGCGCGGGTCTTATATCCGGTAGCTTTTACGAAGGCCGCGAACTCAGCATTAGACACTTCATGGGACCAGATTTCAAAAGGCTCTAGACACTCTTCAGTAATAGGCCCCTCTTCGCGATAAATACGCATATCCCCCATATTGAAACATCCGCCAGATATGGACACCCAATCGGCATCTGATTGCGGCGCGGCAGGCTTGGATTTCACCTCGCCTTGACATGCCAATAAGAGAGCAGAAAATGCGATTATGATTTGAGATCGCAACATAGTTTCAGACTAAACATAATGCGAAATATAGTCATGATATTTTGCGCCAATAGCCTCGGCATCAAGACCAAAATCCTCCAGACTATATTTATGCGCGGCGCGATGTTCGCGGCGATTGGCTTCGATCCAATCTTCCATACCATCTCTGATTTCAGAGCTTTCCTGCAACCCTGCGGCTTTGAGGACAGCTAAGCCGGTCTCCGCAGGATTTGTGAGTAAGTCTTTGTAATTCACATCAATGAAACGGGTGGAATCTGCGCGGGCCCGAACGGCTATGAAATTATCTAGCCACTCACCTAAGCGCGCCATCCAATAAGTCCCAATATCTAGATTTGAAATGTCCGTCGATCCCATTTTGTAAAGGCTCGCCTCCATACTGCAGTAAGATGGAATGGTCGAAACAGGGTCGCGATGTGTCATGACGATTTTGGCCTCGGGGAAAACATCGATCGCCGTTTGCAATCCCATAAGGTGGCCCGGTGTTTTCAGCACCCAGCTTTTGCCTTTGCGTGACGGGTCCTGCCACTGCAAAGATTGGAGAATTTCTATGAGGTCTTCATAGGCTTTTCGCGGGTCTTGTTTTGAGAGCCACGCTGCATAATCAGGCACGAAATATGTGCTTTCAATCATGGAGCTAGAAAAGAGCTGTCCCAAGATAATGACCTCTTCATCAGGCTGCTGGATATCCATTGGGTGGATCGACATCAGCTCAGGAATGGCTTCGAGCATATAGGCTAGCACGCCCTTCGCGGCCTCCAGCCTTGGCGTTGGATCGCCTCGCACTTCGCCGTCAAGCGGGACATAATTTTGTGTCTCATACCAGCGCACGCCCGTTAATTGCGGCGCGGCGGCCAGCATCCTATGCAGCATGGTACTACCCGTGCGCGGGAGTCCCGTTAGCACAGCGGTCACATTGACCGTCTCGTCCAAAATTTCAGGATTGTCTTTCAAAAGCTGCACGTGACGCAGACGATTGACTAGCCCAGAGACAATCATATGCTGTGCCCCGTAAATGCCTTCGGGACTTAACTTGGCTTGACTGTTTAAAGACGGGATAAGCGCGTCTATATTAGCAAAGAACCAGCTATCGCCAAAATCATTCAGCCCTGTTTGCTCTTTAGCCTGCGCAACCAAACTTTCTCTATTAGGAACCACTCTATACCACCTTTGCGTTTTTATTTTTGATGATTACTACGCAATCGTAGCGTATTTGAAAGATTTTATTTCATATTCGTAAAATACTGCGCTACACATTACGCATGTTACTCAAAGATAAAGTTATAATCATTAGCGGCGTTGGCCCCGGTATGGGGCAAAATATGGCAAGAATCGCCGCCGCTGAAGGGGCCAAAGTTGGCCTGGGCGCGCGTAATCAGGACTATCTAGATAAGATTGCCAAAGAGATTTCCGATGCCGGCGGAGAGGCTGTGGCGCTCTCAACCGATGTTACCGATGCCGGTCAATGCCAGGCCCTCGCCAAAGCCGTTCAAGATAAGTTTGGCCGTATAGATGGTCTCGTCAACAGCGCCTACAACCATGGCTCTTGGGCGACCAGCGATGTTGCCGATGCCGAAGAATGGGCGGCTCTTTATGATGTGAACTGCCTTGGCGCTCTCCGTATGGGGCAAGCCGTTTTACCCGCGATGAAAGAGGTCGGAGGCGGCGCGATAGTCAATGTTTCCACCATGGCCACGGTCAACCCCTTCCCCGGCGAAGCGGCTTACGCGGCGAGTAAAGGCGGGCTTGGCGTTTTATCAAAACATATGGCGCAGGATTTCGGCCGTTTCGGCGTGCGCGTAAATGCCTGCCGAATGGGCTGGATTGGCGGCGCCCCCGTTATGGGATATATCGACGCGCAAGTTGCGGGCGGTAGAGACCGCGATAAGGTGGTCGGCGAAATTACAGGCCGCATTCCGCTCGGCATTATTCCGCCTGAAGAAGACTGCGCCAAAGCCGTTCTCTATTTTGTGTCCGACTACGCCAACGTTGTTTCTGGCGCGACGCTGGATGTGAATGGCGGCCAATATATGGCGCCGTAATGAGCGACATGTCTGCGCTATGGAAAGAGTTTTGCCAAAAGCTGGAAGCTGCGGGTGAGCACGTGATCGGCTCAAGCCTAGCAGGTTCAGAATTAGACGAAGCAGAAGGCGTTAGATATCTCACACGGCTATTACGCGTGGGTCTGGACATGCACCTTGAAAATGCAGATCCTGCTTTTCCAAGTTTCTATCAAGCCTCTCATGCGACGGCCAAAATCGGCTCGGATAATCCTGACAACTTTTATCAAAACGCGACAATCTCGGGCGCACATAGGTATCGCATTCGCGGACAGCGCGGCAGCGTTCCAATTCTTAGCTTTGGTACCAAAGCTAATCGCTACGCGATTGACGGCAGCATGGCCTCGACGGGCGAGCTTGATATACGAGGTGTCGCCTTAGAGGCTGATGGCTCATTTGAGATTATTGTTAGCCGAGATAAGCAGCCCGGAAATTGGCTGCCGCTATCGGAGGACTCCTCAATCCTCATCGTTCGGCAGACATTCTTTAATCGCGACGCCGAGACGCCTGCAACGGTTACGATAGAGGCCATTGACGCCCCCTCACACCCAGCGCCGTTATCGGCGGACTCATTGTCGGCAGCCCTGACCCGCGTGCCCGCATTTATTGGCGGCACCTCCGCGATATTCCTACAATGGGCCGAGCTGTTTAAACGCGAGAATAAGAACGCCCTTAATACTGTTGACCAATCCATGTTCTCTAAAGCAGGCGGCGATCCGATGATTTATTATCTGCATGGCTGGTGGGAGCTGGAGGAGGGTCAAGCTTTGCGTATCACCTCCTCCATTCCCGAGTGCGAAGGCTGGAATTTTCAAATCAATAATATCTGGATGGAGAGCCTGGATTATCGTCATCACAGAATTCACACGAATAATGAACTGGCTCAGCTTAATGATGATGGCACCGTTACAGTGACCGTCTCATCGACACCGCAAGACGGTAATTATATAGACACGGCGGCTCATAATCGCGGCACAATGCTTTGGCGTTGGACAGGTGCCAAGAACCATCCCATTCCCAAAGTGGAGCTTATCAATGTCTGACCTCGAATCCCGCATCACAAAACTCGAAGCTGAGAGCGACATTCGTAAATTGAAAGCGCGCTACCTCAATGCCTGTGATGCCAAAGATGTAGCGGCCATTCGCGCTTGCTTTACAGAAGATGCCGAAATCGAATTTCCGCCTTTAGGGAGTTTTGACCTGGACGGCCTCATGGGTATCTTCAATCAGATGGCAGCAACTACTCCCATTGTAGATGTGCATCACGGCCATAATGGCGAGATCGAGATTGACGGCGACAATGCCACGGGCCGCTGGAACCTTGGCTTTGCGACCTATGATCCGCGCGAAAAGACCTTTCGTATGTTGGCGAGTTTTTATGAAGACCGCTACCGCAAGAATGATGAGGGCTGGCGCATTTGCTATACGAAATCAACACCGCGCACGATTGTAGACGGCACATTGGCCGACGAAACGCCTACGGCCAAATGGACGATAGAGAGTTAACTGGGAGACTGAAATGTTTAAAGAAAATGACCCCCTCACGGCCTTAGACCCTGACGCCATCGTCGTCTCTGATACTGTGGAGATTAACGCCCCTGCATCACTGGTCTGGGACATACTGCTCGACATGCCCAAATATCCTGACTGGAATCCATTTTGTGTGGAATGTGAAAGCACGCTTGAAATGGGCGCGGCAGTAAAAATGAAGCTCAAAAGCTATGTGAATTGCGAGCCGGAGTTTTTCGAAAATACCGAATATATCTGCGCCTTTGAGCCCGAGAAACAAATCAGCTGGGCCCTGCCCCATTATGATGCTTGGCCTTACCCCGCGCGGCGCGATCAATATATTGAAGCCACGGGGCCAGAGAGCTGCAAATATTATTCAACCGACGAATTTCGCGGGCCCAATGGCATTCATGTCATGCGTTTTGCCGGTCCATGGGTGAAAGAAGCTTTTGACGAAACAGCACATGCGCTTAAGGCTCATGCGGAGAAACTGCATAAAGCTTAAGGCTCAACGGGCGCGAAATTCTCTGGCAAATTATGAAAATAGCTAACCTCTTCCCGGCGGGACGCTATGCGCCATCCCTGCTCTGTGCGGATAAGCTCATCGCAATACCAAAGACCTACGAAGAAGATATGCGGTTTGCCATTTTGCTCAATCACCATTGGATTGAAGGTCGTGGTTCGCGCCTTAGCATTATCGCCCTCAATCTTTATAACAGGTAAGCCGAGCATATGCTGCATTCCCGAAAAGGGCTTTAGGGCTTTTGCGAGATAAGCTTTTGTATCGGTAAGGTTTCCTTTAGCCCCGCCTGCCTCAGTATAATCGATTATCGCATTAGCTGTGAAAATATCATCGAGCGCCGCCCAATCACGGCCATCAATCGCTTCGCAATAGACAGCCAGCAAGTCTTGTATTTCAAGACGGTCAGACATCTCTTGCTGGCTTAGCATTATTCTGCCGCGGCTTTATATTCTGCAATAGGCGTCATGATTTTAGCCACGCGGTTATCATATTTAATTACATCCACGACGACAGAGGTTTCCACAAGGCGAACCCCTTTGAGGTCTAATATCTTATTACTCGCGATTTGGTGGACGGCGGAGAGACCTTCAAACAGGCCAATCGCCAGAATATCAAAACGCCCCAAAAGAATAATCACGGCATTGATTTCCGACAGCTCAGCCACATTTTGAGCGACCTCTTTTATCATATTCTGTTCGGCATGAATGCCAATATACGCAAGCTGCGGCGTGTCCAGATGAGACATATTTGTGACCGCCGTAAAGCGAATATAATTCTCATCTTCGAGGCGTTTCACGCGCGAGCGAATAGTGCCCTCAGTGAAGCCAAGCTGCGTTGCAATCTTACGATTAGACAGCCGCGCATCTTCCGAGAGAAGCTGAATGACCTGCTGATCAAGATCGTCTATTTTATAATCACTCATTATCGCCTCTTAAATCGGGGCCACGTCAAAATCATATTTTATGATATCAACGGCAAAGCTTGGATCGAGGCTGCGCACCCCTTTTATCTGCGAGAGCTTGCTGAGCAGAAAGTCAGACATTTTATCCATACTGGATAATGTCACCAAAATTTCAATATCGTGTTTTCCTGTTACGAGCTGAACCGAGGCCACCTCATCAAGCTTAGCAATATCATCGGCCACAGCGTTAGCGCGCCGTCCTTTCACATCTACGCCAATCGGCAGAAGCACATTATAATCAAAAGCAGAAAAATCTGAAACCGCAACAACCTTCATCGCCTTAGATTGTTCCATACGGCGAATACGTGTGGCGACCATCGATGTCGTGACGTTTAGCTCATCAGCAATTTTTTGATTGCTCGTACGTCCATCTTTTTTCAAAATGGCAATGATGGAATTATCCAAATCACTGAACTGGAAATTACTGTCTGACATTTTTCTCTCTAATGCTTTCGTTGCGCAATTAGTATAACTCTTCTTTCGCTACAACTCTATAAGCATAGCTCACGAAAAGACACTATCGGAAACAGTTACTTTACCCAAATGGGTGAACTCCAGGCCCGATCCTGCAAAGTTGCGTGCATCTTTGGACTTGGCGGCGTGCCGTTACGGACTGCATCCCACGTACTCCAACGGCATTTTGGGTTTTCTAAAATACGAACATAGTAACTCGCAGACTGACCTGACTGCCAATCAGGATCTTGCCACACTGTCTTTAGCTCGACCGCGCCGTCACCGGAGGTATCGCATGTGCTAAGATCAACGCTTGCGCCATTATCTGCGCAGCGATGTGTCGCCGCGTCAGGCGAAGACCCATCCGCGCAAGCCACGTCATAAACCATCTCTCCGCTTGATGTGACTTTGACAATCTGCGCGCGCTGCAACGGCACACTATTCGCGTCCCGCATCGCCCAGACAATAAAGTCGGGAGAGCCACCACCCGCTTCAACTCTTCCGCCCATCGGCACGCCGCGTGCATAGGCTTGTTCGACCATGTCGCCCGCAGACAACATATCCGTTTCATAATCACCTGCGAAGAACCGCACGCGAATGCGCGGACCGGACGTCGCAAAGCTCTCTTTATTCTGCATGGCATCAAAAATATCTTCGCGTGTGTTCGCTTCAGCCCATACCCCCGCGAGGCCCGCCGCCGCGTATTGCGAGGTTGCCGTCACAAGGTCTTCGTCATCAGCGGATGCATCCCATGATTTTTTGCCGTCCGGGGGAACCGACTTGCGAATTTCCAAATCTAAATCAGATGAAAATTTACCAAAGAAATCTTTCTCAGAGACTGACGACGCGCTGACGTGATCATCCGTGCTGCCGATGAAACCAAATTCATAAGGGTTTGCGCCGAGTTTCTCTTCAATGTCTAAGCCTCGGCCTAGAGATTGCCTGGCAAAACTACCCGGTTTAATTTCTGATTTCACAGGCGAGCCTATCAGCACATCATATAATTCGTGATCTGCCCATTCATCACGCGGCGATAATAGCGGATGAGTTTCCGATGTCCCTTTGACTTGGCTGATTTCCACAATGGGTTCGTTTTTTATTCGATTAACGGCATAGTCGCGCGTAAAATTTCGCCCGTCCGTCATAGCAATATCAAACATCTGCCCATTAGACCCATTAGAGTTATGAGGGATTGCGAGAACCTCTCGTCCGGCGGCCCGCTCACTATTCATCCATGTCCACAAATCTTCAGGGTTCGTGCTGTCTAGCGTGGTAAACAATCTTTTCGGGGCTTCATCGCGGAAAACAACATTACGGTGCAGGTTGAGCGCGCCGACATTATCAACAATTTCGCCAATGATTTCCATAGCCGTAAATTCGTAAGCCGCAAAGGTTGTGAATTTACCGGGCTGATTATGCTTTTCAGCGGCAGCGACGTTTTCCGCCCAAGCGCTATCGATAAAGTCGCGGTCATAAATATCGTCTATCTCTTCGCCCGTCACAATCGTAGTGCCAATTTTAATAAAGGCTTCGCGGCGCTGCTGAAACCCGCCTGCTGTGAGGCCAAAAATTGATTTCGCCGTAGCAGATTTAGAGATGGGGTTTTTTGTATCCCGCATGGCTGCAATTACGCCCATATATTCGCCGTGATCCGTCACGCCGTAAAAGTCAAGCGGGGGTCCAGAGAGCGAGATAGCTTTACCCGCACCATTATCGATCGACTGGCCCTGCGCAAAGCGGTAAGCATCGTCAGCATTTGTGCGCGTGCCGACGATGAAGGCATCGAAAGAGTTTTTTGTATGGACGTGCAAATCGCCGAAATAGGCATTTTTCGTCGGATTGCGCTCAACCGTTGACGCGTCAACTTTATCAATTACCATTTCCTCTTTGACCGGAGGTTTATCTCCGCAACCTGCTAGCAAAGCTACGCCTAATGCTGCGCTTCCCATCATTATTTTTTTCAACATAATCTTCCCCTTATTAAGTCCCTGATCACTTCCCTGCCCAATTGGGCGTTCTTTTTTCGGTAAAGGCTTTGATACCTTCTATGGCATCTTCACTATTGCGCCATTTTGTGAATTCTGGATAGCTTTCTTGCGCGTTCATAGCGGTTTCTAAGCTCTCCTCAGTCAAGCCTCTTTGAACCGTCATTTTCGAAGCCTGCACAGCTATGGGCGCACCTTTTAGGATATCGGTGCAATAGCCCGCCACCGTCTCATCTAGCTTGGCAGAGGGAACAACGTCATTAATGAAACCCATGCGATACCCTGCTTGCGCGCTGACGCGGCGCGAGGTCAGGATAAGGCCCATGGCCTGCTTTAATCCGATTTGGCGCGGCAAGCGATGAAGCCCCCCGCCGAGCGCCACAGCTCCAACTAACGGCTCAGGCAAAGCGAAACTGGAGCGGTCCGAGGCGATGATGAGGTCACACGCTAAAGCTAGTTCAAAGCCGCCGCCCAATGCAAAACCGTCTACGGCGGCAATGACAGGCTTGGCTAAATTAAAACGTTCAATCAGTCCCGCATATCCCCCGCGCGGATAATGCTTTCCAATGCCGTCCTTCAAATCACTGCCCGCGCAAAAGGCCCGCTCTCCTGCGCCGGACACGACCGCTATGCGCTGCGTCTCGTCAGCCGCAAAATCATCAAAGGCTGTGTCCAAGAGATTATGCATCTCCGTCGTAATCGCGTTCATCTGCGCCGGGCGGTTCAGCAGAATACGGGTAATGGGCCCGTCGATTGTGACTTCGATGTCAGCCAACTATCCCGCCTTTTTATCTATTTTTAACTTCGTAATCTTCTTCGTGTCATCTCCCCATTCAGCGTAGAATTGCGCAAAGAATTTTCGGAACGGCAAGATAGGTCCATCGCCATCACAAATGCTCGGTTTGGGCATATATTTCTGGCGGTCCCAGACAACTTTATCTTGATCAAGCTGCTTACAAATTTCGCGGCGCATGGCTTTGGCAAGGTTTGCCATTGGGCCTTCAGCCTCTGATTTCGGTTGGGTGAAAGCGAAACGAATATGGGTGCGCTCTTGGTCAATAGGTGTGATGCCCGCGATCATCAAGGTTTCGGATATACCTGAAAATTTCGTCCAGCTTTGACCAGCCCCGACAGTGCCGTAAGCAATGGTGCCATCCATAACACCTTTAGGTGTTGGCATTTTGGCTTCCACACTGGCCGTGCGTTTGTGGCCGTCAAATTCGAAGTCATAATCAGGGAAGCTATCCGTCCCATGAATGTATTTAAAATGCGCGGCATCGACGCCATTCTCTGCCATATTTTGAACGGGGCCATGCACAATCCATTCGTATTTTTGATAATCTGTCCATTCAGGGTCATGGACTTGGTCGAAACTCTCAGGCTGCCATTTCGGTGCTTCGTTAAAGGGATGATACCAGACAAGAATTTGCTTATTACTTTCGACGACTCTCCACTGCGCTTCGCAAGGCCGCGCGGCGGATGGCGGAACTTTTTTAGCGTAAGGCACGGCCACAACAGCCCCTTCGCCATTATATTCCCACGCATGAAATGGACATTCGAGCGAATTCCCTTTAACGCGGCCGCCATAGCCCATATGCGCGCCAAGATGTTTGCAATAGGCATCGACAATGCGGGCTGTGCCATCTTCGCCTCGCCATAAAACAAGGTCTTTGCCAAAGTAATAAAGCGGCTTCACCTCACCTTTCTCAAGCTCATCCGAATAGGCCACCATAAACCAACCAAAGGGCAGAGGCAGCGCATCAAGATTTCGCTCTTTCACAGTCGCGCGGTTTTCAACTGGGTTCATGCGCCACGCCGCAAGCTCGTCGCCTTTTAGGCCTTTAAGCTGCTCCCAAACCGCGACATGTGATGTTGTTTTGGAGCTCATGCGTTCTCTCCCAAATTAAAGACTCTCATTGCATTTTCGCGCAGGAATTTAGGCCAGACTTCATCCTTGAAAGGAACATTTTCCATATCCTTGAAGATGCGGTCGAGCGATAATCCCATTGGGAAATAGCCGGCATAGATAATTTTATCCGCGCCGCGCGTATTAGCGTAATTAATAATCGCTTTGGGGTAATGCTTTGGTGCAAAGGCGGAGGTCGAATAATACAGGTTCGGATATTTAATCATCAGCTTAACGGCCAAATCTTCCCAAGGTTCAGCGCCGTGGCGCATGACGACTTTCAGCTCAGGGAAGAACCAGCAGACCTCATCTAAATGTTCAACCTTTTGCGTGTGCATCGGAATACGCGGCCCTGGCACGCCGACATTGAGCACAATCGGAATATCAAGTTCTACGCAGCACGCATAAAGCGGATACATGCGAGCATCATTAATCGCCACTTGCGGACATGTGCCTGCTGGAAACACGGAAACGGATTTAACCCCATAATCTGCATGGAGGCGCTTAACGCGCCGCACTTCGTCCATCCCGTTATTCGGATTACAGGGCACATCAAAGAGGAAGCGATTGGGATAATCCTTTGCCGCCTGCCGCGAGGTCTCATCCTCATTAAAGCCGACCATCGCCATCTCGATATTGTGCTTATCCATCTGCTCAACAGTCCAGCCAACGAAGTCCGAGACATCACTGCTTGCCTCGGGAATATCTTTGAACATATATTGCGCAGGCATTTTAAACATGTCGCGGCTTTGCTGATCATTAAGCAAAGGGCGGAAGCTGTCATACCATCCAGACCTATCTGCATGGGTAGGAATACCTAGCATCGTATCTATGATTTTGATATCTTTGGGATAACCCATTATGCGGCCTGCTCTTTCTCTTTACGCGCCAGATAGGCTGCGCGAACTTTATGTTTTTCAACCTTACCCATGGCATTAAGCTCAAAAGAGTTGGCTTGAAGGATGATATCTGTTGGTAATTTATAGGCTGCGAGATTATCTCTCGCATAGGCCATCATTTCATCGGGCGTGACCTGTCCGTCGATAACAAACCCTGCTACGAGGCGTTCGCCTAACCTGTCATCAGCCACGCCAAATGTCGTAACCTGACGCACCGCAGGGTGACGCCCCAATGCCTGCTCAACCTCAGCACAGTAAATATTCTCGCCGCCTGAAATGACCATATCCGTCTTCCGGTCCACGACAGTCAAATACCCATCAGAGTCAAGCTTGCCAATATCGCCCGTCCTATACCAACCCTTTTTAAAGGCTTTGGCATTTGCTTCTGGCCGGCGGTGGTATTCTCTTATCACCGTCGGGCCTCTCACCCAAAATTCTCCAATTTCGCCTTCGGGCAATTCTTGCCCTTCATCATCCGTAACCTTAATATCAATCATGGCAAGCTTCTGGCCCGACGCTTTAGGGCGAGATGTGATACCCTCACCTGTGGCTTGCGAAACAGCACCACTCGCCTCTGTCATGCCATAGCCTGCCCCAATAATAACATTAGGGAATGTCTCGCGAATTTCGGCAAGCAAGCCCAGAGGCAGCGCTTGGCCGCCGCAAGATAGGGCACGAAGAGAACTCAAATCATGTTTTGTATTTTTTGCAGCCTTGACTAAATCCCAATGCATGGTGGGCACGCCTCCGAAGCTACTGATTTTTTCAGTTTCGATTAAGCGCAATGCTTCTTCAGCATCCCAGCGATTCATCATAACAAGCTTACCCCCCGAGGCCAGCGAGGAAAGAAAGGTCGATATACAACCGCTAACATGAAAGAGCGGAAAAATCATCGCGGAGCAACTTTGCGGCATATGAGCTTTCAGCGCCTCGACAGTCATCCCATATTGCTCAGCCATAGTCATAGAAATGGAAGCAATCGCCATTTGTGTCGTCAAAAGGCCTGTAATAATATTTCGGTGCGTCATCACAGCCGCTTTTGCCCGCCCTGTTGTGCCTGAGGTGAAGAACATCGCCGCCGGGTCATCGGTTTTCCGAGCGATAGATTTGTAATCGGGTGTTGATGTCATGACGTCGGCGTATGACGTAACGCCTAGCGGCGCCTCATCACTTTCATCACCAACGCAAATCGCGGGTAAGTCACAGCCCGCTTCACGTAAGGCGCGCAGCCGCTTGGCGTCAGCTATGACAAAGACGCTATCTGCATCATCAACAGCGTGAGACATGACGGCCCCTTCATCCCGACTATTTACAGACACCGGGACGGCGCCAATATTTGAAATGGCAACAAAGGCCGCCATCCATTCAGGACAATTTTTCATACAAATCGCCACAGACTGTCCAGGCGATATATTAGCCCTATTTTGTAGCCATCCCGACAAGCGATCCGCCTGATCGAAAAATGCCCTAAATGTCAGGCGCGTCTCGCCCAAAGTCACAAACTCAGCCTCACCATGACGCCGGGCGCCTTGAAATATATCCGCCAGATTTTTAGGCGCATTTTTGAAGACTCGCATGTCGTGCCCCAAAACAGATACGTTCACGACTTCAAAAGGTGCGCCGGGGGCCGTAAGGGCCGTGATATTGGGGTCGGATTGTTTCATAGAACGCTTCAATTCATCACTTAAAGCCAACCTATATTACGCATTATTGATTATCAACACGCTTTTGGAGGCATATTGCGTATTTTATTAGTTTATTTTCTACGCAGTCTGATTTAAGCTCAAAGAAAAAATGGGGAATGTGATATGGGCAGTTTATCAGGGAAAACGGCTATTGTCAGCGGCGGGAGTGATGGCATTGGCCGCGCCATCGCGCAAAAACTCGCGAGCGAAGGCGCTCACGTTGTCATCTGCGCTCGTAATTCAGATAAAATCACCGCTACGGTCAAAGCCATAGCCTCCAAAGGCGGTTCCTGCGGCGGTCAAACATTGGATGTATCAGACGCGCAAAGCTATGCGGATATGATTTCCAGTGTTGCCAAGGATAAAGGGCTGGACATTCTCGTCAATAATGCTGCCCATGTTGGCATGGGGATGATAGCCGACACGGACCTTGAGGGCTTTCAGCAGAACTTTCGTGTCAATGTAGATGCGCCGTATATGGGCACCCGCGCCGCCATGACAGCTATGGGCGATAAAGGTGGGAGCATCATAAATATCAGTTCCGTCAATGGAGACCGCGCCATGCAAGGCATGTCCGCTTATGGCGCGTCCAAAGCCGCCCTCACCCATTTTACGCGCAATGCCGCTATGGAAGGCGCACGCCAGGGCATTCGCGTCAATGCCGTCACGCCAGGCCCTATCATGACACCTGCAACCAAGGCTTGGTTCGACCATGATCCAGATTCAGGCGCCGCGATAGCAGACGCAAATCCCATGGGCCGTATCGGAACGCCCGAAGAAGTGGCCAATGTCGTGCTCTTTCTCGCGTCTGATGCGTCGTCTTATGTGACAGGCGCAAATATTCCCGTTGATGGCGGTAAAGCCAACGAACTCTACGTCCCCGGTTAGGAAAAAATATGAGACTTGCAGGAAAAACAGCCGTGGTAACTGGCGCAGGCCAAGGCATTGGCGCGGCTATTGTCGAAAAACTGGCTGCGGAAGGCGCGCGCGTTGCGGCACTCGATCTTAATCTAGACAACGCGCAATCCGTCATCGACAGCGTAAGCGGTGACCACCTCGCGCTGAAATGTAATGTCGGCGAGAGTAAAGACGTCATCAAAGCTGTGCGCGAAGCCCGTAAAACATTCGGACGGCTAGATTTTGCTGTGAATTGCGCAGGTATCGGCCAAGCCAAAGGCGACGGGTCGGATAAATTTTACGGCGCAATGAACCAGCGCAATGAAGAGCTCGCCAAAGACGGCAGCTCCAACACTTTCGTCGACCACCTCATACATATGGAAGATGAAGGCTGGGCGAGTGTTATGGCCGTGAACCTCAACGGCGCGTTCTATGTCTGCCGCGAGGCCGTTCGCATTATGGCCGAAGACGGCAATGCGGGCTCTATTGTCAATATCAGCTCAACTTCTGCACAATCCGGTGAAGGCTCCCCGCATTATGTCACGAGTAAATCAGCGCTTATTGGCCTGACCCGCCAACTCTCGCGAGAGCTCGCCCCGCGCGGCATCCGCGTCAATGCTGTGGCTCCCGGCCCTACAAACACCCCCATCATGACAGGCCTGCCGCAAGAATGGATAACTTCTATGGAGCAATCCGTCCCGCTAGGCCGCATGGCAGAACCCAGCGAAGTCGCAGGCGCTGTCGCCTACCTACTCTCAGACGACGCCTCTTTCGTTACGGGCTCTGTGCTCGTTGCCAATGGCGGGAGTTACTGTTTTTAAGCAAATTCGCTAGACAGGTTTTGCCGATCTAAATCAGCCGTCTTTCCCGCGCGATAAATATACCACGCTGCAGGAATACCTCCCAGCAATGTCAACGCCATGGAGTAACGGATGGCGTCATTACCATATTGGGCGCTGAAGAAATCATTGGCCCAACCGACCACTAATACGCCCAGAACTAATCCCGCGAAGGTTAAAGCGAACGCCCAAATAGATGTGGCTGTGGCCCGAAGCTGGGCGGGCAATAAATCTTGAAGCGCGGCTTGAACCGCGACGACCCATCCAGCACCTAATATGCTGGCGGGATAGACGAGCGCTGTTGCCAGTCCCACGTCCCCCGCAAAACACATTCCGATAGCAATTAATGTAAACCCAAACAATCCAGAAGCAGATAATATATAAGGCGCGCGCACATTTTTCTTGGATAAGAGATCGCATAAAACACCCATCATTAAGACGCCAAGCATACCTGCCAAAAGGGCACCTGTGCCATATCGCGCCCCTGCAGATTGATTGGAAATATCGAAGATACGTTCAAACATCGCAATCGCCCAACTTCCGAATGCAATGGTCGAAAATCCGCCCAAAAACGCTGCATAAACGAGATATTTAAAGGCCGGTGTTCCCATCAAAGATTTATAGACTAATGAAAATTGCGCTTGTAATTTCTGCGAATTATGACCCGGGTCCAAACGACCTCGTTGAGGTTCCTTGACGAATAAGACCGTCAAAGCGGCAAGCAAAATACCTGGCCCGCCGAGCCATAAAAATGTCGTTTGCCAATCGTAAGTCGCGGCGATAGCTGTCCCGCCAATATTTCCAAACGCGCCGCCAAAATAGACTCCAAGGTTCATGATTGCAAAAGCAAACGCGCGTCTCTTAGGCGGGAAATAATCTGATAGTAAGGAATAGGCAGGCGCTAAAAACGCTGCTTCTCCAATACCCACGCCAAAGCGGGAGAGCGCAAAAATTTCAGGCGTCTTTGCGAGACCAGACAGCATTGTAAACAAACTCCAAACCACGGCCCCAATGGCAATAATGCGAACTCTATTTGTTCGGTCCGCGAAACGCGCAATCGGTATGGCCGCCAAACAATATATAAAGGCAAAGGCCGGCCCGATAACAAATCCCATATATGTATCGGAGACTTGATAGGTTTCTTTGATTTTCTCGAGCAATGCGTTGGCTAATGTCCGGTCCGCATAATTGATAAAATAGAGCAGAACTAGCATCACCAAGACGAACCACGCATATTTGCGGCTATTGGGTGTTGGTTCGTGGGTTTCGGACATAGACAGCTTGATTTCCCCTAATGCGTAGTATTTTTGCACTATTACTACGCAATTAGAGCAAAACTACAGATAATTCACGCATTTTCATCATTTTTAGCGTGATTTTTTTCGCAGTCAGATTTATATAGACCTTATGAACGCTACCGCATCAAAAGCCTTTACACCTCTGACTATAGGTCCGTTGACTTTGCGCAACCGATTTATAAAAGCGGCGACCAATGAGGGCATGTGCAAAGGCGGCCTTATCTCCAAAGGTCTCGCCCAATTTCATGAACGCATGGCCGAGGGCGGCGCGGCGATGACAACGGTCGCCTATTGCGCAACGTCTAAAGATGGCCAAACCTTTGTCGATCAAGCCCATCTCTCCGCAGATACAGTGGATGATTTTAAAGCCCTAACCGACGGGGTCCATAAACATGGCGCGGCGGCACAAGCGCAGATTACCCATGCGGGGGCATTTTCATTTCTGCCCAAAGACTTCTCCTCCATGAAACCGATTTCTGCCAATGGCGGATTTAACAAATTCGGCGTCATGACCGGGCGATATATGAAAAAGAAAATGGACCGCAGCGATATGGATACCATTGCAGATGAATTCGTTCAGGCCGCACTTTATGCCAAAGAGGCAGGCTTTGACGCTGTTGAAATCCATATGGGCCATGGCTATCTGCTCGCGCAATTTATCACGCCCTTTTATAATAGCCGCGATGATGAATATGGCGGGAGCATTCAAAACCGGATGACATTTCCTGCTGAGGTTCTCTCTAAAGTGCTCGAAGCTGTTGGCAAGGATTTGGCAGTGACAGTTAAGTACAGCCAAACAGATGGAAAAACCGGCGGAAACACCGTCACAGAAGGTATTGAGATTGCCAAAATCCTGCAAAGCACAGGCGCGCATATGGCGCAGCTCTCAAACGGGCTCAACGTCGAGTCCATTGATACTATGTTTGGCAACCCGCTGCCTAAATCCTCTGTAAAACCGAAAAGCCTTATTTTGCGGGTTGGAATGATGATGCAGCCCAAAAGCAAAGAGCCTGATAAAGCGTTTAAACAGCTTTACTCGCTGGACCCTGCGCAGCAAATCCGCGCTGCTGTGGATATGCCGCTCTGCTATCTAGGCGGCGCTCAGACGATAGATAATGTGAACACTGTGATGGGGCAAGGGTTTGAAGCCATCGGATTAGGGCGCGCGCTTATTTTTGACCCCAACCTGATTAATAGCCTTCAAATCGGCACTATCAAAAATTCAGGTTGCACGGCCTGCAATCAATGCGTGACCCTTATGTATACGCCCGGCGGCACGGCCTGTGTCGAGCAAGGCGGGCATAAGGGACATGCGCCTGCATTAAATACTATTCGCGCATCAGCTGCGTGATACAAGACGAAGACGGAGATTATTATGGCAACTACAGCAGAATATGGCATTGGTGAATTCACCTATCCAAGAGGATGGTTCATGGTCGGGGAAAGCTCTGAGGCGACAAATAAACCCATTCCGCTGCGCTATTTCGGGCGCGACCTTATCATGTATCGCGGGGCTTCTGGCCGCGTTGTTGTGATGGACGCCTATTGTCCGCATATGAAAACGCATCTCGCCAAAAATGAAAGCTCCTATATCGTCATGGACGGTAAACAAGTCGAAGGCGACGATATTCGCTGTCCTTACCATGCGTGGAAATTTGGCCCTGATGGCATGTGTAATGAAATTCCATATTCGCCTGCGCCTATTCCAAAGGCGGCTAAAATTCGCAGCTATCCCGTGCAAGAATGGGGCGGGCTTATTTTGATGTGGCATGACGAAGAAGAAGGGGAGCCTGATTTTCAGCCCCATCCCTTGCCCGAATGGGATGACCCTAAATGGGTGAAGTGGAAGGTTGATTATCTAGGGGAACTCGACTGTCATCCTCAAGAGATCATCGATAATATCACAGATAAAGCTCACCTTGGCCCTATTCACGGATCAACTGATATGGAGTTGTTTGAAAGCGAGGCCAAAGGCCATATCATCCGTCAAGTTTTGGCCGCTGGACACCGTACGCTCTCGGACGAAGTCATGACAAATGATACGTGGTATACAGGCCCTGGCCTTCTGCTTTCCCGTATGGATGGTTACTACAATTCTCTCATGATGATTTGCCATACGCCTATTGAAGACGGTCAAGTACGCGCCTGGCATGGCCTGATGGTTGAACCTCCAAACAATCCGATGAATGAGGACGATAAAGCGGCTGTGCCGGCCTTCCAAGAAGGCTCAAAAATGGCCCTCCTGCAAGACTTCGACGTCTGGGCCAATAAAGCGCCCTGCCTGTCGATTATGCAAGTCGTCGGAGACGGCCCCTTCGGCAAAGCCCGACTCTGGTACAAGCAATTTTATAATCCGCGTAAGGACATCAAAAAACACCAAGCCAAATCAAATGGCCATTGGGTGACAAAGGGCACGAAGAGAGATCCTTGGGTGGAGGC
>ENA-ORXM01001654-ORXM01001654.1-marine-metagenome-genome-assembly--contig:-NODE-1654-length-30048-cov-4.600147_pt1 | contig 30048 bp, 29 predicted proteins | sample MGYA00237867_ERZ511480 | MGnify/ENA primary metagenome ERZ511480 (study PRJEB26309, sample SAMN06266103) | marine metagenome | isolation source: Algal blade | place: United Kingdom:Sidmouth, United... | reverse complement strand
AGAAATTCTATCCAAATTTTAAATTAGTTAAATTAGAGCAAAACTACCGATCCTCTAAAAATATTATCGAAGCTGCCTCTCATGTAATTAATAACAATACAGAGAGAAAGGGAAAAAAGCTTTGGACAGACAATACGACCGGAGATGAAATTGAAGTCATTGAATGTTTAGATGATAGAACTGAAGCTGATTTTGTAGCTCAGAAAGTATTAGAGATTCAAGAAATAGCAAGTTTAAATGATATAAGTGTTTTTTACAGAACAAACTCACAATCTAGGATGTTGGAAGACTCTCTAAGGAAAAGACAAATTCCATATAAAATTGTGGGAGGGATTAAGTTTTACGATAGAAAAGAAATAAAAGATATTCTGAGTTATTTAAAATTACTTTGTAATAATAAAGACTCACTCTCTTTTTCGCGCGTCATAAATTCACCTCCAAGAGGGTTTGGAGCGGTAACATTAAGAAAACTTGAAAATGAAGCAATTAAAGAACAAATGTCGCTGTATGAGTTAGCTTTTAAAATCAATGACAATCATGAAATGTATGCTCATTTAAAGCTTTCACAAAAAGTTAAGAATGGAATTGCAGAATTTGTGAACTTAATGGAAGAGTCTAAGATTCTTGAAACTAACCGAGAAAAGCCTAGCCTAATATGCCAAAAAATTATTGAGGAATCAGGTTACTTATCAAATTTGAAAAGTTCTAAAAGTTATGAAAATCAAGCAAGAATAGATAATCTAAAGGAATTGATTAGTGCCATTAGCCAGTATGAGGCAGTGAGCAAAAGTATTGGGGGAGATGTTAGTGTAGAAAACTTCTTAGAATCCATTACTCTCAACCAAAACATTGAAGAAGAGATAAATACAGAAATGGTTTCTTTGATGACCATCCATAGCTCAAAAGGATTAGAGTTTGAATACGTATTCATAGTAGGAGTTGAAGAAAATATTTTTCCGTCAATTATGAGCTTAGATGAAGGTGAGCATAAATTAGAAGAAGAGAGAAGATTATTCTATGTTGCTATGACTAGAGCAATGAAGAAGCTTTATATCACTTGTGCCAAAGGAAGAATGCTTTGGGGTAAGGTTCAATTTCAAGAGCCAAGTCGATTCATTTATGAAATCCCTGAGAATTATTTGGTTTGGCACCAATTAAGAAAAGGTCGAAGCTCTCAAAAGAAGAGAACTGGTTCATATATTGATTATAGTGATGAGTTCTCACAAGATATAGGTGATTTTGACGCTGATGAGAAGACATATTACAATGCTGCCTCAGAGGAAGCTGAAAGTACCTTCTTTGAAGGGCAATCAGTCAATCATGGGTTGTATGGAGAGGGAGTCATTGTTAGAACTGAAGGTGCTGGAATAGATGAGAAAGTCACGATTAAGTTTAAACAAGGTGCAACTAAGAAGTTTTTAACAAAGTATGCACCAATAGAAGTAATATTATGAGTTTAAATATCAATAAAGAATTAGTTCAACATATTAGTAAATTAGCAAGAATTAAAATTTCTGATGATGAGGTAATGGAGTATGAAAAAAACTTTAAATCAATTGTAGATTATATTGAACAATTAAAAGAAATTGATACAAGCAAAGTAGAAATGCTTTCTAATCCAATGACGTTGAATTTAGAATATTACGAAAAAGAACTTGGGGGCTCTAGAAAGCAAAGAGCGGATAAAATAGCTCCTTCATTGAATGTTAAAGAAGTTGTGAAGAATGCTCCAAATTATAAAAACAATGAATTTAAAATTCAATCGGTTATAGAGAACTCATAAGGAAAACGTTGGAAACTATATATAATGCACATTTGGCTTTGAAAGATAAAAAAATTTCAGCCAAGGAATTATGTGCTGAACATATAAAAGTAGCTAAAGAAAATCTTAATAATACTTTTATTACTCTCACTGAAGATTATGCTTTAGAAAAAGCAAAGAAAATTGATAACGCTGGAATAAAATCATTCCTAGATGGGATCCCTTTTAGTTTAAAAGACTTATTTATTACAAAAAACATAAGAACAACTGCTGGCTCAAAGATGCTTTATAATTACGTTCCTCCATACGAAGGGACAACATCTGCTAATTTGCAAAACTCTGGTGCCGTTTTAATTGGAAAGGTTGGATGTGATGAGTTTGGAATGGGTTCAAGTAATGAAAATACTGCCTTTGGAGCGGTGAACTTTCCAATGAATAAAGATTATCTTCCTGGTGGATCCTCAGGAGCTTCAGCGGTATCAGTTTTAGAAGGATCAAGTTTATTTAGTATGGGAACAGATACAGGTGGATCAGTAAGGTTGCCAGCAAACTTCTGTGGATTAGTTGGATATAAGCCAACTTATGGAAGAGTTTCGAGATATGGGCAAATTGCTTATGCTTCAAGTTTAGACCAAGCATCTCCTTTTGCTAGAACTCCTTTAGATATTGCAATCATTATGGATGCAATTACAAAAAATGATGAAAAAGACTCAACACAGGCTCCAATAGGAGCAATGAACTCTGCAGAAAAAATTTTGAAAAACAAAGAAACGAAACTCTCGCTAGCAATTGGAATTGATAGGTCAATGGTTGACAATTGTAGAGAAGATGTTCGAGATAACTTAAATGATTCGATTAAATTATTAGAAAAAAGAGGTGTTAAATTTAAAGACATCTCATTACCTCACTTGAAATACTCAGTAGCAGTTTATTACGTAATCGCCACAAGTGAAGCTTCATCAAATTTAGCAAGATTTGATGGCGTCCACTTTGGTTATTCAGCTAAAGGTGGTCAAGATCTTGAAGATAGCTATGCTCTTTCTAGATCAGAGGGATTCCATGAAGAAGTTAAAAGAAGAATTTTACTTGGAACGTTTTGTCTCTCTTCAGGCTATAGTGATGAGTATTACTCACATGCTTGTAAGGTAAGAAAGCTAATCTATAATGACTTTCAAAATGCTTTTAATGAATGTGATTATGTCTATTCTCCAGTATGTGCGACAACTTCTTTTAAAAAAGATGAATTAATGACTCCTCTACAAATGTATATGAATGACCTCTATACTATTCCAGTAAATTTAGCAGGGCTACCATCTATGGCTATTCCTTACGGAAAGTCTTCAATGAATTCATTGCCAACTGGTTTTCAATTAATTGGAAACTCATTTAAAGATGAAGATCTTATTTTAGATGGACATAAAATTTTTGAGGTTCTTAAATGAGCAAATACGAACCAGTCATAGGAATAGAGATTCATGTACAGTTAAACACATTGACTAAAGCGTGGTGTAATTGTGAATTAAAGATTAATGGATTTGAAAATCACTATGTTTGTGAGGTTTGTTCTGCTCAACCAGGAACTTTACCTGTCGTGAATAAGCAAGCAGTTGATTATGCTTTAATGCTCGGACTTGCAACAAATTGTACTATTAATAAAACTTCTTATTATGATAGGAAAAATTATTTTTATCCAGATCTTCCCAAAGGTTATCAGATTACACAATTTAAAACTCCAATCTGTGAAGATGGGTTAGTAGAGATTGGAAGTGAGAATGGAGATTCGAAGAAAATTAGAATAGAGAGAATTCAATTAGAAGAAGATACTGGAAAATCAACTCATTATAATGATTATTCGTTAATCAATTTAAATAGGGCCGGGACTCCGCTTGTAGAAATCGTCACTAAACCAGATTTTGAAACTGCAAAAGAAGTAACCAACTTTTTAAAAAAAATACAATCAATCTTAGTCTATCTGGATGTATCGAAAGGAAACCTTCAGGACGGAAATATGAGATGTGATGTAAATCTATCTTTAAAGCCTATAGGGTCGAAAACACTCGGAACACGAACAGAAGTTAAAAATTTAAATAGTTTTAGAAGTGTTGAAAGGGCAATTGCTCACGAAAAAATTCGCCAAGCATCTGTTCTTGATAAAGGAGATAAGGTTTTACAACAAACTCTTTTATTTGATGTGGATACAGGGGCAAATAGAGTTTTAAGAACTAAGTCAGATGCAGATGATTATAGATATATGCCAGAGCCTGACTTACTTGCCTTAAGTGTGACTGAAGGGCAGATAAAAAAATTAAAAGAAAACTTGCCTGAATTGCCTACTGATAAAGTAGAGAGATTTATAAAAGAATTTAATATTCCTAAATATGATGCTGAAGTTATTTGTTCAGAAAAAAAACTAGCAAACTATTTTGAAAAGGCTTGTTCTCTCCATCAAGGGAATGCTTATAAGAAAATTTCAAATTGGGTAATGGTAGAGTTGTTAAAGTTGGTTAATGAAGCAAAAGCAGACATTGAGACATTAAAATTAACTCCCAAGCACTTAGTAGAGTTAGTTGAATTAATTGAATCCGGGAAAATCTCTGGAAAAATTGCAAAAGATATTTTTGTAGAAGTCTATGACACAGGTAAGTATCCAAGTGATATAGTGACAGATAAAGGACTTGAGCAAAATAGTGATACATCTGAAATTGAAGAAATAATAAAAGAGATTATAAATGCTCATCCTAAAGAAGTAGCAGAACTTAAATCAGGTAGAGATAGAGTGATGGGATTTTTTGTTGGGCAAGTGATGAAAAAAACTCAAGGCAAAGCAAATCCTAAGATAACTAGTGATTTAGTCTCCAAATTACTTGAACTATGAAGCCTCAATTTACTCTTAAGCCACTTCCAATTGCATGTTTGGTCATTATTCTTATTTTAACTGTGTATGGACTTACTTTTTTTAGCATTGATAAAGAAAGTGTTGATAAAAGAATAAAGCATTATATTTCACAAAATTTCCCAGGATCAACTTTTAGTTTTGAAAATTCAAATTACTTTCTATCTAATAGGATTAATTATCAAATTAATAATTTAAAAATTAAAACTCTTGAGAACTACGAAATTGAGTCTAAAAGTGTGAAGATAAGTTTTTCGTTGTCAGCTGTTCTAGGAGGAAGGCGAGCGAAATTATTTGCTAAAGATGTTACCGTGCGCTTTAAGTCATCGAGGGATTTTTATCAGGTTTTTGAAAACCGAACAGCTTTTTCAAAACTTAAGGTTCATAAAATATTAAGAAATAACGAAGTTGGGCTAAATGCTCAAAATATATCTTTGGAATTGGAAGACACTCAAAATAATTATTTTTTTAAAAAAATCTATCTAAGAAATATAAATCAAGACAATTACACCGCAGCAGAGATGATCTTCCGTGTAAAAAGCAATTCGTATATAAAATTAAACGGAGAGGTTAATCTAGTTAAATTCTTCAAAAATTTGCCAGCTCTAGATGGGACACTTAGTTTTCTAGGTTTTGAGAAAAAGTATATTTTTTTTAATAATTTAAAATTAAAGGTTCACCCATCTAAGGTCCAAAGCAATAGTCTATTTAAGGCCAAGGGAAAATCTAATGTATGGGATGGAGAGTTTGATCTCAATCTCAGAGATTATGAACTAAGATTATTTAATTTTAATATGAAAGTTAATAAAAATATTTTTCTAGAAAAAGAAATTATCTCTGAATTTGAAGATTGTAAGGAGAAAAAAATAGAGATAACTGGTGAGGCAAGATATCTATTAACTGAAAAAAAGATAATCCCTAAAGTTAAATTTAGTAATAATTGCTATAAAGGAAGTGTTGAAGATTTCGGTGAGCTTGTGAGGTGGAATGTTGCTTCTGAATCAAAGAGAATAAAGTTTTATGAAAAAGATTTCGCTGATGAAGACTTTGTAAAAAAAGAGATTTTTTTAACAACAAGAGAAAATGTTTTAGATACTCAGTCGAGTTTTTCAAAAGAAATGAAGAAATTCATAGAGAAATATATAATATCAGCCATGTTGCACAAGATAAGTTTTTCAGACAAAGAAGAGTTATACCTGCAAGAGGGTATCGTTAAAGTCAATGAAGAAGAGATTGAATTTCAAGAATTAAAAATAATGAAAGAGAATGAAAAAATTGAAATTGAAATAAAAACTGAAGATCTGATTAAGAAATTTCATCTTATAGAATTTGAAGGAGAAGAGAAATTTGAAAAAATTTAGAGCTTCGATTGATATAGGGTCTAATACGGTAGTTTTTTTATTTGCTCATAATAAAAAGATTTTAAAAAGAGGACAATTTATCACCTCTCTTGGTCTCGACTTAGATAAACATAAAAAGTTCTCAGATACTCCAATGGCTGAAACGATGAAGGCCTTAAAGGAGATTTGCACTTTAGCTAAATCTTATAATATTTTGCCTGAAGAGATCATAGCAACTGCTACAGAAGCATCAAGAGTGGCAACAAACGGAGAAGAGTTTTATCAAAAGGTAGTAGACCAACTTGGGTTAAGAGTTGAAATCATTGACTCAGACCAAGAAGCATATTATTCAGCAAGGGGTGTATGTTTTGACCACGGCCGAGTAAGTTTCATTTGCCTAGATATAGGTGGCGCTTCAACGGAGTTTATAAAAAAATCCACCTCGCCAGAGAGTTTTGAGAGTATCAGTCTACCAATAGGGTCAGTTCGATTAATGAATTGGAAGAAAGAAGGCGTCGACAAAGAAAATATTGCTCAAGTTTTAAAGTCATTTGATTTTAATTCCTTTATATCAAAAGAGATCATAGGTGTTGCAGGAACAATGACTTCTATTTGTATGATGGTGAATAAAATAAATCCTTTTAAAGATAGTGAAGTCAATGGAGCGAAAATAACCAAAAGTGAAATTGAAAAGGTTTATGCAGAGATCAAGAATTTATCGCAATCTGATTTATTAAAACTTTACCCTCACCTTGGAAAGAGAAGCAGAGTAATTAAAGAAGGGCTTGAAATCGTCATGATTGCTATGAACAAAACTCAAGCCGAAATCATAGAAATTTCAACCAGGGGTGTTTGCTTTGGGACTATCGATGGACTTAATTATTAAAAATATCAATATAGAAATCATCTAGTTCTACTTTTGGAGCAGAATTCCCAATAGATCTCTCTTTTTCTCTATCAATAGGAGGAGGAGGTTTGAAACTCTTTCTAATTTCCTTGGTAGCCTCATTTAATTGAAATAGGCTTGAAAGAGTAGTCTTTTTATTTCTGAGAAAAGTTGTAATATTATCAATATCTGTTGAGTTCTCATAAGTTACTCTTTTACTAAATTTTTCTGAGAGATCTTTAGCAAGGCTGTCTCTTCGATTTTCAAAATATTTTTCAATAATTACACTTAGTTGCTTAGGGTTGGTTTTCTTTAATTCATTAAATTCATTTTCAGTATAATATCCATTTTCTACAACAAATTTCTTTATTTGTTCGTCACTTTTAGCATCTTTTAAAAATTGTATGTTTCTTGCAGCTTCTAAACTAATTTTTAATTGTAATTGATTATATTGTTCTGCATCTCCAGTTTTTAATAATTTCTGACAATCATCAGACATTAAGTTGCCAGTTGCACACCTCTTATCAAGTTCATCTGCAAGCTTAGAGAACTGATCTTTATCTCCACCTTCAAGTAAAGTAGAGATTTGATCATTTTTCCCATCTATTTCTGTGATTTTTGAATGATCAATTTTTAGATTATTACTTAAGTTGCTCAATACCATTCTAGGGTCATCACTTCCCGATGATAATTTTTTTATAGAATCTTCAACTTTCAATATCGCTCTTGAATAATTATTAATAATCTCTTTATATCTACATGCTTTTGATGAAGTCATAGAAGAAGTTGAAGTTTTTTTTCCACAAGCGTCTTTACTTAAGATTTTTCTGCACTCATCTAAAGAGCTTTTTTCTGTCCCTTTTAAATTTTTAAATGCATTGATGATTTTTTCTTCATGACTTGCACCTAAACTCTTCTTTGGAGAATCCTGATTTAGTAAACAAAACTCAGAAAAATACAAATCTCTATTTTTTATAGCAAGTTCTTTGAAGATACTTAATTCATCAACCCGAGAAATAGATGATAAATCAGTAATATTTTTATCTTGAGTTTTAAGGTTTCTATTAATCATTTCTTCAATATTTTTTCTTAACAAATATTGCTTATTTCCTTTAAGTTTGTTTTGTCCTACAAAGTAATCAATTTGATACTGATTTTTAAATAAATCAATTAAGTCTTTGTCATTATATTGATCATCGAGTTTTCCCATAATGCATTCAGATACTTCATTATATTTGGTAAAATCTTTTTTCTTTAATGACTCCACCCCGCCTTGTTGAGACATGCAATCACTATATGTTTTACCTCCACCAAGTTCTTGTAAATCTTTAAAAAATCTCAATTCTTTAATTGTAGTATAAGCATTAAACTCAAAATCTTGTGCGCTGAGCAATTGAAAAGACATTATAATAAAGAAATACTTCATCATAAAATTATAACATCAAAGAAAATTAAATATTAAAAAACTTTTTAGCTTGTGATCCGTAAGTATAATAATTAAGTTCAATGCTTAAAAAAAAGTGATTTAATCAATTAAATAGGAGAAAAAATGAAATTATTATTACTTGCCCTTATGTTATCGACCTCTGCATTCTCAGGAATTAAAAAAATTAAGAAATCTAGCCTTCAAAAATCTGCCTTACTTGGAAATTGTGATCTTCGTGACCTTAGGCATGAATTAGTTTACGACCATAGATTAAAAGACATTGATGCTGACTTAGTTGTTAAGCATTTTGATCAACATGTGAAAGAGATGCTGAGAGCTGGAGTGGCACCAGAGGGTGGAATTTACTCAATTGATGATATTGAAGATTTTGAAAGAGACTTAAGATATAATACAAATTTAACTTCGAGAGAAATTAAATCTTATATTACTTCAGTTAGGTATTCTCAATTATTATCTGAAGCATTAAGAATTAGAGTTAAAAATAGAAATTGTACTGGTGAAGATTTATAAAAAATTAATAATTTGGGAGTTGATGAGTTAACTCCCAAACTTTACATAGTATTATCTGGTATCATGAATAATGCTTTAATTTGTCTCAATAGCTGATGTGTTTTGCCAAGGTAATACCATTGTCTGGCAAATCCGATGATATACGCCACTATAAATCCATAAACTACCCCTGAATGAGTAGTTTTTTCTACTACTGCGGTATGATGTGCTCCACCTAATAAGAAACCTATTATGCCTAGAAGTAAGATCAATGCGGTCCAAGGAATTGTTTGTCGTTTCGATAATTTACTTTGATAAATGAATCGATTCACTTTCTTGAGATAGGGCTCTAAGTTTTCAGGAGGATCATCAAATAATTCAGATAATTTATTTCCTCTTTCAGAATTTAAAACTCCATGTATGTTTTCAACCATTCTAGCTACGCCTATAAAATAAAACATAATAAATGCTTGTGAAAAAATTAAGAACATCACGGCAGGAATCGCCATTTCAATATGCGAAAATTTTAAGTCAATAAAACCATGTGCGCTAAGTGCGACAAGAACAAAGCTTGAAAAAGAGATGAAAAGTAAAAATCGTAACAAATAAGCCATATTATGTTTCTAGACAGAGTTACGAGAATTTACCATAATGCACTCAATTAAGAAAAACATAATGGCAAAGAAAAAAACAACACTTAAAGACGAAATTTCAAATCCTAGTTCTGGGTTTATAGTCCCTGTGGCGATTGTTATTGGTGGCTTTTTAATTATTTGGGGAATAACAAAAATGCTTGCTGGTGGAACTAGTGGGTATAGGAGCCTGGTTCAGGACTTGCAATCAAAGACCTTTGGAAATAGGTGGGTTGCTGCCTATGATCTTTCAAAATATATTGCTAGTAACCAAGTTCCCAAAGAAGATATCGCGTGGCTTATTCAAGAGCTAGATGATGTTTATCAATCAACCGATGATGAAAGAACTAGAAACTTTGTTGTACTTGCTATGGGCGCTCTAAAAGATGAAAGAGGAATTATTTTTTTAAATAAATACTTAGAATCTGAAGATAAAAATGTGAAGTATAGTACGATTATAGGCTTATCGAACTTGAATGCTAGCGAGCAAATAAATTATGCTTATCTCGAAAATTATTTAAATTCTGGAGATAATCCCTTGATTCAAGCAACTTTATTGATGCTATCTAAACATAAAGTAACTAGTTTTGAAGAAAAATTTAGGCAATTATCCCATTCTGCTAATCCCATAACTAAATATAATGCAACGACTGCACTTTTAAGTATTGGAAAATTAAGTAATTTAAATAACATAAATGCACTTTTTGATAAAAGTGTTTCAGGCTTGGATGAAGTTCAGCAAAAATCTTTACAGTTAAATATTTTGCGGGCCATGAGTGAGAAAAATCCAAAAATAAATATCGTTGAATTTCTGCAAAACCTGATTAAAAAAACAACTAATCTGGAACTAAAAACAAAGGCCAAACAAGCGCTACTAAGTTTAAACTAATTGTGTTAGATTTTCTAATACAATACAAGTAATAACAAGGTGTTATAAGCTTTTACTTATATAAGCTTACCTTAAAGAAAGTTGTTAACAAATAAGGATATGAGTACATCAAAAAATGAGTAATAGAACAACGATTAATCGAAGAGAATTTTTTAGTTTTTTATCTGTTGGTTGGATAACTTTTGCTGCTGCAACTGGTGGAATGTTAAGTTTAGTTTTTAGATTTTTATATCCAAATGTTGTCTTTGAACCTGCGATGGATTTTGTCGCTGGAGCACCAGCAGATTTTGATGATGGTGTAGATGAGAGATGGAAAAATGTTTTCGGAGTTTGGATTTATAAAAATGAAGGGAAGGTTGTAGCCCTTTCAAATATTTGTACTCACCTTGGCTGTGTTCCTACTTGGTTACCAGCCGAAAGAAAATTTAAATGTCCCTGTCATGGTTCAGGTTATTATCCAAATGGAATTAACTTTGAAGGACCAGCTCCAAGACCATTGGAACGCTATAAAGTTACCTTGGATGCTGCTGGACAAATTATAGTAGATAAAACAAAAATTTTTAGATATGAAAAAGGTGAGTGGACTCACCCCGATTCATTCGTTACAGCTTAGGAGAAAGCATAGTTATGTCAAAAGATAGTTTTGCTCAAAAAGTTGCAAAGACTCAAGTTTGGAAATCCATATTTAGACATGGACCTCCTGATAACGCTCGAAACAGAGCAGCAGTTATTGCTGGAAATGTGTTTCTTCACTTACATCCAATTAAGCTAAAAAAATCCGGAGTTCAGCTAGGTTACACATGGTGTATGGGTGGATTAACATTTTTTGTTTTTCTTGCTCTTGCTGTAACTGGAATTTTGTTAATGTTTTATTATCGACCAACTGCAGAGTACGCGTATAACGATGTTATTGCTTTGAGAGAACATGTTCCTTTGGGAATAATGAGAGAGCTTCACAGATGGGGAGCTCACGCCATGGTTATTACTGTGTGGCTTCATATGTTTAGAGTATTTATGACTGGTTCATATAAACCACCCAGAGAATTTAACTGGGGTGTAGGAGTAATTCTTTTAGTACTTACTCTATTACTATCATTTACGGGATACCTGCTACCATGGGATCAACTTGCTATTTGGGCAATTACAGTTGGATCAAATATGGCAAAAGCGACTCCATTCTTAGGTCACGGTGGTCCGGGTGCCAATCTCGCACAAATTGGTGACTTCATTATGGTTAGTGATAAAAACGATGTTCGATTCCAATTATTAGGTGGTCGATTTGTAGGTGAAGCTGCCTTGTTGAGATTTTATATTCTTCATTGCGTCTTTATCCCGGTAGTTGTTTCAGTATTAATTGCGATCCATTTTTGGAGAGTTAGAAAAGATGGAGGGATCTCAGCTCCGCTGTAGATAATATGAAAGCTTTTTTTAATTATTTCACAGATCCAGTTTATTCTTTCACATTTGTGTGTATCGCATTTTTCTTCATGATCAAATATGTTCATATTGTAGCCACGATGAAATTTGGAATCGGTTTGATGATCTCAACTGTGATCATGTTTGTTCTATGTTTTATGGATCCTGTTTTTACTGCTAACTTTCAGATGACAAATGATAATATTCCTATCATTTTTCTTGTATTACTTTTAGCTTGGACGACTTGGTTCTCTTTATATAAAGGTGTTAATAACGATAAGAGAATTGCTCAGGGACTTCCTCCTATTGAAGGGACTCCAGAAAATAGAGAAAAAGTTTGGGCCTGGCCTAATTTAGTATATACAGAGCTCTTTGCTATTATTCTTGGAACAATTTTTTTAATAGCTTGGTCAGTATTTTTTAAGGCTCCACTTGAGGAACCGGCAAATCCAACTTGGGCACCAAATCCAGCAAAAGCACCATGGTACTTTCTTGGACTTCAAGAAATGCTAGTTTATTTTGATCCTTGGCTTGCAGGGGTAGTGTTGCCAGGTCTAATTATTGTTGGCTTAATTGCTATTCCTTATATAGATATGAATCCAAAAGGTAATGGTTATTATACTTTTGCCGAGAGAAAGTTCGCTATCATTACGTACTTGTTTTCATGGTTAGTACTCTGGAACTTTTTAATTATCATTGGGACAGTTTTTAGAGGACCAAACTGGTCATTTTATGGTCCATTTGAAGTTTGGGACGCCCATAAAGTAGTTGCTGAAAATAATATTAATATTTCTGAGATTTTCTGGATTAATACTTTAGGTATGAACCCACCAACTAATATTATACTTAGGGAAATAATCGGAATCTTAATGACTCTTGCTTATATTGTTTGTTTGCCAATATTTCTCACCAAGAAGATATTTAACTTTAATGGGCTTTTTGGAAAAATAGTTAATGGTGGTTTTTTAGGACAAAGGTACCTTAAAAGTCTGGGTTGGCCTAGATATGCTTTATTAATATTTTTAATATTAATGATGCTTTCGCTGCCTATTAAGATGTATTTAAGATGGCTTTTCTATTTGAAATATATAGTTTTCATGCCAGAAATCGAATTTAATATTTAAAGGTTATTATATAAATGAAACGTGAACCAGGAATGCATTACAATACTAAAACTTTAAACAAAGTTTTCGCATTCATCAGTATTGTCTTTTTTATTGGTGTTATGTGGATGTTCCTTGATGATTATATAAGACCTTGGAAAGCTATTCAGATAAAATCTTTGGAAATTGAGCAAAAAGTTCTTAATGAATCAATTGCTCTAGAGAATGAAAGCATCGATCCAGAGAAACTAGCAGAGTTAAAAAATAAAATTGATGCGGCTGAAGAATTAATCGAAAATAGGTCTAGAGAAGTAGCTTCCATTGAAAAAGAATTAAATGTAATAGATAAAGATATTTATGCTCAAAATATGACAAATGGTATTTATGGATCAAAGTCTGGGCAGTATCAGTTTCAATATGAGCATTACCATATGCACGGTGAAGTAAATAAAGCCAAAGAATATAAAGTAAAAATGGAAGATGCTAAAAAGAACTTTGCTAAGGGTAAAGATATTTTAAAAACCTTTCAAGAACAAAAAAATGAAATAAATAAGAGGCTTAAAGAAATAAATGAAACTAAAAATAATTTAACAAAAGAGTTAAGCCAGCTTGTTGGTAAAAGAGATAGATTATTTGTTTCGGTTGATCAAACAAAGATGAACCCAATTTGGTTTTTGAGAAATTCTCCCTTTATTGATTACTTAGATCCAACAGTTAAAATTAGACAAATAGTTCCAGAGCACCTTACTGAAGATAGATACTTTGTTCAAACTCCAAAAGTTGATAGATGTATTACTTGTCACACATTTATTGATAAGAAAGGATTTGAGTCTCAAGAAAATCCTTATAAAACTCATCCTAGATTAGATGAATTGGCAGTAGGAAGAAACTCTGCCCACCCAATGAAAAAATTTGGATGTACAACTTGTCATGGTGGAGAAGGACATAGAGTTTTTGATTTTAGTGCTGCCGCTCACATGCCTCAAAATCCTGAACAAGAAAAACAGTGGAAAGAAGATTATAATTGGCATGAGCCTCATAAAATTGCTGAGCCAATGCTTCCACTCCAATATACTGAATCAAGTTGTATGAAATGCCATACAGGAAGTGAAAGAATTCACATGGCAGAAAAGCTTAATAAGGGTCGTAAATTAATTGAAAATTACGGTTGTTATGGTTGCCATAAAGCTGATGGATGGGAACATCTTGAAAAACCAGGACCAAGTTTATCAAAGATTAATGCAAAAGTTTCTTTGGAATTTATGAAAAACTGGATTTGGGCGCCACAAACCTTTAATCCAAATTCAAGAATGCCAGCATATTTTGGTCAATCTAATAATAAAGATCCAAAGTTTATGGTTAAAAATATTACTGAAGTGAACGCAATGGCAGAATATATTCATGCCAAATCAAAAGACTCTAATGCTTTTGCAACTTATCAAGCAGGTAGTGCGGATAATGGAAAAGAGTTAATTCAAACAGTTGGTTGTATTGCTTGTCACCAAGTCGAAGGGATTGATGAGCCATATAATAAAGTTAAATCTCTGAAAGGACCGTATTTAACTGGTACTGGGTCAAAAGTTGATCCTAATTGGTTAGTATCTTGGTTAATTAAGCCATCTCATTATCAGGCAGATACTATCATGCCTTCTTTTAGATTAAGTACTAAAGAAGCAAATGATATCGCGACATATTTATTAAGCTTAAAAAATAAAAAATTTGAGACGATGAAATTTGAAAAACTTAATAAGAAATTAAGAGATGAAATTTTAGTAGGGGATTATTTCTCACAATTTGTACCTATAAAAACTGCCCAAGCTAAACTTGATAAATTAAGTGATCTTGAAAGAACAATGGAGCTTGGTAGATTGAGTATTGGAAAATATGGTTGTTATTCTTGTCATAATATAGAAGGGTTTGCTGATAACAGACCTCCAATAGGTCCAGAGTGGAACGGGATTGGAACAAAGTTTGTACACCAATTTGGCTTTGGTCAACAACATCAAGTTCCTCACAGAAGAGATGCTTGGATTGCTGCTCACTTAAAAAATCCTAGGATGTGGGATATAGGTGTTCCAAAACCTTTTAAAGATTTAAATAGAATGCCTAATTTTTATCTTAACAATCAAGAAATAGAAGCGATGACGACTACCTTGTTAGGTTTTGTTAAGCAAAAAATTCCAATGGAAGGTATGAAAAACCCAAGTGCAAATGAAGGTTTTGCATTAGAGGGAATGAAAGTAGCTAATAAATATAATTGTTATGGTTGTCATAAAATTGATGGGCTTGGTGGTGACATTGCTGCAGCTTATGAAGATGATTTAAATGCTGGACCTCCTTGGTTAGTTGATCAAGGTCATAGAGTGAACCCACTTTGGTTCCAAAACTTCTTAAAAAATGTAACTACAATTAGACCCTATATGTCTGTGAGAATGCCAAGCTTTGTATTCCAAGAAGGTGAAGTTGATAAATTAGTAACTTATTTTAATGCTAGTGCACATCAAAGTAATTATGTAACAGATCCAGAAATAGTTTGGTCAGTTGGAGAGAAAGAAGCAGCACAAAAAATGTGGAATGCATTTGCTTGTACAAGTTGTCACACTGGAGGCTTTAATAATGAGGAGGCACAGGGTCCAAATTTACACCTTGCTTCTAAGAGATTAAGAAGAAGTTGGATTAAGAAGTGGCTAACTAGCCCAGTTGCAATACAGCCATATACGCCTATGCCTAACTTTTGGGAGGGTGGAAAAAATCCTGCTGGTGAATATGATGAGTCACTTAAAGGATTATTAAATGATGATCCACAAAGACAAATCAACGCCATGGTTAAATATGTTCTTTCTTTAGGTAATGTTAAGGAAAGTATTGGAGAGATTGAAACTAGTGCAAGTCAAGAAGTAGAAGAAAAGGAAAACATAAAAGAAGCTGAGAAAGTAGCAGCTGACAAAGAAGCAGCTGACAAAGAAGCAGCTGACAAAGAAGCAGCTGACAAAGAAGCAGCTGACAAAGAAGCAGCTGAAACAGAAGATACGAAAAAAATAGATTCTAAAAAAATAGATTCTGAAAAAATAGATTCTGAAAAAATAGATTCTGAAAAAATAGATTCTGAAAAAATAGATTCGAAAGAAATAGATTCAAAAGAAATAGATTCAAAAGAAATAGATTCAAAAGAAATAGATTCAAAAGAAATAGATTCAAAAGAAGCGACTACTCCAGAAGTTGAGGAAACTAAAAAAGAGGATGAGAAATAATGGCTTCAGGTTATAAATTATTAGATCCTAATCATGTAGATCCACAGTTTGGTAAAGCAACTCCTGGTAAGATTGGGATGTGGCTTTTTTTAATTACTGATGCAATGAGCTTTTCTGGTTTTTTAATTGCTTATGCAGTTTTAAGATCCTCGAAGCAATGGCCGGTGCCAGCTGAACATTTAGGGATAGCTCTTTCTGGTTTTGCTACTTTCTTACTAGTGTGTAGCTCAGTGTCCATGGTTTTATCTATAGATGCTTGTCGATTAAAAAATAGAAAATCTATGCTTAATTGGCTTTTGTTTACAATTATAGGTGGAGTAATTTTTCTTGGAATTCAAATATATGAGTACCAACATTTGGTTCATATAGGGATTTCTCTTCAAGAATTTTCTCAAGGAAATAACTTATTTGCTTCTACCTTTTTTATGGTAACTGGTTTTCATGGTCTACATGTTTTAACAGGTGTTATCTATCTTTGTTGTGAGTACAAAAAAGCCTATGAAGGAGCCTATGATAACGGTGATTATAGAAACTTAGAGGTTCTTGGTCTATTTTGGCACTTTGTAGATTTAGTCTGGATCTTAGTTTTTACGTTTATATATTTATTATAATGAATTATATATATACTTTTCTATTTTTCTGCTCAAGCATATTGATGGCATGCCCATACTGTGCAGGTTCTACTGAAGGTGGTGGGAAGTATACAGTTATAATTTTATCTGTATTTATCGCTCTTGTTTACATTCCATTTTATGTTTTATTTAGAATGATTTTTACAGAGGGTGCAAAATCAAAGGATATCGATCAGAAGTGAAATTATTAAAGTTTTTAATTTATTTTACCTTAGCTTGTATCTTTGCCCTGATTAATCTTGGAGGGTTTGTTCATAACACTGGTTCTTCTCTGGCCTGTCCAGATTGGCCTTTATGCTATGGCCAAATAATGCCTGAAATGGTGGGTGGAGTTCTAATAGAACATTCTCATAGACTCTTAGGATCTTTAGTTGGTTTTCTTACAATCTGTATAAGTTTTTTATCTTTTCGCCATTTTGGAAAAAGTTCAAGAATATTTAAATTCTCAATCGTGTCATTGGTCATGGTGATTATTCAAGGAATCCTTGGAGGATTAACTGTTATATATAAATTACCACCAGAGATTTCCACGGCCCATCTTGGTCTGTCGATGATATATTTTGCTTCTATTATTTATATCCTTCATTTAATCCAAGTTAGTACCTTAGAAAGTAAAAAGTATAAAAGTGATAAGGTTTGGAATAAAAGCTATTTAAAACATTCTTGGATTCTATTAATCGCAGTTTATGCTCAAATGATTTGGGGGGCTTCAATGCGCCACCTAGGTCTTGGTAGTGTCTGCGGTACTGGATGGTCAAATGTGTTTAAATGCTTTGATTTAACAACTTTTAAAAAATCATATCTGCCAAATACTTTTGATGGCATGTTTCATATGGGCCATAGGTATTTTGCTTATGCTCTCGCAGCATTAATTTTCTATAATGCTTATAATTACCTTAGTACTTTTAAAGAAAATTCAAATATCCCATTCTGGAAAAACTTAAAATTAAAAATTTTAATTCTACCTGTATTAGTTCTCGTTCAAATTGCACTTGGAATGTTTTCACTTGCAACAAATCTAGGAATTGAGCCAACGACATTGCACCTTGGAGTTGCGGCGCTAATCTTTATTACTATTTGGAAAATTTGCTTAGAGATTTCTTGGATTGCTAAAAATGTAATCTTCAAAAAACAAAAATATGACTTTTTATTTGATTTATTTTCAATGTCTAAACCACGTTTATCTGGTTTAGTTATTTTCACTGCCGGGATAGGAATGTTCTTAGCAACCCAAACGACAACTTTTAGTATTACTATGATGAGTGCTTTTTGGTCTCTTACTTTTACAACTTTATTAGTTGCGGGTGCTTGTACTCTTAATTGCTATATGGAAAGAGACATTGATAAGTTAATGGAAAGAACTGCTCAAAGACCTCTTCCATCAAATAGAATAAACCCTAACATTGCTTTTGGTTTTGGTTTAATGCTTTGTCTCGTTGCAGTAGTTGGCTTATATTTCTGGACTAACACAATCACCGTTATTTTAGGATTAATCGCAACAGGTTTTTATATTGCTTTCTATACACCATTTAAGAAAATAAGCCCTAATGCTGTCTTTCTTGGAGCTGTACCTGGAGCAATGCCTCCATTAATGGGGTATACAAGTGTTACAAATAGTATTGATACACTAGGAATTATTTTATTTTGCATTTTATTTTTCTGGCAAGTTCCACATTTTTTAGCAATCTCAATGATGTATAAAAATGATTATAAAGAAGCAGGCTTTCAAGTTTTTCCTAATACTGTTGGTGATAAGAATACTGTTTATAGAATAGTGATATATAGTATTGTTCTGTTAACAATTGCACTCCTTCCATACCTATTACATTTAACAAGAAGCCCAGTTTATTTAATTGGAACTCTAATGGTTGGATGTTTCTCACTTTATTTAGCATTAAAAGGGTTTAATAATCCTGTTTATAAAACATGGGCCAGGAAATTTTTCTTGAGTACATTAATATATTTACCAGTTCAACTTGGACTAATGATAGGAATACTTAATTAAAGGATTTATATGAGTTGGTTAGAAACAATTTCACCACCTGACATTATATCAACTAATGGGCACTTAATTGATTCTCTCTTTTTATATACTTCAATAATGGCTTGTTTGTTTTTCTTTTGTGTCTGTTTTGGATTATTTGGATTTTCATGGAGATATTCTGAAAAAAGAAACAAAGTTGTAGATTACACATATGGAAATAGAAAAAATCAATTAAAAGCAACGCTTGTTATTGGGCTTTTGGTATTTGTTTTAATCGACTTAACAATTACTTGGCGATCAAATAACGATATGATCCAAGAGTTTTGGAATTTTCCTCAGCCTGGCGAAGATATAACTAAAGTTGAAGTTCTTGCTCAGCAATGGATGTGGAACTTTAGGTACGCTGGAGCGGATGGAGAATTTAATACAGGAGATGATGTATTAACAAATCATGATTTACATATTCCAGTAGGTAAAAAAGTAGAATTTAGAATTACATCTAAAGATGTTATTCATTCACTCTTTTTTCCAAATGCCAGAATTAAGGTAGATGCCATGCCTGGAAGAATTTCTAGAATGTGGTTTGAGCCAACTAAAACAGGAATCTATGACATTGCTTGTGCTGAAATGTGTGGTACTAACCACTATAAGATGCAGGCGAAGTTATATGTACATACTCAAGAAGAATTTGATGAATGGTTATCTGAGGCCCAACATCTTGCAAAGATTGGTAATGATACTGAAAATCTCGATAATTTTTGGGGTTGGAAATGGGGAGATAAGTAATGACTTATGCACACGGTAAACATGCAGCACCTACTACTTTTTTAAGTAAGTACGTTTTTTCATATGATCATAAAGTAATTGGTAAACAATTTCTTTGGTACGGAATTTTCTTTTTAGGAGTTGGTGGTATGATGGCCCTCCTTATCAGATGGACTCTGGCATTTCCAGGAGAGGCATTTCCAGTACTAGGTCCATTATTATTTCCACATACAAATGGGATCGTCCCACCAGATACATATTCCATGCTTTTTACATTGCATGGAACAATTATGATTTTCTTTGCAATCACTCCTATTTTAATCGGAGCATTCGGAAATTTTTGTATTCCACTGATGATTGGTGCCAGGGATATGGCATTTCCTCTTTTTAATATGCTCTCATTTCATATTGCTGTTTTATCAGGAGCAATACTTCTTGGTTCACTCTTTACTCCTTTAGGAGGAGCAGCTGGTGGGTGGACTTCCTATCCAACTCTTTCAACTTTGGTTGGTAGTCCTGGTGCAGGTCAAACACTTTGGTGTTTATCAATATTTGTATTAGGTGTGAGTTCAACAATGGGTGCGGTAAATTATATTACTACGGTTATTTGTTTTAGAGCTCCAGGTATGGGCTATTTTGATATGCCCTTAACAATCTGGGGACTTTGGCTGACTGCTATTTTAAATGCAATATTTCTTCCAGTACTTGGAGCAGGAGTTATTCTTTTAACTTTTGATAGAGTATTTGGAACAACCTTTTTCTTAGCAGGTGCTGCAGCAACGAGTGGATCTGGAGATCCTATTTTATTCCAGCACGTTTTTTGGATTTTTGGTCATCCGGAAGTTTATATTTTGATTCTGCCTGCATGGGGAATGGTTTCAGATTTCCTCTCATTTTTTGCAAGAAAACCAGCTTTTGGTGCCAAGGCGACTGCCTTATCAATGACTACAATTACTATCTTATCTACACTTGTGTATGGTCACCATATGTTTACGACTCAAATGAGTCCTTTATTAACTCAAACATTCATGACTCTCACGATGACTATTTCTATTCCATCAGCGATTTTATTCGCAAATTGGTTAGGAACTCTTTATAAAGGATCAATTAGATTTCATTCTCCTATGCTATTTTCTATGGGAGTAGTTTTTGTTTTTGGTCTAGGTGGCTTAACAGGTTTATATCTTGGTACAGTTTCTACCGATCTATATCTTCATGATACCTACTTTGTTGTAGGTCACTTCCATTACACGATGGCCGCTTCAGTTTTACTTGGTGGTTATGCAGGAACATATTATTGGTTTCCAAAAATGTTTGGAAGAATGATGGATGAAACGCTTGCTAAAATTCACTTTTGGATAACGATGATAGGTCTAAATGGTGTGTTCATGGGAATGATGGTTGTAGGTTTTGCAGGAATGCATAGAAGACTTTATAACCCGTTTGTTTATGAGTATTTGGAGAGATTAATTCCAATGAATAAATTTATTACTTATTCAGCTCTTTTAATGGGAGTTGGGCAATTACCATTTGTTTGGAACTTTGTTTATTCATTATATAAAGGTAAAAAAGCAACTGCTAATCCTTGGGAAGTTGGAACGCTTGAATGGACTATTCCATCGCCTCCAATTCATTATAATTTTGAAGAAATTCCAACAGTAAAGTGCGGACCTCACGAATTTGGAAATCCAAAACTTACTAATGGAAGAGATTTTCAGTATCAAACTGAGGAGTTAGTAAAATAATGAGTATCCAATCTATGAATCCAAATCAAACAATGAAGCATCCTAAAGAGATTGCTTTTACTATCTTGATGGTTTCATGGGTAATGCTTTTTGCAGCTTTGTTTTTATCTTATGCATTACTGCGATTTAAAGAACCTCAATGGCCTCCAATGGGTTTTGAAACTGTTTCTTTATTTTGGCCAACTATCAGCACGGCTCAAGTTGTCTTAAGCAGTTATACTTTGTACTTATTTTCACAGAATTTTAAAACGAATGTGGAAAAGGCTAAAAAATATTTATATTCAACAATTTTTTTAGGCGTTGGATTTTTAGTATCTCAAAAAATGTTATGGAATGAAATGAACTCTACAGGTTTAGATGTGGGTTCTGGAACTTTTGCATCAATCATCCAAGCTTTTAGCTGGGTTCATGCTGCTCATATTCTTATGGGTGTAATTGGACAAATGTGGCTTTTCTCATTTGCTAAGAAAGCTGATGATGTGGATTTTAATTTTAGAGTATTGCATGTTTCTAAGTTTTGGCATTTTTTAGATATTGTTTGGTTATTAATGTTTGTAACGATGTTTTTAATTTAAAGGTTATATATGAAAACTTTAATTATTTTCTTTCTAAGTGTTTTGATTACTTCATGTACTGGAGGAAGTTTTAAGGAAGATAAAATTTTCTTAGGAAATAAAAAGGTAAGTGCTGATACTCTAAATCTTGGGGAACAAGTTTATTTAGAATATTGTATGGCCTGCCATGGGGTAAACGGTGATGGAAATGGGCCTGCTGCAAAAGGATCCATTCCTCCTCCAAGAAACTTTAAGCAAGGTCTTTTTAAATTTGGTCTTGTTGCTGATGGGGAATTACCGACTGATGAAGATTTCATAAGAATAATTCAAAAAGGCTTAAAAGGCACAGCGATGCTTCCTTGGGATGTTTCTAAGCAACAAGCTAATGCTGTTACTCAATATATTAAAACATTTGCTCCTCAGGTGTGGGAGGAGCAAGACGGAAAAGTTGGAACTCCAGTTGAGTTGGATGCAGATCCCTATAGTTTAGCTAGAGAACAATCTGCTATAGCCAAGGGTAGAGAAGTCTATCACATGGTTGCAAATTGTCAGACATGCCATCAAGGATATATTCCAAAAGCTGAATTATCTCGTTTAAATGAAAAATATAATGGTGAAGCTTTAACTGAATTCGATGACGACTTATATGAGCTTAAGCCACAAGTTTCAGAATATTATTTCTATGATTCTAAAGAAAGATTTGCTCAATTTTTACCACCTGATTTCACATGGCATGAAATAAGATCAGCTGATACAGTTGAAGAACTTGCAATGAGATTAGCGGCAGGAGTCACTGGCTCAGGTATGCCTGCATGGAAAGAAACAATTGCTGATCATGAAATTTGGGCAGTTGCTTATTATGTAAAATCTTTAATGAAGTTAAAGAAAACTCCACAAAGAAAGCAGTTCTTAAAAGAAATAGGAAAATAATGGAACGAGCTGGAATATTAAGACAAAATAATTTTATTGAAAGACTTTTGATTAAGCCTTGGTTTTGGATATTTACTAGTATTATTATGTTTTCTATTCCGATTTATAGATCTGTAAATAGGGAGCTCCCACCAGATCTACCAGTTTTATATACTTTACCAGAATATGAATTAACCGATGAGAATGGAAAAAGTTTTGGATCGAAAGATTTGAAAGGAAAACCCTATATCGCCAACTTTCACTTCACTAGTTGTCCGACTGTTTGTCCTGAACTTATGAAAGAAACTCAAGTGATTCAAAAAAGAGTGAAGGGCCTTGGAACCAAAGTGGGGATTGTTTCTTTTACTGTTGATCCTGAAACAGATAAACCTGAAAAACTTTTTGAACACGCTCGTACGTTAGGAGCAAATCCTTATGTATGGAAGTTCTTAACAGAAACTGAAGCTAATTTAAGATCTGTCATTGTAGATGGATTCAAAGTTGCAATGGGTGATAAAGAAGTGAGTAATAATTTATATGATATAGCTCATACACAGAAATATTTTTTAGTAGATGAACAAGGAAGAATCAGATCAATGTATTCAAATACTAATAAAGAAATTAATAAAATGATGATTGATTTAGGCTTAGTAGTTAATAAACTAATTCATAGTCCAAGGACAAAGGAGTAATTATGGCAGAAGGTGCCCACTCTCATACAAAAAAATATTTAATTATTTTTGCAATATTGGCTGTTTTAACAGCAATTGAAATTGCAATTCCCGAAATGTCATTAGACTATACACTTCATGCTGTTTCACTTTCCTTCTTAGCGGTGATTAAAGCAGGCTTAGTAGGTTGGTATTATATGCACTTAGAATTTGAATCTAATTGGCTTAAATTTATTTCCCTTATCCCAATTTCAGCATTTATATATGCTGTAGTTTTAATGCTAGAAACAGGAGCAAGGTAATTATGAGTACAGAAAATACAAATCACGATAATTTGCCCAAAAAAGATATTGGCCCTTACCACCCAGTATTTCCTGGAATGCAGCATGAACCAGTCAAAACTGATCAAACAATAGTACCAACTTATGGACTTATCGGCTTTCTAATAGTCTTTTTTTTCATTTTAAAACTTTTTATTTATATTAAAGATGAAAAAAGGGATGGAAAATAGGTATTGTGCTATAATGATTAGCATGAGGAGTACGTTCTTTTTTTTATTACTTTTTTCAATTAAGCTATTGGGATTTCCAAACGAATCAAAAAATACAAATCAAAAATTACTTCTAAATGGAGTAGGTCTAAAAGAAGTTACCATTTTTAAAATAGATGTTTATAAAGCTGCCTTCTACCTTCCCAAGAAAACATCTAAGCTCGAAGAGGTAAATGCACTTTTTCCTAAAGTTATATCAATAAATTTTTTGAGAGATATTTCATTCAATGATCTAAGAGATACATTAGAAAGAGGCTTGAAAAAGTATGATATCTATACCAAGAAAAATGTTGACTCTATTGAAAATTGGAAAAATGTTATTCCGAAAATAACTAATGGTACGACTTTAAAAATTATTTTCACTAAAAATTCTTTAATTTTAGAGTACAAAGGAAAAAGAGACGTAATAAATAATGCTCCTTTAGCACAAAAATTTCATTTACTCTGGGTTGGAAACAAGTCTGACATTCAACTTAGAACTGGTATGCTTAATATTAAATAATTATTTTTTAATCCCATCTTATTTTCTCAAATCTTTAGACAGGAAGTCACATACTCAAACACCTTGTAAGAGCATAAAAGTATTCTTCCTTCGCCAATTCTGAGTAGTTTACTTAACCTTTTATTACAAATTAGAGCAATAATACCATTTGGAGGGTATCATGAAGAATTTATGGAAAATATTATTAGGACTTACGTTTTGTGCAGTTGCTACTGTTTACGTTGGTCATGATCACACAGCATGTGAAGGTTTCTTACCTGAAAATGATGCAAGAGTACCAATTAATAAAAACAAATCATTAAACAATGAAGGCGGCTTATCAAAAGAGATCACTGATAAGGTTATTAAAGTTGTTGGCGATATCTATAAACCAATCGTTAAGAAAAGATATGGTGGAGATTTAAGAATTAATAATAATTGGAAAGATGATAGAGTAAATGCTTTTGCCAAGAGACCATTTTTCACAAAGATTTATCAGGTTGAAGTATGGGGTGGACTCGCTAGACATAAAGAAACTACTGTTGATGGTTTAATTACTGTTTTATGTCATGAACTTGGTCATCATATTGGTGGATCACCAAAGAATACTTTCTTTCTTAACAGATGGGCTTCAGTGGAAGGTCAATCAGATTATTGGGCAACTGCTAAGTGTACAAAGAGAGTTTATGCAGAGTTTGATAATGTTGCTCTTTTAAAGAAAAGATATTCAAAGTTTAAAAATAAAAAATTATCTAAGAGAAGAAGAATTAAAAATTACTTAAATACAACTGCTGCTCAAGCCTGTAACTCTGTCTACGATGGTATGGATGAGAGAGCACTATGCCTAAGAAGCGCAATGGGTGGATACTCAACAGCAAGACTACTAGCTTCTATAAGCAAAAAAGAACTTCCTGAATTTGAAACTCCTTCTAAAAGTAAAGTTGCAAAAACAATCTCAACTCACCCTGAGCCTCAATGCCGATTAGATACTTATCTTAGAGGAGCTTTATGTGATTTATCTATGGATGATGTAGTTAGTCAGTCAAACCCTAATAAAAATCTTTGTAATCGATTTAAGACTAATAATGGGAATCAAGCTGGCGTTAGAACTAGATGTTGGTATAAACCATCTGATTCTGTTCAGAGAGTTTCAAATTTAAGTGAAGAAGTAATGTTTAAAAAAGCTCAAGGTAGAGAAAGAGTGATCCACTAATTGAAAAGTTTACTTTTACTATTTTTAATAATGTTATTGAGCTGCGAGAGCAGCTCTCTTTCTTCAAGGTCTTTTAAGATAGACTGTCGATCAAGTGGAGAATATGCAGATGCTGGATATACTCTTAATATTTCCCGAACGGGAGCAAAGAACTTTCAGTTAATTCTTTCTACGACTACTTTTGCAGGAGAAACAAATCTTTATAATGGACGAGTAAATGTTTTATCAACCAATAATAATTCAGATACAGCATTAATTGAATCTATGAATAAATCTTTATTAATTGAAACTAAAACATCAAATGCTTTAGTTATGAAAATAGACAATCAAAATATAACTGATACTTTTGCGAATTTATCTTGCGATGATTCCTTGGCTAAGTATCTATAGATCAGGAGAAATAATGAACTTTATGAAAATAGCCACTCTGGCTTTTATCTTTGTATTAAACATAAGCTTTGCTCATGAAGAGCACGATGAACATCTTTTTGCCCCAGAACATAATTACGTTCTTGATGAAGGTGATGTAAACGATGTTACAAAAGAAATGGTTCAACAAAGAATAGATAAAGCTCTTAAAATATTTAGACCTATAGCTAAAGAAAAATTTGGACAAAGATTACATATTGAAAATCTATGGAAAAGCTCAACAGTCAACGCTAGAGCTTCAAGAGTTAGTATTGATGGAGAGAAAGTTTTAAAGGTTGAAATGTTTGGAGGAATTTCAAAACATTATGAAGCTACTATTGATTCAACAACTGCTATTATATGCCATGAGATAGGACATCATATGGGAGGAGCTCCAAAAATTGGTGGGATAAATAAAGCAACAAAATGGGCTACTAATGAAGGGCAATCTGATTATTGGGCCACTTTGAAATGTTTAAGAAAAATGTTCCAGGATGATGATAATGTTTCAATAATGAAGAAGAGAACAGAAATCTATCAGACAACTAAAGATTTAGTTCGAAAGAAAGTTAATGAAGTTGATTCTTTTGCACTTCAAAAGTGTGAAGGCGTATATAAATCTGAGCCTGAAGCTTATCTTTGTTACAGACTTGCTATGGCTGGTTTAAAAACATCAAGAGTTTTAATGTCACTTAAGTTTGGTTATGGATCACTTGCAAGAAGATGGTTTCCAAGTCGGGTAGAAAAAGGAATGCCTAAATTCAAAAATCAAGATAAGTCGAAGGTATCTAAAACAAATAATAGACACCCTGCTGCCCAATGTAGATTAGACACTTATTTTGCTGGAGCATTATGTGACAAGCCTATTGATGAAGATGTGGATGCTTTGGATCCTAATATTGGAGCTTGCAGTATTGCCAACGGAGATAAGATAGGTGTTAGGCCTGCTTGTTGGTTAAAATCATAAATTAATTTCTAAGCAGGTCTAAATCTTAGGCCTGCTTACTATTTTCTTTTTAAATAATTAAAATTTAACTTGTTGTAAGAGCTTAAAAGTTTTCTTTGATCGTCAAATCTGAGCAATTTACTTAAGATTTAATTCACATTTAGAAACAATAATACCATTGGAGGGTGTTAGTTATGAGAAAATTAAGGAAAATATTTTTATTGTTCACTCTTTTAGTCACTGCAGTGGCATCAGATCAACACATTCACGACCAATTATGTACAGGATTCTTACCTAAAAATAATTTAAAAGTACCAATTAATAAAAATAAATCTTTGAAAAACGAAGGTGGTTTATCCAAAGAGATTACAGATAAAGTAATTAATGTTGTTTCAAAAATTTATTCTCCGATTATTCTTAATAGACATAATAGTGAGCTGAAAATAAGTAACAATTGGACCAATGACGGAGTTAATGCTTTTGCTTCTAGACCTTCATCTAATATTTATGCTGTAGAAATTTGGGGAGGGCTTGCTAGACATAAAGAAATGACAGTCGATGGATTAGTTACAGTTTTGTGTCATGAAATAGGTCACCATATTGGTGGAGCTCCCTTATACCAAAGAAGATGGGCTAGTAATGAAGGTCAATCAGATTATTGGGCAACTACAAAGTGTGCTAAAAGAATCTTTTCAGAATTTGATAATGTTAAATTATTAAAGAGTAGGTTTTCGAAGTTTAAAAACAAAAAACTATCAAAGAGAAGAAGAATTAAAAACTTTGTTAGTGAATATGCAGCAAGTGCTTGTAACAACGTCTATGAAAATATAGATGAAAGAGCCTTGTGCTTAAGAAGTGCTATGGGGGGATTTGCAACAGCAAGACTTTTAGCTGATGCCAGAAGGGTAGATTACCCAAAGTTTGATACTCCTTCACAACAAGTTGTTTCTAGAACTATTTCTACTCATCCAGAACCTCAGTGTAGATTGGACACTTATTTACGAGGAGCTCTTTGTGATTTATCTATGGATGATCTTGTAAGTAATGAAGATGCAAACGTTAATGTCTGTAATCGATTTAAAACTAATAATGGAAACCAAGCTGGTGTGAGAGCACTATGTTGGTTCAAGCCATCTGAGCACGATTAGAAATAGTACTCATCACTAATTGAACTAAATTCAAAAATAAATTTAAGCCTGGTTAATAGACTGGGCTTTTTTTTTCATATAATATTCGTCATTATATAAATCGAGAGGGGTAAGTATTATGTTAAGAATTCTTTTATTATTAGGATTTTTTTCTTGTGGTGGAGAAGTTAGTACAGAAATAGGAGCTGGAGGAGAATATAGTTTTACAATTGAGGAATTAAACTCATTTGGGGATGTTATAGTTTGTTCTTCATTTAGATCTGGTGAAATGAGATCTAATGGTCTCTGTAAGGCAATTAAGGATGAGTTCCTTCATGGAAGTTGTGATCGAAATTGTGCAGCATTATTGTATCAAAGTGCTGGTTGTGGAGATTTAGTGGAGAGCTTTAATTCGAATATGAATTGCTCAAATAAGCTTAAAAGCAATTAGTTTATTAAAAACAGCCTGTTTAAGGGTGTTGTCTATCTTTCTTAATTCAAACCTATCTTTTTGTTGACAGATTTTTTCATTTTCGACTACATTCAACTACTGTTTTAGGTTTAATTTCGGGGGTGTAGCTCAGTTGGGAGAGCATCTGATTTGCATTCAGAGGGTCGCAGGTTCAACTCCTGTCATCTCCACCAAATAACCTTAAACTTTAGCTCTTTGACAATTGAATATAAGAATTTAAACGCAAACTTCGGTTTGCTGTTTATATATTGAAGATGAGAAGAACTCCGTTAATGGAAATTTCAAAGATTTGGCGTATTGGTTCGCACTTTCGGGTGCAAAAGCTAAATCGAGAAGTTTCTAAATTTAATTTTTTTGAAACGTCTATGAACCATAATTTATATCGAACATATAATGAGCTACTAAATGAATAATTTAAGTTAATCAATTATACGATTTACTTGGAGAGTTTGATCCTGGCTCAGAACGAACGCTGGTGGCATGCCTCATACATGCAAGTCGAACGAGAAAGTATCTTCGGATGCGAGTACAGTGGCGCACGGGTGCGTAACACGTAGGTGACCTACCCTTTAGTTGGGGACAACATCGGGAAACCGGTGCTAATACCGAATGTAATAAGTGAAATTGGAAAAGCTTATTAAAGATTGCTTCTTTTTTTCTCTTCTTTTTTCTTAAATTTATTTTTTTATTTTTAAGGAAAAAGGGAGAGAAAAATAGCTGTCGCTAGAGGAAGGGCCTGCGGAGTATTAGCTTGATGGTGGGGTAAAAGCCTACCATGGCTACGATACTTAGCTGGTCTGAGAGGACGATCAGCCACACTGGAACTGAGACACGGTCCAGACTCCTACGGGAGGCAGCAGTAGGGAATATTGCGCAATGGGGGAAACCCTGACGCAGCAATGCCACGTGAGTGAGGAAGGCCTTCGGGTTGTAAAACTCTGTCCTAGAGGAAAAACGGCGAATTGGTTAATAGCCAATTCGTGTGATGGTACTCTAGAAGAAAGCACCGGCTAACTTCGTGCCAGCAGCCGCGGTAATACGAAGGGTGCAAGCGTTGTTCGGATTTATTGGGCGTAAAGCGCGCGCAGGCGGATTTGTAAGTCAGGTGTGAAATCTCGGGGCCTAACCCCGAAACTGCGCCTGAAACTATTAATCTTGAGTTATTTAGAGGGAAGGGGAATTTCACGTGTAGGGGTAAAATCCGTAGAGATGTGAAGGAACACCAGAGGCGAAGGCGCCTTCCTGGGAATACACTGACGCTGAGGCGCGAAAGCGTGGGGAGCAAACAGGATTAGATACCCTGGTAGTCCACGCCGTAAACGATGAGCACTAGATTTTGGGGGTATTGACTCCTTCAGAATCGCAGCTAACGCATTAAGTGCTCCGCCTGGGGAGTACGGTCGCAAGACTAAAACTCAAAGGAATTGACGGGGGCCCGCACAAGCGGTGGATCATGTGGTTTAATTCGAAGCAACGCGCAGAA
>ENA-ORXM01001652-ORXM01001652.1-marine-metagenome-genome-assembly--contig:-NODE-1652-length-30076-cov-3.655022_pt1 | contig 30076 bp, 29 predicted proteins | sample MGYA00237867_ERZ511480 | MGnify/ENA primary metagenome ERZ511480 (study PRJEB26309, sample SAMN06266103) | marine metagenome | isolation source: Algal blade | place: United Kingdom:Sidmouth, United... | reverse complement strand
TGTTCTGCCCAAGTCCGTCAAAGAGGTAGAATTCGCAGGTAGAGCACCTTCGGCTTCACCTGCCAGTGGTTATATGAACCAGCATCTGATAGAACAGAAACGACTGGTTGAAGAAGCCTTGGGTTTGATACCCAATAGTCAGACTCACTAATCTACACTACCCAACTGAAACCGATGAAAAAGGGCCGTCATTCATGACTTCCGAAATCAAAGTGCCAACATTGCCCGAATCAATCGCGGATGCGCTGATTGTCACGTGGCACAAGAAGGAGGGCGATCCGGTTCGCCGCGATGAAGTACTCGTCGATATCGAAACGGATAAGGACCTTGGCGCGGGTGAGCGCGGCGAACTTTGCGTTCGTGGCCCTCAGGTTATGAAAGGCTATCTCAATAATGATTCGGCAACAGCTAACACGGTAGACAGTGATGGTTGGCTACATACGGGTGACGTTGCCACGGTGACAGAAAACGGCTACTTTGAAATTGTCGACCGTGTTAAAGAGCTGATTAAATATAAGGGCTATCAGGTGCCACCAGCGGAACTTGAGGCTCTCCTACTTTCCCACCCTGAAATTTCTGACGCTGCTGTCATCGGCGTTTCTGACGCTGAAGCAGGCGAGATTCCTAAGGCCTTTGTGGTTAAAAGTGGTGAGGTCAGCGCTGATGATGTGATGAATTTTGTCAAAGAAAAGGTTTCGCCCCAAAAACAAATTCGTGAACTCGAGTTTGTCGATGAGATTCCCAAGTCGTCATCGGGCAAAATCTTGCGCCGTGTTTTGGTGGAGAGAGAGGGGGCGGCGTAGCGCCGTCAGCGGCTAAACCCTAGCTTGCCGTAGCAGCTGAGTGAAAAAAACTGCTCATGCGTGCGCTAACTGAGCTTATAGTATTTTATGAACTGCGTACGGGGTAAGCCGTGAAACGTTACTGTAGACAGCACTGTTGCTACTACGGGGCGCTCTGGACTTTGGGCAACCGTACAAAGGGGCCGGGGGCTTCACTACAATGGCTGCTCAAAGTGTAAAACAAGGCGCGGTGACTATAGACGCGCGGCGGCTACGCTGGCTACTGAGCAGTGCGTTACTCGTTACGGTTCTTGCTCTGACTGTGGCCAGTTATATCTATCTGCGCACAGCCGAGCGCGAAACTTTAGAAGCACAGTTCGATCAGCGCACGGCAGAACTTGCGGGGCGGCTCGAGCGGCGCTTCGACGCCTACGTGAGCGAGGTTCACTCTCTACGCGCCTTTTTTGACAGCAGCAGTTTTGTCGACCGCAAAGAGTTTCGTTCGTTTGTCGACCCCAGTATAAAAAGACACCCAGGCATTCAAGCGCTCGCGTGGATTCCGCGCGTATCGCGTGAAGAGCGCGAACTGTTCGAACTGGCTGCCCAGGCCGATGGGTTTGAGGCGTTTAGGTTTAAAAGGTGGGCCGATGACGGGTGGGAAGCGGTACAGGAACCCTGGTCCGACGAATATTTTCCCGTTATGTACACCGAACCCGTGGACTTTAATGAAGCTGCTTTGGGTAGTGATTTGGCTTCTAACCCAGTACGCCGCAGGGCACTCGAGCGGGCCCGCGACAGTAACGACCTAGTAGCGACAAGCCGCGTAAAGCTTATTCAAGAAACAGGCGAGCACGCGGGCGTCTTGGTTATTTTACCTGTTTATGCAAGAGGCGCTAGCTCAGATACGCTTGGGGCGCGCCGAAGGCTGCTCAAGGGCTTCACACTCGGTGTGTTTCATATCGACGGTATCGTCAACCTGTTACTCAATAGGGTCGCTCACAAAGATATTTGGGTTCGTATTATTGATACCTCAGCGCCACTTGGCGAGCAGCTCTTATATGAAGAGGTGGACTCAGCCCTTATGATTGAGAGCACGCTCCAGTACATTCATCCTTTAGAGATAGGCGGGCGCACCTGGGCGTTGCAGTTTTTTGCAAGTCCTGGCTATATACGGTCGCGGCGCGACTGGCAACCCTGGCTCATTCTGATTATCGGCGGTCTATTAGCCGCACTGATTGCAGCACTTTTCTGGAACAGTGCCCGGCGCGCGGCGGTAGTGGAGCGCCGGGTCGAAGAGCGCACCGCAGAACTGAGCGCCGTTAATACGCGCCTTACGCACGCAACGAGTAAACTCGAGCAAAGCAATCTCGAGCTTAAGCAGTTTGCCTATATTGCCTCTCACGACCTGCAAAGCCCCTTGCGCAGCATTGGCGGTTTTGCAAGCTTGCTCAAGCAAGATTACGAGGGGCAACTTGATGAAAGTGCTGACGATTATATTGAGCGTATTATTCGTAGTACAGGCCGTATGCAAACCCTGCTTCATCATCTACTCGAATATTCGCGGCTCGACTCCGAGATTCGCCCCTTTAGCAAGGTTTCGCTCAACGACGTTTACGAGAATGTACTAGAGGAGCTAAGACCCAACGTTCAGGCTATAAAGGCCGAGGTTTACCGCGGAGAATTGCCGACCGTGCTAGGTGACGAGGTGCAACTGTTCCAACTGTTCCAAAATTTGCTCGGTAACGCTTTAAAATATTATAAAAACATACCGCCGAGTATCAGCGTGATTGCCGAAGAGAAGACAGAGATGTGGGAAATAGCCATAAAAGACAATGGGATTGGGATTGCCGAGCAGCACCATGACCGTATTTTTGAAGTTTTTCGCCGTTTGCACACCCAAAATGCCTACGCAGGTACAGGCATCGGACTGGCGATTTGCCGGCGTATCGTTGAGCGACATGGCGGTACTATTTGGCTGACGTCACAAGCTGGTAAAGGGTCTACCTTTTACTTTTCGCTAAAGAAAGGCGACTGACATGTTAATGAAAGTTCCCAGTACCCGGCCCGCCGAGATTTTGCTTGTCGAGGACAACGAAGATGACGTCTTTTTGACCAGGGCAGGCTTTAAGCGCGCCCGGCTCGCAGTGAACATGCACCACGTTATCAACGGCGAAGCCTGTATGGCTTTTTTACGTAAAGAGGGTGAGTACGCAGACGCGCCCACCCCCGACCTTATTTTGCTTGATCTGAATATGCCAGTGATGGACGGGCGCGACGTGCTGAGTGAAATTGTCGCTGATAGGGAGCTGAGAACCTTACCCGTGGTTGTTTTGACAACCTCAGCAGCGGAGCGGGACATTTTGGATATGTACGAACTGCGCTGTAGTTCCTACATTGTCAAGCCTGTTGATTTTGATAAGTTTGCCCACGTGATTCAAGAAATTTGCGATTACTGGTTTACGGTTATCGTGCCGCCGCCCAAAAAGGTGTCAAGAGTGTAAGCTCGAAAAAGGCTCGAGACACTTATGTGCAGGTAAATACTGCTTATCTACCTTGCTTGTTCGCTAGGAGCAGTGCTACAGACCTAGCTCGCTAATTTAATCTGTTACAGTTGCCGACATGACCGAAAAACCGCGCGGCCTTTTTTACGGCTGGATTGTTGTCGCTGTCACTATTCCTGTGCTAATGATAACGGCGGGTATACGTTCGGCGCCGGGGGCGTGGCTATTACCCATGCAGGGCGACCTGGGCTGGTCAACAGCAACGCTGTCATTTGCCGCTGCGATTGGCCTCGTTGTCTACGGCTTTGGCGGACCCGTGTCGGGCAAGCTCATGAACCGCTTTGGGGTGCGCAGCGTTACCGTGCTCAGCTTGCTGCTCAGTTCAGGCAGTATGCTGCTCTCGAGCATCGTGCAAAGCCAGTGGCAACTCAACCTCTTTTTCGGCTTTATGTCGGGTATGGCGACGGGGCTTGTGGCGAGTGTGCTAGGCGCAACTATAGCCAGCCGCTGGTTTGTCAAGAACCGTGGGCTCGTCATCGGGATGATGGGCGCAGCTGTGTCGGCGGGGCAGCTTATCTTTTTTCCGTTATTAACTGCCTGGGCTGTCAGTATGGGCTGGCGACCTGCCGCGCTTATCTTGGCGGGCATTTGTGCGGCCTTTATCCTACCCGTACTACTGTTTATGCGCGACGACCCGAGCCAACTCGGTCTACGCGCCCTAGGTGACGAAGACTTGCCCGATGCACCCAAACCCCAGCCCGACCCCAACATTATGCAGCGCGCCCTCAAGTCACCCGACTTCTGGCTCCTAGCCGTCACATTCTATATTTGCGGGGCAACCAGTAATGGGCTGGTCGGTCAACACTTTATTCCCCACGCGGTGGACCACGGCTTTACCGAACTGAACGCTGCAAATGCCCTAGCACTTATGGGCGCGTTTAACTTTGTCGGTACGATTGCCTCGGGTTGGTTGACAGACCGCTACGACCCACGCAAGCTGCTGCTTATTTATTACGGGTTTCGGGGCGTAAGTTTGCTGTTCGTGCCGTTTATTCACGACTATGTAGGCATCGTTGCGTTTGCGGTGCTGTTTGGGCTGGATTATATTGCCACGGTGCCCCCAACCATTGCCCTTGCTGCCGATACCTTTGGACGCTGGAACGTTGGGGTCGTGTATGGCTGGGTTTTTGCTGCGCATCAGGTGGGCGCGGCGGTAGCAGCCTGGAGCGCTGGGCTTATTAGAGACAGTTTTGGCGACTACGCCATAGCTTTTTTCTTTGCAGGGGCCATAGCTATTTTGGGTGGGTTGATGGCGCTGATTATTAAGCGGCGGCAGGTGCAGGTGGTTTAGGACTCGAGGCTACACCTATCTAAACTATAATTAAACATGTTTACATCTATAGCGAAAATCGCTATAATGAATGTATGAAGGTAGCTGTAAGTGATTTCAGAAGCAAAGCCTCAGAGATTTTGAAACTTGCTCAGAGTGAAGATATTGCTGTAAGTAACCACGGCAAAGCTTACGCTGTCGTGGTTTCACAGGAGCGATACGCCGAGCTACTCAATCAAAACCGAAGCGGTTTAGACCTTTTCTTAGGGCTCGAGCGTTTTGAACTTGAAGAGGGGGAATTAGAGCATCCTCAGGTAGATCAAAGAAATATAGACTTTTAGTGTTTCTTCTAGACGCTAATGTGCTCTCTGAAATGCAAAAACTAAGCTCTAACGTGGGTGTCGTTTCCTTTTTACAAAGCACGCCAGCCACTCAACTCTTCATCAGCAGCACCACGTTGTCAGAACTCAGTTACGGCATTTATAAACTGGACAAGGGGAAAAAGCAAACTGGTTTGTTACACAACTTAACGAGCTTAAGAGCGAGTTTTGCAGGTCGCATCCTTCCTTATTCGGAAGCGGTGGCGCTCCGTTACGGTGAGCTTACGGCGCAGCAAGAGAAGCGCGGTCTCAACGACGACGTGTTCGACACTATGCTTATTGCTCAAGCGCTTATAGAACGCATGAGCGTAGTCACTAGGAACAGAAAGCATTTTGAAAATCGTGGAATTAAAGTGTTAAACCCTTTCGTTTAGCAAGAAAACATCTCTTGCAAGGTCTCACAAACTTCTTTTTGCGTTTCATTGTCAATTGTGTCAAGCTTCTCGACGAGCCTCAGCTTATCAACGGCTCGTAAATGGTCTAGTAGAATCAAACCTTGTCCACCGCTGAATGTGAAGGGAATTCGCGTCGTTAGGTCGAATCCCTATGATGTATTATGACTACATAACAGATTGGCTACGAGGGTTCATAAAGGATTTCTCGAGCCAATCTTTTTATGAATGGCTTTTTAGGCAATCTAGAGCTTCCCTAAAATCAGCTGGATTGGGACTCTGCGCTTCGACATCCTCAACTCTAATAGAAGCTGCATGCAACATCTGCCGCGCTGCCCCAAACCTATCAGTTTCAGTTCCGTATGTTTTATCGCCGATGACAGGGTGACCCTTATGTGCGAACATGGCGCGGATTTGATGAAGAAAGCCTGTACCTAAACTGACCTCGAGCAGCGTTGCTTTTTCAAAGGTCTCGAGTGCCCGCCAGCGCAAGTCGCAGTGTCTCGAGCTAGATGTCGGAGTCACCACGACACTGACTTTTGCGGGTCGGTGCTGCGTGATAGTCAGGTGCATATTCTCTTGACCCACACCCCAAAGCTGTCCATGTACGAGCGCGTAATAAAGCTTGGTCGTGCGGTGCTCTTTGAAAGCCCTGCGCAGGCGCAGCCACGTGTCGTCCCGAATGGCGACGACAAGTGTGCCAGAGGTGTCTGTGTCGAGGCGGTGTACGACGCCGCTGCGCAAACCGCCCTCACCCACGTCTTGCAACTGTGGGTAGCGGGCGACAAGCGCGTTCAGAACGGTACCCGTTTCATTCGTTCGCAGCGGCATAACTGCTTGCCCTGCCGCTTTATTGACAACAACGTAGCCGTTACCCTCTGCTAATAGGTACAAAGGTGCCTCAGGTTCTGGGGTAATGAGGCCCCCAAGTACGGCGTCGGGATTCTCGAGTTCTATAACGCTCCTAGGCTCGAGCAGTCTGCCCTTATCGCGCCGGGAAACGGTGTGCCCATTCAACTTGACCAGGCCGTTCTCGAGCAGCCGTAGAGCCTCGCGTCGTGACAGTGTAAGAGCTTGGCACAGAAACTTATCCAAACGCTGACCTTGTTCGTTGACTGTGAAGGTGCGCTGCGCCATAAACGCTGTTAGCCTAGCATTTTGCGTATAAACAGTTAGACTCTACAGGTGGGATATCTAACGGTTGCCAAAGAACATGAGAGGCTCGAGGAAATCAAAGGCTCGAGGTTTTACGCGTTCGTCACGCCCCTAAAAACGTTTGATGATGTTGATGCTTACTTGAATGCAGTTAGAGGCCGTTACGCTGACGCATCCCACCACTGTTTCGCTTACAAATTTGATGAATACGTGCGCTTCTCCGACGACGGTGAACCTGGGGGCACGGCGGGGCGGCCCATGCTCGAGGTTTTGAATAAGCGAGGACTCGAGCATGTTTTAGCTGTGGTGACGCGCTATTTCGGCGGGACGAAGCTGGGGGCGGGTGGCCTGGTACGGGCTTACAGCGGTAGCTTGGCAAAAGCGCTTGATGAAGCAGGAACCTACCAGGTGAAAGACCGTTGCAATGTGACGTTCGAGGTGCCTTTTACAGCAATGGACAGCGTACACCGCTTGCTGGATGACTGGGCTGAACTGGTCAAGGGTGAGCCAGATTTTACAGCTCAAGGTATGGTGCTTGCGGTGAATTTACTCGAGGCCGACCTGGAGAGTTTGAAAAGTGAGCTTGTGGCTGTGACGCGGGGCGACGTGCGCTACCTTGAGTAAAGATTCGGTGAAAAGCGCACACAAGTCAAACAGTAAAAGCTAACGAACTACGGGATAAACTGAATTTATGGACGCTCTCAAAAAATTTAGTAACCTTTTCATTTTGTTGATATGCCTGGCGCTTGGTAGTTGTGTTCCGCAAGTCAACACCTTCACACAGGTAGCGCTTATCAACGCGCCGGAAAATAATAAAGTTAAAGGTTTGGCAGCGCAGCTCGAGCGCGCCGTCAAACGAAACTTGGCCCCAGGTGAGGTGGGGTTTGTGCCTGCTTCGCGCGTTCGCTATCAGGAGCAGGCGCGTGACCTGCGGGGTTCGCAGGCGGTGAGTCAGGGGGCGATTGTCGCCAGAGTATTTGGGGCGGAGTATTCAGCGCTTATTTCTGCGCCCATTTACGAGCGCAGCGTTTTTACCTTTAGGGCGTTTAGGTCGGAAAAGCGCTCGGTTACGACGCAGGTACAGCTCGAGGTCATCTTAGTTGACGCTGCTAGCGCCGATGTGACAGCTACTTATACCTCGCAGCTTTACGTCAGGACGAGGCTCGAGTCAACAAAAGAAGATCTTCCCGACAAAGAGGATGATCCCGATTTAGAAGAACTGCTCCAAAAAGGGCTTGGTGATATTGGTCGGCCCCTGGCAACAGACCTTGCCGTGATAGCGGGTTACGCGAAGGCAAATCAGGCAGTGCCGTTGCAACCTTGAGATACTGCAAACTGCCAAGGTTCGAAGCCCTCTAAAAACTGAAAACCGAAAACTGAGAACTTGAAACTGCCTACCTAAAATAATTCCGAATAATCTCCTGGTATTCCACAGGGATGCGGCCTTCGGTAATGGCTTGCTCCTCAGTTTGGTTAAAGGTGCTTGCGGCAGCGCCGCCCGTTTCTTGGCTACCGTCGACCGTTCCAGGGAGGCGCACCGTACCGGCTAGATTACTCGGGCCGTCGTCCAGTCGCCCCCTGATTTGTTCGGGGTCGCTACCAGGTTCGCCCAGGTCCTCACCCTCGGTTAGGGAGAGAGAGCCAGGTAAGTTCCCAGTGCCGTCGCTACCGTCTCCCTCTTCTGCAAGCCCACCATCTTCAGAGCCTTGTTCGGCCTCAGCTGCGCCTGCTTCGCCGCCCTCACCCTCTTCACCAGACTCGCCTGGTTCGCCCGCGGTTTCTTCGCCGCCTTCGTCGCCTGCCTCACCGCTTTCGCCCTGTTCGCCCTCTTCACCGTCCTGCTCAGCGGATTCTTGGCTACCACTCTCACCCTGTTCACCCTCTTGGCCCTGTTCGCCCTCTTCGCCGCTTTCCCCTTCACCTTGCTCGGCCCTTGGGCCCTCCTCGCCCTCGCCTTCACCTTGCCCCTCCTCACCTGCTTGTGGTTGCGGGTTGACCGGGCTAAACGGGTTGACCTGCTCTTCTTCGCTTTGCGGGCGTTCGCGCATGTTTTCTAGAAAGCGCTCGAGAGCCTCTTCGTCGGCAACGCGTTCAGAGTTGGCTTCGGGTGAGGCGCCGTCAGGCGCGTTAAAATCTTCAATCGTCGAGGCGGCGTCCTGTTCACCTTCAGGCTGTTCGCTAGCTGCTTCACTATCCTGATTTTCTTCGTCCTCATTTTCTGTTTCACTAACGGGCGTCGTGCCCGGTTCGGGCGGGGTTTCGGGGGTACGTTCCGTGCCAATACGATTAGTATCAAAGGGCAAGCGGGTTGCCGTTCGAAAGGGAACGACCGGTAACAGGGCTAGGACAACCGCCATGAAAAGTAGCGGCAACCACCAGGCTTGCTGTTCGGGTAGCTCGAGCCTCGCTGCTTGCGTAGCTGCCCGCTTTTGCACCGCTTCGCTAAAGCCGTAAGCGTCGTTTGTTCCTTCAAGCTCAAGGGCGGTTTCGTAGCTGAGCCCGCCCGAGCGGCTTATCCAGCTTAAGGCCCAGTCGAGTGCGGGGCGCAGGGGCGCGAATAAACCCAAGATGAAGACCAGAGCGACTGCCCCAAGGTGCCAAGGCACGGGAACGGCCACGAGCCACAAGATAAGCGACAGGCCGCAGGCGAGGGCACTTGCCAGCCAAGTTTTACGCGACCATAAGCGCCGCCTCGCTAGCGTTTTATGGATTTGCAAATAATCTGCGTCACCCATTTGGGCGCTGCGTCGGCGGCTCGGCTGAATCACGGGGTCGACTCCTTTGGAGATATTTTAGAAGGGGTAAACAAATAAAGCGACGTGACGACGGCAATGGTCGCCATTACCCCGAGGTGCGCTAACGATACTTGGCTCAGGGCTGAAAGAGGGTTGAGTAGTTCTAAACCGAGGGCCAAATCTGCCATGATGAGGCCGACGAGTACCGCGGGAACGGCAAGTGGAAGCAAGGCTCTGAGCCTGATAATGCCAAGCAGTCTGCCTAAAAGCATGCCGACGCCAAAAAGCGCGTAAGTATCTAAAAGCATTAGCCCGAGTGAATAGGGTAGTGGTAGGGACGGATAGCTCAGCGCGTAGCTCATGACCTCGACAGGCGCGGATAGGAGCGCTAAACAAAGAAGTGCTCCCAAAGCGACGCGCAGGGCGACCTTATTGACCTGTGACTTTTTGACTTCTAAGAGTGCGCTTCCGTAGCCGAGGGCTAGCAGGCTAAGGCAAAGAATGCGAGCCTGCGCTACGGAAAACCAGGTGTCGTTGCTCGCGCTCGGGGCCGAAGGCCAGGTAATCACAAAGCTGAAAAAAAGCACCGCGAAAAAAAGCGTCGCAAGCTGGAGCAGGTCGCTACGCGCCAAACGGTGACTCAGAAGGTTGAGGGCGTTCACGGCTCGAGCCCTGCCACAGGGTTCTGAGGCGGCGCTAAACCAATATGAAAGATACCGCCGTCTCTTGCCAGGGCGGTACCGTCTGGTAAAAGCTCAAGTAACCCCTCGTAGCCGTCAGGTTGAAGGGTGTCTTCAGAGGAGCTGGGTGTTAGGCGGCTACCAGGTTCAAGGGCACCTTGCGGTCCCAAACCCTGCACGTAAACATCATTTAGGAGCGCCGCGCCTGTATTGAGAAGTTCGCCACCCTCCCAGTGCAAGCTTGCCGTCGTAACATAAGGTTTTAGAAAAAGGGCCTCGCTGGCCCAGCGGTTCAGCTCGAGTTCAAACGTGTCGGGACCGTAACTGTGTGGAACGGGTCTAAAGGGCCGCGCCGCTTCAGGTAGCGTCAGTGTTGTCTGCGGCAGCGTAAAAACCGTTCTTAAATCATCGCGCCGCGCCAGATTACCACTGCTGATAAGCAAGCTACGGCCCTGAAAATTCAGAGCAGTGCTCGGGCGCAAGTAAGACCAAGCTGCCAGGCTTGCCAGCAGCGCTAAGGCCGCGCTTGCTACCAGACCAGGTGCGCCGGCCAGGCGTACCAAAACTAAAACGAGCAGTAAGTAAGCGCCACTCGCTACCAGCAGCGGAAACTGTGCGGGTAGGTCGGGGGTCTCGTTTAAGGTAGGGGTTAGCAATGCTGTAGTTAAGGCTTTGGTCGGCACGTTAAGCTGAGTCACTAGGTTGGCTAGACCGTCCCTACTGGTGCGGTACAAACCGCCCGCACCTGCCTGAGTTTGTCTTGTCACCAGGGCCTCGAGCGGCTTATGACTCGCAGGTAGGGGGTCGATTAGAATAACTTTTGCCCCAGCCGTGGCCGCGGCAAGAACAGCTTCTAAATTGGGCATCGAAGCGCTGCCGTCAATCGTAAGGCTCGAGACACCGTCGAAAGCGGCTAAGCGTTCGGGCAAAATACTGGGCGGAATCGTCATAACCCGGGCGTCATTTTCAAACTGGTCACGCCAGCGGCTGGGCGCCGCCGACACAATAAGGTTGAGGGGGCGAGCGTCTAGATTACGGCGGTCCAGCGTGCCGCTTGCCAGTACCTCGTCAGCGCCGAGCAAGCGCCAGCTCAGGCTGCGCCAGCTTGGCAAATAAAGGTCATCTTCAAAAACGGCAACCCCGCCACCGGCATTTATGTCGGCCTGGTAAATCGCCAAACTCTCGCCTTCTCGCAGCGTTCCCTGGTCGAGTGTAAGAACGAGCTGCGCCGCAGTGATATCCCGTGTTGTCAGCTTGAGGGGGTTCCAGCTGTCAGCGACAACCTCACCGTCGAAGCCCAGCTCGAGCGTCACCTGTGCGCGTTGTGCCCAAACAGGCGAGGTAAACGCAAGCGCACAAATGAGCCAAAGTGTAGCTCTTATGGGGCGACGTTGCATAGTGCAAGTTTACAGGCAAAAGGCCCTAATTCGCGTAAGGCACAAATACGATGGCGCTCACGACGCGGCGCTCCGAACTGCGGTTAACGACCTCTCCGTCAACAAAGAGTGTGGTGCTACCGCCGCTGTCAAGCCGCATGGCGTCGTATGCGCCAAGCGATAACATTAGCGGCACGAGTTCCTCGGCAATCATGTTGTCTGCCGCGACCAGCAGCACCGTTCCGTCGGCTTTGACCCCAATGGCGGCCTGCTGGGTGTAATCATCCAAAATGCGCTCACCGCGCCGAAACGCCTCGACGGTAGGGTCGAAGGCGTTACGCCCAGCGGCTAAAAGGAGGGGGCCTGCTTCAACGGCGTAGCGCACCGTTTCGAAAACCTCGGGTTGAAAGTCAAGCTCAAGCGCAGCCCTATCACCCTCATTGATAAGCGCGAGGTCGCGCCGAGCGGGGTCATAAACGAGGGCGAACCCATCCGGGGGTACGGTTCGCGGCCCGACTTTGTTACTCGAGACACGCCCTCCCTCAACCGTGATAACCCCCTTCGTCGGCAGGCCTGCCTGCTGCCCAGCTCGAGTTACCACTTTGAGCGAGTCTTCGCTACTCACAGCCTCGAACAACCGACCGCCTATACGTACCTTGGCATTTGCCCGAACGCGGTTGATAACGGGCGACCCCAAACCAAAGCCGATACTGGCGCGACTGCGTGAGGGCCACGATAACAGGCCGTAATCGACTTTCAAGAGACCAATGGCGTCGAGAGTGTTCGTGTCGAAATAACCTGCATTAATCGCGGCTAGCGCGCCGCTTGCCAAACTCGAGACCGTGCCTGCCTTTTCACTTTCACCGACCACGCGAAACTCACCGATATTGGGGGCAACCTCGAGCAGGTGAACGGCGCTCGAGCCAATCGCCGTTGGGGCCGCAAAAAGTTTGTAGGTTACGCCAGGTTGCACCTGAACAGTTTCGGGTGTCACGTCGGCAAAAGCTGCTGGGGTCACATCGAGCACAAGCCGAACGGGGTCAGCCAGCGCAAAGACAGAATAAACGGCCTGCTTACCGCCAAGACTCAGTTCGGTGCCGAAACTGCTAGGTACCAGATTAAGCTCGACGCCGCGGTAAGGGTCGGGAAGCTCCTGGGGTAACAGTAAGGGTGGCAAGTCAATGCGGAGGGTCTCGCCCTTTGCCAGCGAACCCTGTTGTTCAAACGCACTCAAACTCTCGGCAGAGACCCCGCCAAAGTCCAAAACGAAGCGCACCGTGCCGCCCCCACCTACGCGAACGGCGAGCAGCCGCGCCGTATCAATACCTAAAAAACTCAGCAATTGGTCGGTGCCGAAAACCTCATCGCCAACGATTAAGGGAGCGGCTAAGTCGCGTGGTTCGCGCCAGCCCAAACCCTCGATATAGGTCAAGATTTCAGTGGTACCCCGCAGGGTGACCGCTCCTGGCTCCTGGGTATAAAAGGCGTTTGGAATTTTATAAAACGTGTCTTGGGAAACGCCGACGGCGGCTAAAGCTGCGAGTAAGCAGCAGATAAAAATTCTCATAAGCTTGTTCAGTTTAGGCACAGCTAGGCGGCGCTATGGTGAGAGTGTTAATAAAGTCACAGGGTAAAGGGTTTGGGGGCAAGGGTTCAGGGGAAAATGCTTGCCTTCTAACTCATTAATCTTCAAAGGCGATACGTTGAGGCTGCTAACATTTATCCTCCCAAGTGTGGAGAGTGAGAAAGGGTTGCAAGCTTCTGGCTACTGAATTCTGACTACTGACTCCTAATCAAACGTCAACAAAACCTAAAATGTCTGCTCATGAAACAAGGTCAAAAAAGGCTCGAGTTCCAACCTTTTCCCCAAAATATGACTAAGAGCGAGAGCGGTTTGGTGGGCCTGCACATCGCGTAAACCAAAAGACTTAGCACCTACCTTTAGCCCCGCTTTGCGTAGGTCGCTCAGGGGTGAGGGGGCTAGGTCGATAATACTCAAGTGAGGCCCCAGCACATTTTGGCTGACGGTAAGTTTTGGGTCCGTGCGCACTAGAATATCGGCTTGCTCGAGTAGCGGCGCTGCTAGGGGTTCGTCGGCGGCCCTGGCCTCGCTCCCACTGGCACTCGCCAGGGTGGGTAGGGAGGTCTCTGCAGCGGGACGGTTGGCCCCTAGCACTGTGATGTGCTGCGCTCCGCGACTGCTGAGTTCCTGGGCAACACTTTTGGCCACTGGCCCCGAGCCTAAAATGGCGGCGCGAGCGCCGCGGGCGTCCCAGCCTTCGCTTTGCAGCGCGTGACCGAGGGCTCGCCCCAGAGTGTAGTCGCCCATAAGCCCCGCCGCCGTTACGGTAATGCTGTCAACCACGCCCGCCGCCTGGGCGTCTAAACTGCTCCGCTGTAACGAATCAAACGCTTGGCTCTGCTGACTCTCATCTAAAATGAGTGCGCCCGCGAAGTTTAAGGTCTCGAGGGCGCCCAGTGATTCGCCTATCGCTTGCGCGGTTGAAACCCAGTGCACAAAATATTCAGGCACCCCCAGCGTTTTAAAAGGTGCAGCCAAATCAGGGTCTTGACAAAACAAGGCGACAAGTTGCATAGCGTTGAGTATACCTGTTGAGTATAGCTAGAGTAGGACCGTGTACCAATTGAAGCGTGTGGCGAGACATCTCGAAAAGTCGGTTGAGTAGAAAAGTATTAGTCAATTAAACTAAGGTGTCATGGCGTACCTCTGTGAGACATATTTCTGTAGTACGCCAAAAATAGATTTTTTCCTTGCACTGACGCTTCCGCCGAAATGATGTTGAGCGATGGTGTCAATCGACTTTTCGTCAATCTCTCAACAGGACGCACGGTTTTAGCAGGTGTGCTACACTTTACGCAAGTGGCCTTTTTACGCACATATCGGCAGTATTCACTCGCTTGTACGAGTGAGCGAACGCGTAGCTGACCGAGACACGCTGCTTTTTTCCTATCAAAACAATTCAAGCAAAAGATTTATTTGGAAGGTGACTAATGAACGTTGTATTGCCTGATGGTAAAAACTTAGAGCTAGGTGCGGGGGCAACTGCCAAAGCGGTTGCCGAGGCGATTGGTCCAGGCTTGGCAAAAGCTGCTCTAGGAGCAAAGGTCAATGGCGAACTAACTGATCTGTTCACCGAATTACCCGAGCGTAGTGAAGTTGCCATTGTCACAGGGCGCGACGCCGAATCGCTGCAACTTGCGCGGCATACCTTAGCTCACGTAATGGCGCAGGCTGTGGGCGAGCTGTTTGTGGAAAAGGGCTATGACCGCAAAGACGTCAAAATGGGTATCGGCCCTGTGATTGAAAATGGTTTTTATTATGACTTCGATTTACCCGAAAGCCTCAGCGCTGACGACTTAGAAACCATTGAAGCGCGTATGCGAGAAATTGTCAAAGCAAAGTTGCCGCTGCGCAAGTTTTCCCTGCCGAGAGATGAAGCCTTAGAGCGTTATCAAAAACTGGGTGACCCCTATAAGGTCGAACTGATTGAAGACTTGCCCGCGGGCGAAACCCTCACGTTTTATGAGCAGGGCGGGGAAGAGGGCTTTACGGACCTGTGCCGCGGCCCGCACGTGCCAAATACGGGCGCTATTCCCAAGCACTTTAAACTGATGAGTATTGCAGGCGCATATTGGCGTGGCGATGAATCGCGGCCTATGTTGCAGCGTATTTACGGGGTGGCCTTTGGGACTAAAGAGGATTTAGAGCAGCATTTGTGGCAGCTCGAGGAAGCCAAGAAACGCGACCACCGCAAACTCGGGGCAGAACTCGATATTTTTACCCTGGATGAAGATGTCGGGCCTGGCCTGCCCTTATGGTTGCCACGCGGAACAGTCATGATTGAAGAGATTGAACGGCTGGCTAAAGAAATGGAAGCGAAAGCGGGTTATCAGCAAGTTAAAAGCCCTCACCTGTCTAAAGAGCAGCTATTTTTGAAAAGTGGTCACCTTCCCTATTACGAAGAGGACATGTACCCACCGATGGAGCTTGACAATACGCGCTACTTCATGAAACCTATGAACTGCCCCTTCCACCACAAAATCTTTGCGGCTCGCCCTAAGAGTTACCGCGATTTGCCTGTTCGCCTATCCGAATACGGTACCTGTTACCGCTATGAAGATTCAGGCGCGCTTATGGGTCTACTGCGTGTTCGCAGTATGCAAATGAACGACGCGCATATCTATTGCACAGAAGACCAATTCGAGAGCGAATTCATGAAAGTCATTGACTTGTACCTCGAGTACTTCAGGCTGTTTGGCATTACGGATTATGTGATGCGCCTTAGCAAACACGCTAAAGAAGGTCTTGGCAAAAAGTACGTAGACAACGAGGCTATGTGGGTCAAGACTGAAGATATGGTGCGCAACGCCATGACGCACGGCGGCGTGCCCTTTGTTGAAGATGAAGACGAGGCTGCCTTTTACGGGCCTAAAATTGATGTTCAGATTAAAAGTGCTATTGGACGCGAATTTTCTTTAGCAACGAATCAGGTAGATTTTGCTGTACCCGAACGTTTCGATTTGCACTACATAGACGAAAACAACGAAAGACAAACGCCCCTCTGTCTACACCGCGCCCCCCTCTCAACTCACGAGCGCCTAATCGGTTTTTTAATCGAGCATTTCGCCGGAGACTTTCCGCTATGGCTCGCGCCAGAACAGGTGCGAATTGTCCCCATTGCTGACCGGCACGCCGACTACGCCTATAAACTCAAGGAGCGCCTGAACGCCGCAAATCTAAGGGCTGAGGTTGACCCTCGCAGTGAGCGCATGAACGCTAAAGTGCGCGACGCCGAGCTTTATAAAGTTCCCTACATTGCTATCGTCGGTGATAAGGAGATAGAAAGTGACCAAGTGTCCTACCGCAGTCGCCAGGAACCGAATCAAAATGGGGTTGCTGCTGGGGCGTTTATTGGTCACCTGCAAGGTCACGCACAGAATCGTAGCTTAAAAGTCGAAGCGCTTAGTCAATAGTCCAAAAGTGAGAAATCAAGGTTAAGGCGCATCCTTAACCTTGTATACTCATCCAGATATGCAGGACGCCGGGACCAAAACTATAGTTATTGCTGACGATTCCGAGGCGCACCGTGTGCTTATGCAGAGCATGCTCGAGTCCGAGCGCTTCGAACTCGTGATGAAAGAAGACGGCAAAGAAGTTCTTGACTACCTGAAAGACAATACACCCGACATGCTTATTCTCGATATTGAGATGCCGTTTATCGACGGACTGAGCATTGTCGAGCGGGTGCGCTGGGTGCCGCGCTTAAAAGCCGTTCCTGTTGTCATTGTTACTGCTCATGATGATGATGAAACAAAGAAAAATGTCGCCTGGGTCAAGCCCACCGCCATGCTGAGCAAAGCAGGGTTGAGCAAGTCTCAGCTGGTCAGTACTGTAACGAAATTACTGCAAGCTCAAGCTGTTTAGGATGTGGCAAGGGAGAAAGGCACGGGGGGATTTTCCCTTTCACCTCCCCTTGCATTCTTGCTTATTCGGATGGTTGTAAACGACTTCGCCAATTTCTAAACGTCTTTTGGCCAGGGTGCACCTGTTTGCAGCGCCGCTGCGTAGTCTTGAAACCGGCTGTCATCATGGCCACGAATCTGTGCTAAAAAGGGAAAATCACCTGGTGTGACTGTGAGTTTCGCTAGCGGCCTAACGGGCTCGAGGCTTGCAAGTTGCGCAATGTGAACCGTAGTAGCACCAAGTTGGGTGGGTGTTTGAGGCGTGAAGGTGGTACGGGGTAACAAATAAACCACGCCCGTACGCCATGGTTGGCGCGCTAGAAACGATTGATCGACTGAAAATACGTAGTGTGGCTCATGGAGTGTGCCCTGTGCATCCTCTAGTTGAATGCAGGCGTTGTTAATTGACATGGCAAATTTGTCACGGTCAACAATCGCGTAGAATATAGGCCATATACCGTCTGAGGCAGCGTAAACGGCCTTTTGATTACCAAAAGCGCTGAGAAGATCGTCTGCTTTGCGTGGTTCGAAAATCGCAATATCTGGATTGCCAGAACCATGAAAGGCAATATCGTAATTATCTGCAATGTGACATAAGAACTGCCATTTCGGCCAGGGTGGGGGAACCTCAATGGTTGTGCATCCGTCGGCACTGAGCGCCGCCATAAGTAGCTCAGTAAAAGCTGTTTTAGCGCTTTCATCAGAGGTCATGCTTGGACGTTTCAACCAGTAGTCGGGTAGCTTCATAAGTAGGTGACCTCTCTTTTCATGCTCGATGCGTTGTGAGTCGCGACCAAATGAGTTGCGATCAGGGCGTTGCGCAGTGAATGTTTTAGTAATGAATATTTTAGAAGTTATAATTGCGTGATGAAGCGGCGTGTTGACCAAGCTTGGGATTTCCTCTGCATGGAATAGAGGATATTTCACAAAGCCTATATATTCCTCCCTCGAAAGTATGAAAATAGCTTTGATAAGAAATGAAATCTCTCACAGGCAGCTATAGGGTGACAAATACTGGAAGCAAAAAGATGACGACGTGCCGCCTTTTTTAGGGGTGGCACGTCGTCATCTTTCCAGCTCAGTTCACGGCTCAATAGCTGTCCACTCGAGCCCCGCCTTATTTTTGAACGATGTAAACTTGCTCCATTTTGTCAGGTTGAGCGCCGCCCGGGTTCATGGGGTCGACACGCTCGAGCTTGTCCAAAATATCTAAACCCTCGACAACTTCACCGAAAACAGTGTGTTTGCCGTCAAGCCAGGACGTTTCCTTGAACGTAATGAAAAACTGCGAACCGTTGGTGCCAGGCCCCGCATTTGCCATCGACAGAACGCCTTTGCCCGTGTGGCTTTTGCCGTTGCTCGTCTCATCACCAAAAGTGTAACCAGGGCCGCCGCGACCCGAGCCTGTCGGGTCACCCGTTTGGGCCATAAAATCTTCTAAGACGCGGTGAAACACGACGCCGTCGTAGTAGTGGTTGCGGGTCAAAAAGACAAAGTTATTGACTGTCATAGGTGCGGCGTCTTGAAACAAATCAACGACAATGCGACCCTTGTTTGTCTCGATAACAGCCTGGTAATCCTTGCCGTCCTCGAGAACCTCTTCTGCTTTGCTAAACGACGTTTGCCGCTCTTCGCTTAAAAAAGGTGCAACTTCGTAACCATCTGGACTGTACATAGTTCCTCCTTAGGATTTTAGAAACTGAAAACTGACAACCGAAAACTGATAACTCGTAACTTATGACTTATCTTGCTCGATAATGTAAACACTTTCCATCACATCGGGGTCGGGGAAAAAGCCAAAAGCAGCGTTTTCACCCTGACGACCTGATACTGCCTTGTAGCCGTCGATGTCAAAGGTTTGACCGATAGCGGGTAGGGTGCCGAGTTTATCCTCTAGATAGGCGCTGATGCTCGTGCTGGTATCGCCTTCTAACGTAACGCCCATGTCGGCTAGCTCCTCCAGGGTCCCGTCTGCTTCTACTATGGCGCTCGGTGAACCAGGGTCAATGCGCGTAATCTCGTCTAGAATCTCGTCGCCTTCGACCACGGTGCCAAAGACCGTGTGCCGCCCGTCCAAATGTGGCGTCGGACCAAAGGTAATGAAAAACTGCGAGCCGTTCGTACCAGGCCCAGAGTTTGCCATCGATACGGTGCCCCGTGCGTCGTGACCTAGGCCTTCAACGATTTCATCATCAAATTCATAGCCAGGACCCCCTGTGCCTGTACCCGTGGGATCGCCCGTTTGCGCCATAAAGCCGTCTAACACCCGGTGAAAGACAATGCCGTTGTAATAGCGGTTACGCGCTAGAAAGACGAAATTATTAACTGTTTGGGGCACTTGCTCCTCGAACAAATCTATGCGAATCGTGCCCTGGGTTGTCTCTATAACGGCCTGATAATCTTTGTCGGGCTCGAGGACATCCTCAGGGGCTTCAAAGGCTTGTTCGGCTTCTTCAGTTAAATAAGGCGTCAGCTCGAAACCTTCGGGTACGTTGAAAACAGGTTCGGTGACTTCGACCTCTTCGACAGGTTCTTCGGTTTCGGGAATCGGTGACTGGGCCACCGTTTCGGCGGGGCGTTGCGCTAACCAGAGGCCGCCGCCAACAAGTAGGGCAACCACAAGTAAAATGGGGATGATACGGTTCATCAACTGTCTCCTCGAAATGTGCAAATTAAAACGCGCTAACTGGAACATGCTAAACAGCGCCATCGTAATGGCGTGCCCTGCGTAGTTTACCCACTTAAGCTCGAGACGCTCGTAAGATAGCTCAGGTTTCGGGTCGTTAGCATTTGTAGCAGATCTTATAGCCTAAGTACGTCGGTTGGTAAACGCTAACGCTTAAACATGAGTCAACCCAAAAGTCTGGGAACACTGTTTCTGACAGCGAATTTTGCTCCAAATTGTGTACAAAGAAAGCTTTTTGAGTATGTAGCAGAAGGAAATTCCCTCTAACTCCCCTTTGAAAAAGGGGAGGATTATAAGCTTCCCCCTTTAAGAAAGGGGGATTGAGGGGGATTTCCTTCACTGAATATTGAAATGGAGTTGTTTTGAGGAAAAATTCGGGATGACTCATGTTTGTAAACGCTATGTATACGGAAACACGACTATAATCGGAATTTCGCTTCCAAAGTTTAGGCGTCCGCCTCGCTATGCTCTAGCTATGCGACGACTGTTTTTATTTCTGTGTGTCTTAGTTTTTACGTCCTGTGCGCCGAGCTACCTAAAGCCCTATCCCATCAATGAGGTTACGGTCCCAGAAGATGAGGCCGCCCACCCCGCACCGATTGAATGGTGGTATTACACGGGGCATTTTTCGGATGAGGCGGGCAAAGACTACGGTTTTGAGCTGACGTTTTTCAAGGCTTACGCGCCGCCTGAGGTGAAACTGTTCGGCTTTCTTCCTGCGTTTTGGCTTTTAGAAAAAGGTCATGTTGCGCACTTTGCCATCACCGATTTGAGTGAGCAGACATTTCATATGGCAGAGCGGGCTGACTTTTGGGGCTATGACGCAGGCGCGTCTTCAGACACTTTTGACCTCTACCTTGGCGATTGGTACGCCCGCACAACGCCCACGGGTAGTTATGAAATTTACGCTGATGTCGAGGGGAAACGTTTAAAGCTCGAGCTAACCCCCACCAAGCCTGTATCGCTACACGGCGACCCACCGGGCATTCAGTCGATGGGACCTGGCGGCACCAGTTATTACCTGTCCTACACGCGTATGCAGGCTGAGGGGAGTTTGGAAACGTGCAGCGCGTTTCGCTGCGATAAACAAACGGTGAGCGGTCAAGCCTGGCACGACCACCAGTGGGGTGACTTTTCAATATCGGGCTACGCAGGCTGGGACTGGTTCAGTTTGCAGTTTGATAACAATACCGAGCTTATGCTCTACCTTATCAGAGAACCCAGTGGTGAGTACATAGCCGCTGGTGGCAGCTTCATCACCGTAGCAGGGGAGACTCTCGAGCTTGCACAAGAAGATATTGAACTCGAGGCCACCGGAAGAACCTGGACGAGCGAGGACACGGGCGCCATCTATCCCATAGCTTGGCGTGTCAGGGTTCCAAAATACGGTATCGACACCGAAGTCACGGCGCTGCTAGACAATCAAGAAATGAATACGAGGGCCTCTACGGGTATCGTTTATTGGGAGGGCGCGGTTGAAGCCGTGGGCCGCCCATCGGGACTTGGCTACGTCGAACTCACTAACTATGACTTGTATCCTTTTGGTGAAACGGATGAAAATACACCGCTCAAACCGCTTGCCACACCCCTCTCGAGCCCTTAAAAAAGAGGAAGAATAAAAGCCTCCAGTTTTGTGGCTTCCCCGCCTCATAAAAGGGCTGAGAACCGGCTATAGGCGCATATCTGCTGCGACTATAGCTCGAGCCTACATCAACCTCAAATGTCGAATTTTTCCCATGGACACGGGCTATGACAGTAAGAATTTTGTAAAGGTCGAACTGCTACCTTAGCGTACATGACCTTTAACGACCTCCTTACTGGCTTTGTGCAAAAAGGTGCTTCTGACATTCACTTGCACGTAGGACTACGCCCCATGATTCGTGTTGACGGCAAGCTCGTACCTGTTAGTGACAATAAGCTCAGCGCTAAGTTTACTGCGGCGCTAGTAGACGTTGTTTGCAACGATGTGCAAAAGGCAACCTTCGCCGAGAAAAATCAGGTTGATTTGGCGTATAGCGTGGCCGGGCTGGCCCGCTTCCGGGTGAACTTATTCCGGCAGCGCGGTAGTGTCAGCGCGGTACTGCGTGTTATCAATTCAGATGCCAAGCAGCTCGAGGTTGTTAATCTGCCGCAGGCGACCATAGACTATTTTAAAAGCCAAGAAAAGGGTTTGGTACTGGTAACAGGGCCTACAGGTTCGGGTAAGTCAACGACGCTTGCCCGGGTCATAGACGAGATCAACAACGCTCACGCGAAAATGATTATCACTGTCGAAGACCCCATCGAGTTTTTACACAGGGCGAAGCAGTCGGTGATCGTCCAGCGTGAAATCGGTGTAGACGCCCCCTCTTTTTCCGAGGCACTTGTCGCTGCAATGCGCCAAGACCCTGAAGTGATTTTAATCGGAGAGATTCGTGACTACGCAACGGCGGCAGCGGCGCTGTCTGCGGCGCAAACAGGCCACCTTGTTTTCAGTACCTTACACACGATTGATACGGTTCGCACTGTCAACCGCATCATTGAGCTGTTTCCGCCCCATGAACGCGATACAGCCAGGGTGCTTTTCGCTGAGTCACTCGTTGGCATCGTCTCGCAGCGCTTACTGCCCAGAGCGGGTGGCAAAGGTCGCGTGGCCGCCCTCGAGATTATGAAGGGTAACTTGCGCATTAAAGACCTTATTAAAGATGAAAGCCGTAGTCACGAACTTTACGACGCGCTCAAAGACTCAAGGTTAGATGGTATGCAAATTTTCGATGACCACCTTGCAGAGCTTTACAATGATGATGTCATCGACTACGAAACGGGTCTCACAGCGGCGACTAGTATGCAAGCGTTCAAAATGGCGGCGACGCAAATTGACTTAGGACGTGATCGCGCTACACCTGAAACCGGCATGACGATGTTTAACTGATTTGGCATTTTTCACGTAAAACGGATACAATTGTTTTTCAGAACTGCTGTTAGGTAAGGTTGGACATACTTATAGAGTTTTGAGGGTAATTGGGCCATAAGATATTATTACCTTTTACCAAGCCATGAAAATATCTGAATCTACGGACCTATTTACTCAACGATTTCTTGCACAAATAAACCTAACCTTTGAAGCCAGATTCTAGGCTCCTAATAAAGTAGTTAGCTAACTCGATCCCGCAGAACTTATCATTAGAGGTAAGAATTCCAATACAAAAATAGATGATGACTTTAAAGCAGGTTTATTTGCTGCCACTAATTATAGTGGTCGATAGTCAATATTTGGAATAAGGCTTGTCAAATATAAGCAGAGACCTCAGCTTCCCTAAGTGTTGACTCGGGTGCGGGTATCGCTAGCGCAACCTCGAATGCCTCGAGCACCGGGCGCAAGTCATCATGACTGCCAATAGCCGAACCCATAAACAACCGCTTAAAGTCGTCTGTCGTTTTCCACGCGTCGAAATCGTATCTGCTGTCCCACAAAGAAACCGCTATATAAGGTTGTTCGGGCAGCGTGGGGCGCAATAGAACAAACGACCTAAACCCTTTTTGCTCACTGAGTGTTACTGTACTTGCTTCTATGCTTGCCTCGGCGGCGTCCGCCGTATCTTGTTTGATAGGAATGCGTAAATTTAGTGCGTACATATAACTCTCCTTTTCATGGCTTTCAGCCATCGATACAGACAGTATGAAGGCTAATATTCAAGACTATGCGAAGGTCTTGCAAGGATTTTGCAAAGAAAAATCTAGAAAAAGCTTGTGAGCCCCAGCTGGAGTCCGTAAACAGTTGCAAGTTCGCTATGGCTGAAAGTTGGTCCCACCGCAAGCCCATAGTCACTCTCGAGATGCGTGTAAAACAGACTTCCCAAAGCCTGTAGGGTGCTCGAATCCTCCACAACGCTATCTACCAGTCCAAGGCTCGCATTAAGTTCAAAACTTCCTGCATCACCCTGCGGCAGACTGAACTGCCCCAAAACTTGCGGGTAGGCATTTGACACGTTGAAAAGAGAGCCCTCGAGGTCTAAATCTGTATCCAGCGGGTCAGCCGCGTAGGCCGCCTCCGCTGTCCAGAGCAAGGCACCCCAGTAGCCACTGAGCCCCAATGCGCCTCTGACACCCCAAGGGTCGGTTAGTAACCAAGCCTCGCCGTAGACAACAATGTCACCGATGAGGCCGCTTCCACCTAAGCCTGCTGAAAAGCTGTCCAGATAAAGGGTATGCACTTCGAGGTCAAAGCTACTAAACTCGCGCCGTACGCTTACGACCCCACCTAATTGCTCGTCTTGAACGCGGTAGATAAGGGCGGGACGAATGCGCCAGTCGCTTGTAAAAAGCGTTGCTCTGGCACTCAATAACCCGAGGGGTTGCCCCAGGTTACCGACAGGCTCGAGCCTAAAGGGCGCGCTCAGGCGGGCGGTTTCCAGAGGTAGGCGCTCGAGACCCGCGCTCAGTTCTAAATTGCCAAGGCTGTAGCGGGCGAAGAGTTCGGTTAGACCGTACTGTACAAGTGCGCTGTCAGGGGAGCTTCCGCTAAGGCTTACTGCGGGGTCTAGGACAAGACGAAAGTCAACGGAGTCAAGCTCATAGTCAACCTCTAAATGACCGCGCAGACTAACGCCGAAGCTGTCCGTGACCACCTCGTTTACTGAAACCAGCGACGGGCTCGCAGCAATCTCGACCTCTCCTTTATAGCGTAGTTGCCCGAAAGAGAGAGAAGCGGCGAGGAAAGGTAGTAAGAAAAGTAAGAGTTTCATCAGAATCCTTAAGGTAGTCAGTAGCCAGAAGTCGGTAGTTTCGAAACTACCGACTTCTGGCTACTTCTAAGCAAGCACCGCTTCAGGCATACCCGTGGCGACCATCCGCCCATCTTCCATATTGACGGTACGCTTGACGTGCTCCAAAAGCCTCGGGTCGTGGGTCGAGAACACGAACGTTACGCCTTTCTCTTCGTTTAAGCGCTTCATCATCTCAATAAGGTCGCCACCTGATTTGCTGTCTAGATTGGCAGTGGGCTCATCTGCCAGAATGATGTCGGGTTCGGCAGCGAAGGCTCTGGCAACGGCGACGCGCTGCTGCTGTCCGCCGGAGAGTTGGTTGGGACGGCGGTCTCTGAATTTTTCCATACCGAGCGCTCGCAACGATTCCAGCGCCCGCGCTTCGCGCTCTTTCTTGTTGACACCTTGTAGCTCTAAAACAAACGCCGCATTTTCCAAGGCTGTCAGCACAGGAATGAGGTTATACGCCTGAAATACGTAACCGAGCTTATCCAGGCGCACCGCTGCCCCCTCGGCTTTGCTAAGTTGGTCAATGCGTTTATCGTTCAGATGAACCTCGCCCGAGGTCGGTTTATCGAGTCCGCCCATCAGGTGCAAGAGCGTACTCTTACCACTGCCCGAGGGGCCAGCAATTGCGGTGAACTCGCCCTCGTTGATAGTCAGGTCTACACCTCTGAGCGCATCCGTTTTGACATCACCGATTTGATAGGTTTTCTTTAAGTTTTTGACTTCGAATAATGACATTTCATCTTTCCTTTCTCACTACGTCCGATTTAGGGTTTAGGCGGTGTAGCGCATAGCTTCGGCAGGCTCGATATTGGCCGCCATTCGTGCAGGACCAAGCGCCGCAAAAAAGGCTGTTAGAACAGCGAAGCCCACCGCGAGCAGAATTTGCCAGGGTTCTATAGACAGGTACATCACCGTCGGCAAGCCCACCTCAGCCATCATCTCGACGGCGTAGCCAGGCATCGTGAAGCCGTTCGATCCCAGTGCTATGAGCCCTAAGCCAATAGCTAAGCCAATGGCTGCGCCCGTTAGGCACATCATCAGGCTTTCTAAGGTCACCATGCCCATGATGCGTCGACCTTTGGCACCCAGGCTGATAATCACGCCAAACTCACGTATGCGCTCTAAGGTGCTTAAGTAAACCGTATTTAAAACCAGCAGCCCCGCCAGCACGAAGAAAATGAGAGACATGATGACCATCATGGGCGCTAAGAAGTTGAGCATAGTGGCCAAACCGGGGGAGAGGTCGCGCCACACTTCAACTTCTGTACTCTCACCTAAAGCATTTTGGAGGGCTGCTATGTCAGGCACTATAAGTGCATCTTCTTTGACCGTGTTGATATCGGGGTAGTGCAGCTCGAGCCGACTGAGCGCGTCCGGCGCAGCTAGCTCTTGCGCCGCTGCTAGCGACAGGTACGCTGCGTTGATTTCGCGCCTGGGGTCCTCAAAATCGAGAATGCCTTCGACGGTGTAAGCCGCCGCACCGTAGCCTTCGGTACCGGGGGCGTAGACGTAAACGTCGTCGCCTAGGCCAACCTCGAGCGCCGTCGCCAAGGACTGTCCCAGCATGATGCCCGAGATATTGTCGCCCTCCACAAAGGTTCCTTCAGCGAGGTAGTCCGTTACGAAGTCCTCCCGCAGTAACTCGGGCCAGTCCTGGCCCTGCACAGCTAAGCCCCTCGAGCGGTCTTCGCCCGCTAAAAGACCAGGCACTTGCAATGACCCCACCACGACGGCGTCGGGGGCGGTGCTGGCAACAGTGTCTCTAATCTCGGTGGCATTATCCAAAAGCCCGTCCGAAAAGTTGCGCGCGTTTCGGTAGTCTGCGGTGTGAATCTGGGCGTTACCCACTTCTTTTGTCAGGTCGGCGTACATGCCGTTCGTCAAAGCGCCCGCCATACTGTACATGAGGACAGCGAACAGTACGACAATAGCGACGGCGATAAGCGAAATAAGGCTACGCCGCCCTTGCCGCCAGAGGTTACGCCAGGCTAAAGCTATCATTCACAGACGCCTTCACGCTCGAGTGCATTCTGGCTGAAACACGCCTCGGGAATCTCCACACCGAAATCAGCATCTTGCCACTCGACGACAGTCATGTTGCCTTCCTCGAGCAAATCTTTGACCTCGAATCGCTGCGGGATGTAGCGGCCTTCGACCTCGGCGTATTCGGAGAGAATGTTCTCTTTGACCGCCGTGTCGCGCTGGTCAAAGTAGATAATTGTAGTGGGTGCGTAAGAAGGTTTCTCAGCGGTTAAATGAACCTTACCGTAAGGTGTTGGCGCATCGGGGTTGGGGATGAGTTCTAGCGTTATGCTTTCTTCTGACTCCTCCAAAATACTTGCCTCGAAGTTGTCCCTTAAATCGTCGCCTGCTAAGTCATCATAAGAAATGTCCGAGCCTAGAAACGAATCGCTTTGACCACTCGGGGGTAGCCTCAAAACGCGCTTTAGGCGGGGGTTATAGATAAAGACATTGTCGCCGTCGTTTAGAAACGCTTGTCCAGCGTCACGGGGTGGCGCAATCACGCGCGTCAGTCCTTTCTCTTCACCCTCGCTATAGATGCGCATGGTGTAGGTATCCTCATCGTCAGGTCGGATAACGGTCATCTCGAGTGTCGCAATTTGCGACTCGCCGCGCATGTTGTCGATGATGCGGTCAATGACACTGGTCGCGTCTTCCTGGGCGCTCGCAAAGCCGAGCGTGAATAGCAGGGTTAAGGTTAGAAGTGCAGATTTCATTTGGTTTCCTTTCTAGGGAAAGTCAGTAGGATTAGTTAGCCCTCATCGCTTCAGCAGGATTGAGGTTTCTGACACGTCTGCCCGGTACGACAATCGCCAGAACAGCGGCAATCACAATCGTGACGGCTGCCCAAAGCAGATAGGTGATGCTGGTGGCAAAAACAAACTGGTCGCTAATCGCCATGCCGGACAAATAGCGCCCGTAAAAGCTGTTGATAAACGGTCCCATCAGGTTGGTCGCTGTCATCAGGGCAGTTAGCGCGAAACCAGCTACTGCGCCGATAGCGAAGCCGATAAAGGTCGTATAGATAGCCTCGAGCGTGACCATCCGGGCGATTTGTCCCTGATTCAGCCCGAGCGACGCGACCACGCCAAATTCTCTGGTGCGCTCAATCACACTGACAATCACAGTACTCATGACTGTCACAGCGGCGAACAGCGCAATCATCAAAACAATCGGAATCATAGAGCCACGCTTTTGTTCGATACCAGACATGAGGCTACCGAGCAGTTCTGTTATCGGGTAAGCCACGATACCTCCTGGAAGAAGTGACGCTGCGTTGAGATTTTCGGCAACCCTTTTCTCGTCACCCTGCCGAATGTCAAGTGCTAAACCCGTTGCCGTGTCGACACCTGTGAGAACTCTAGCTTCATCAATATGAACAAGCGCCGTGCCTTCATCGACAGGCAAGATATTGCTGTCGATAATGCCGACAAGTTGCAACCCTGCTCCTTGCGACCCGCCCAGAGACTGCACGTCAAGCGCGAGGCGTTCGCCGACGCGCACGTCAAGTTCCTCAGCTAAGTCAATACCTAAAACAATCTCACCCGTATTCTCGATAAACCTGCCTTCGCCGATGTCACCAGGAATATTGCTAACTTGCGGCTCCAGAGCTGGGTCAACGCCGCGTACCTGCGACCCCAGCGTGCGGTAGGGCGAGCGCATGAGGGCTTGAAACTCGAGCCTCGGTGCGACGCCCCGGACTCCTTCAAACGATGCTAATTCACCTTCAATATCAAGACTCATCAGCGCGTTCTCAGGGTCGGGGTCGGTGTAGTAAGCCTCTGTTTGAACCATCACGGGAGCCGCTAAGTAACGCGCCTGTCCGCCTAAAAGTACGCCAACAAAACCGTCGTAATAGGCCCAGAAAAAGATGATGGCGATGGTCGCGTAGGCCACGACGGCTAAGAGTAACTGCGTGCGGCGCTTGTGCCGCCATAGATTGCGCCAGGCTAGTTTGGATATGGATGTGGTCATCTGTCTCTCCTTTCAAGAAATACAGGAACCGTTAACGCGTTTCGCTCTAACAAGGTTATGTATAGAAAAGTGCTTACGAATAAAGTTGTTAGTGCGACTATGAGGAGCGTCACGCTGGCGTCAACTCCTTTTCGGAAACTTTGAGGGCGTCCCAACGATCGAACACTTTGGGGAACTCACGCTCGGCGAAGGCGTAAAAGTCACGCATTTCTTCCAGGCCAAGCCTCACTTCGGGGTCGTCGGTCTCGAGCAGTTCCAAGCCGCGCTCTGCCATCTCTCGTAATTGACGCGTTTCTTTCAACCCGCGGCGCGTCATCTCGACCCAGGCGTGGGGTTTATTGCGAAAGAAATCACGTCGTTCACCCGGTTTTGACATCCGCTCAATAAACCCAAGTTGGATGAGGTAGCGCGTCGCCGTACTAATAGACCCCCGGCTCGCTTGCAAGGTGTCTGCTAGCTCATCGGCAGATTGCTCGGCAGGGTCTGCAACGAGGAGAGCGCCTAACACGCGACCTGCCATACGGGTCATACCGCTCTGCTCGAGCCTCATACCAACTTCTTCTATATAGTTTTCCTTGGCTTTACTCAAAAGAAACCTCCCAGAGATAAGGAATGTTTGAAACATTCAGAACTTACTGAAATATATGATAGCAGTTAATTGTTAAGATTTTGTAAAGATTAGCAAATGCAGCTTCAGCTAAGCAGCCAGCGCAGCGCGGCCTCCCTTTGCCCCTTGTCAAAGTGATGAGCTTTCACATAGGGGCTGCGCGGGACGAGTCGGCTAAGTGCGTCAAACCACTGCCCTGGACCCACCAGCGCGACCTCGAGCTTTTCCGTTAAGGCATCGGGAAGCTCAAGTGGTTGCGTCTCACGCCAATTTGCTGAGGGTTTGGCGTCATCGCCGATGATAACGAACAGCAGTTTGGGTTGCTCGAGCTGCTCTAAGGCTTGTGCCAACACTAAGCGGAGTTCTGATAAGTCTTTACGGCTCACAGGTTCTACAATTTGAAACTTTATACGCGAGCTTGGGACTTTATCGATTATTTGTTATCTTATTGCTTGCACCTATCTATCAATTATGAGGGCTTCTCTTTGGAGCTACTCCTAATACGTAGAAACTATACGCTGTTTGGTTAAAAGCTCAAACCTAGTGGACTAAGGACAGGTGGAAACGCTAGGTCGATAAATCACCTCACTACTCCACTAGCACTATGCAATTTAATCGCACTGAACCTACATACCCATAAGATATTTACTGCGCTTCAATGGGCTGAGGCTGATGGTAGAAGCTCGAGCAACGCTAAAGTTGAACATATTCTTCTCGAAATAAATGAACAGATGTTTGTCAGAAATTATTAAGACCTTATGCGCTACTGTGGACGAGGACATATAAGTCCGGAGACCCAAATTGTGATGGATACTAAAACGCCCACAGCCTCGGCCCAAACCTCAACCCAAACCGCCACTAAAGCGGAGGTTGACGTGTGTAACAAGGAAGCCTGGAAACTAAGGCGCAGCGATACAGTGCGGGCTATAACGCTAGGTGAAAAGGCGCTTGAGGGAGCAAGCGCGTTGGCTTATGAACTGGGACTAGCCTATGCAAACCTGGTTTTGGGATATGCCTATACGCGCTTGTCATCGCCAAAGCTTGCACTCAACCATACGAAGCTCGCCTTGGGGAGCTTTATAAAACTTTCTGATAAAGAGGGGGAACTCAAGGCGCTCAATACGCTGGGCATAATTTACGGTGACTCAGGCGATTTGCCTGGCGCGCTTAAAACCTTTTTATCTTTAATTGGACTTAGTGACGCGTTAGATGATAAAA
>ENA-ORXM01001649-ORXM01001649.1-marine-metagenome-genome-assembly--contig:-NODE-1649-length-30086-cov-4.215702_pt1 | contig 30086 bp, 23 predicted proteins | sample MGYA00237867_ERZ511480 | MGnify/ENA primary metagenome ERZ511480 (study PRJEB26309, sample SAMN06266103) | marine metagenome | isolation source: Algal blade | place: United Kingdom:Sidmouth, United... | reverse complement strand
CGTTGCCGCCAAGTACAGCCGCCCCTCCCGCGTCACCCACGCCCGAAACCGCAACAACGCCAACAACGCCGCCTGAAACAACAGAAACCCCGCCGCCACCCACAGAGGAAGCGCCACCTCCACCGCCTGTCATCGCTCAAGCGCCGCCTGCACCGGAACCCCCAGCGCCAGAACCAACCCCGGCACCTGAGCCCCCGGCACCCGCACCAGAGCCAGAAACAACACCAGAGCCAGAACCCGCTCCTGCGCCACCTGCTCCTACTCCTGCGCCCGCACCCGTCGAGCCGACCCCACCACCCGCCCCACCAGCGCCAACCCCGCCGACTACGGCAGCAGGTGGTCCCGCCCTGGTATTGCTCGACGTAACACGCACACTGGGCACGACAGGCAACGCCGATAGCGGCGCGATTAGCTTTTACAAAAGTGCCAGCGACATCTTAAAGAACTTGCGCTCCCCCGTTGACTACGCGGGCGGCACACTTTATCAAAAAGTCGAGGTGCTCGAGAAACCGAGTGATGAACTGGTCCAGTTGCAACTTTGTCTTGTGCCGAACGACGACATTTCGGTCAAGCCTGCGTGTAGTAGCGCCTCTGCGCTGAGTTTTCAAAATGAGGGCGCGGCTGAATCACAGCAAGCACTCAACTCGTTTGCGCAATACGGCGGGGTCGACTTTAGCCGCGGTATCAGCAACCTGATGATGATTGCAAAAGACAGCGCAGGCAACCCCATTGACCCTGCTTACGCAAACCTGACCCAGGAAGATTTGGCTCGTTACTACCCTTTGACACTACGTTACAGCGCAGTGCTCGTTCCAGCGGGGGGAAGCTTTCCTGGCTGGCCCTAAGCGTGCAAGTACAGAGAGTAGAAGAGGATAAACGCCGACATTTTTGAGCCGTCCTACAAACTCACTTAGGTTTTTGCGCCTAGGTTTTTGCGCCACGGTGGAGAGGGCGCGTGGACAAACTCACAATGGTTTTAGATGAGGAACCTTAAGATAGACGCGTCTTGAGATAGACACATAGAGAAAAAGCTCGAGCCTAGTGCTCGAGCTTTTGAAACTAGATTGTTGTGCAGGATAGCCCAATTACGGCGTAAAGCCTATCGGTGGAGACTTCGTATAAGCCGCGCCAATCCCAAACCCACTGACCGCGCCGCCCAGCGCTTTCACGCGGCCTCTATAACGAGCTGGAATACCGCTGAAAAAGGTGTACTTCTCATAACCATCAACGGAAACGGTTGAGATTTTTTTCCAGGACCAAGTCACCGTAGGCGGTGTAGGGTAAAGATGATAAACGACCGTAGGTAACCAGCGGTGAATTTCAAAGGTCATTACGTCGCCGCCTCTGTCGCGGCTACACGCGCCCAGATACGTGACCTGATTCGTATTTGTACCCTTATAAACGTGAGCCCCAGGGTAAAAGGTGTACTGCGACCCTGCATTTATTATGTGACCTGAGCCGACAGGATAGTAGTCTGTCAAGTTTTCAAAAGCGTCAATCCAGTCCCACTTCCACTCGTTCCACCCGCAATAATGCGTATCCGTTCCTGGGTCATCAAGATCCTGGGTTTCTAGCGAACCAAGTGAGGCTGACAGCCTTCTTGGTGCGTCGTCCCTTTGCTTTACGTGGTCATCCAGCAGCAGGTTAGGCACCTCGGCATCGTCTGAACTGAGCGCTAGATAAATCTCGAGTGGCGTCGCGTTTTGCTCGAGCAGGGCGCCTGAGACAGAAGGTTTATTTGCAGGGCCGCGCTCAGCAACGCCCACATGTCCCTCTCCTAAATCTAGGAAGGTCACTGTGCCGCCGCTAGGCAGCTCGAGGGTTGCAATCGTTGCCGCCAAATCCGCTTCAACGAGGTTGGTCGCTGGCCCCTCTTCAGAAGGCATCAGGTCCGATGTTTCTGTGCTAGCGACGTCAGTATTCAAATTGCCGCAAGCGCCTAGCAAAAGTGTTGCCAAAAATAACACTATCAGTCCATAAAATTTTACTGTTTTCATTTTCTTTACTCTCCTTCACAAGTTTGAATGACGTGAAATTTGAATGATGTGAAAGTTGCGCCGAAAGGATTTGCCCTCTCGGCACACCCTAAGGTCTACCAACTCCCTTCGGTATGGGCCGTATTGCCTGGGTTGCCTTCAACGGTGTAGCCGACTTTAATACGGTATCTATGCGGTACTAAAAAGCCGCTGTCTGAGTAGTAAAAGAGGAACTGTCCTGGAAAAAGCCAGGTCACACCCAGCGGAACGTTTATCCATAAATTCCTGCCAAACTGATACTCGATTCTGACCGACTTGGCGTAGCCTCGAGCATTACAGGTGCCGAGTGCACGCTTGGACGATTTTCCGGTAACGCCGTAGTGGGTAGAGGTCAGGTAGTGACCGTGCCCATGATTGGGTAGCGCAGCGCCAAAAGCGGCTGTGACCCAACCTAAAAAGTCAGCGTGATTGCCAAAACCTGTTTCGTAATTACAGAGGTTATTCACCTCGACGCCTTGCGTTGACAGCCCAGCACTTGAAAGCTTGCGCGGCTTAGGCGAAATCTCCTGGCGCACCGCAGCAAGTTTCTGGTGATGCGCGACCAGCTCTGCGGGAGCCGTCTTATCAGACGCGAGGGCCAAATAAAGCTCGAGCGGGCTCGGGGTTTCTTGCGCGAACTGCGACAAGGTTGCGCCGTTTCCTGGCTGCCCAAGTTCTACAACGCCGATTTTAGGCTCGCTGCCCTCCAGTTGCTCATTGACAAAGCTAATGACGTTACCGTTGTCTAGCTCGAGGCTAGCAATCACAGCGAGTCTGTCTGACACCTGGCTTTCACCAGCGTCAAACTCTGCCTCGCTAAAGACAAATCCCTCTTCAACATGGTCGGAAAGACTTTGTTCCTGACTACAGGCTGCTAGTAACGTCATGACTGCGCACAAACAAAGAATGCCAAGTTTCTTCATAGGGTTTACCTCGCTTTCTCTAATTACTTTCGCGTGTCTAGGCTTCACCGTTTCTTCCGATTTTCTCGTCTTCATTGTTTCTATGCTCCTTTCTAAGCAATTACAAGGATGGGGAATCCTTTGTATGTTTCAGCTTAGAGGGGGGGCGTTTGCAAGGCGTTTGCAAATATAGAAAAAGAAACTCGAGCCCTAAAGCTCGAGTTTCTTACAACAATTCTTTAAAGAATGCCTGCTCGTTGTGGCAAACCCATCTACTCCAGCACCTCACAGTTGAAAATAAATTCACCATCGACACAGCGGTCATTGTTTACGCCACCATCAAGGTGATCGCTACCCGCATCGCCAAACAATCTATCAATGCCAGCTTCGCCAAAGATGCGGTCATCGTCATGGCCACCGTACAGGACATCATTGCCGTCATTGCCAAAAATGGCATCTTGACCTGGGCCACCGTAGGCCCAGTCCAGACCAGGTCCACCCTCCATACGGTCATCGCCTGCGCGACCATAAAGCCTGTCGTCACCCTCATCACCAAAGAGGCTGTCATCCAGGTTGCCGCCTATCACATAGTCATCGCCTTCGTTACCTCTAGCCCAGTCAAAGCCTGAACCGCCTGAAATGTAATCATTGCCTGCTTCCCCGTAAAGTAGGTCGTTGCCGTCTTCACCATAAACTTTATCGTTGCCGTCACCAGCACAAATCGTGTCGCTGCCGCCGCGTCCAAAAATTCTGTCGTTACCGCCCAAAGCAACGATGACATCATCACCTGGCGTACCGACAATCGTTTCATTCGCATTAGTGCCTACGTGTGTCGCCACTTTATCTTCACAAAGCACCGGGGCTTCACGCCCTCTGGATTCTGCGGCGGCTTCGGGCGGACTCGAGCAAGCTGCTAAAACCAGTCCTAAAAGGGCTATAAGACTAACTTTCAAGTTCATTTTTCTTTCCTTTCTTTAGGTGTAACGTTGTGGTTCTTCCAAATCTCTTGCCGATTGCGATTGCCAAGACAGGTTTGAAAAACCAAAACTTTTGGCGAAAAAGGGTTCCGAGGGCTTGGACAACCGCTACGTCTTGATAGAGGGACGTGAGCTTGTCTTGGGCCTCGAGTTGGGTTTCGGTCCAATGCTTCATCATGGTCATCACCTCCTTGGGCGTCCAAACAACCTGCTTGTCGCCTGGTATGTAGTTAGCTTAGAAGTAAGGCGTTTGTGGGGCGTTTGCGAATGATAAAAAGAAGCTCGAGCCGCGCGGGCTCGAGCTTTCTTACTTACCCTGCCTGGGACTATTTGAAGGTTGTAAGGGCGCTGCGAATTTCGTCTCGGAGGAGTTCGCCTCGAGAGGTCCAGATGCCGAAGTCTTCATCAATCGAATCTGCTTCATCAATAAACAGTCCAAAAACGAACTCCTTGGTTACCTGACGACCACGCTCTTGGTAGGGCAGGCGAATCCAACCGCCGATTGAGTTGTAACGCTTGCCATTGAGTGTAAAACTTCCCGCTTTGGCAGCGGTGTCGATGCCGCTCTTAAATGTTTGCGCAGTGTCATTGCTTAGTCCAAGCTTAGCGGCTTCCTCGTCAACGATATCTGAAACCGTTCCCAGACCATTGCTCATCAGGTTGTAAAAAGTCGTTTGTGAAGAGCCCAGTAGACCCGTTGCGACTTTTTCGTATAGCTTGCCGAGGTCCTGTAGCGTGAGGCTGTTGGCAGGGTCATTGCTAGGGCCACCGCATGCAAATTTGTGGTTTAGCTTCGTAGCATTGCTTAGTCCGAGGACGCCCTGAGCCGTGGCGTTCATGGCGGCGCGCCCAGCTGCGGCACTGCCATTGCCAAAGAATTCCTGTAGGGCGTTTGTGCTCTGGTTATCCGAGTCCTCCATCATCGTCTCGAGAATGTCCTCCAGTGCAACCGAAACAGATGCGTGACCTGCATGGTTATCCTGACAGCTCTGCGCGACGTTTGGATATTTGGTAATGGTGGTGTCCAGGGTAAGAGAGGTTGTAGCAACCGCACGCATCGCATGAACGTGCTCCAAAACCTTGATGGTACTGGCAGGATAGAAGCTCTTTTGCTCCTGCAAAGCTGCTAGCGTCTTACCTTGCACTTGTTTGAGGTAAAGCCCGTAAGCGCCGCCGCTCTGATTGTTAGCGAGGTAAGCCCGCATACGCCCGGTCAGGCTGTTGACGTTATCCAACATAATTACGTTAAAGCGGGTTTTGCCGCCTGATGTGTAGCGCTCAATATCGATAATTCGCGCACCATTTTGGGCAGTCAGCGCATTCACCTGATCCATACTTACGCCGTAGTACCACCACCAGGCTTTTCCAGGGTTCTTCTCCATAATGACGGTAAAGGTATTGGAGCTATGCCGCTCAATATCGACCAGACGAGCCTTATTATCTTTCAGTTTGTCAGCGACAAAGCTAGCCGAAACGTTGTAGTAGTACCACCAGCTCTTAGCATCATTACCTTTGTTTTTAAGCATCACGCCGCTGTAAAGGCGCTGACCGTTCACCACGTAGCTATCTAAATCAACGAGGCGAGCGTCATTGTCTTTAACCTTGTCAGCCAAACTTTGAATCGTCATATCGCTGTAGTACCACCAGGCTTTTGCATCTTCGCCCGTGTTGGACACCATCACCACGGCGTAGCGTTTTTGTCCATTTACGCGGTAAATTTGCAGGTCGATAATGCGGCCTTTATTTTTAGCCACCAGGTCCTTAACCTGATCGCCCGTTTTACCGTAGTACCACCACCAACCCTTTTTGTGTTCACCTGTGTTTTTTACGAAGGCGGCGCTGAAGCGGTAAGGAGAGGTTTTTTCAACTTCCAGGTCGATAATCCGGTAGCCTTCTCTAATTTTATTTTTGAGCGCGTCTGCCGAAACGCCTGTCAGCCAGTACCAACCCGTCGGCGTCGTCAAAGAGCGCTCGGTGAGTTCATCCGTCGTGCCGTTACCGGGTTCCGGTTCGGGCTCAGGCTCAGGTTCCGGCTCTTGAGGCTTGCCATTTTTCAGCATGACAACGGCAAAGCGCGTTTGACCGTTAGAATTTTTGTAACGTTCGATGTCAATAATGCGCGCACCATTTTGACTTGTCCGCGTATTAACCTGCGCCATCGTCTGACCGTAGTAGTACCACCAGGTTTCACCGCTACTCTTTTCCATAATCACGTTAAAGCGACCATTGGAGCGAACCTCTAAGTCTGTAATACGCGCTTTGTTATCTGCAAGTTTGGTTTTCAGAGTGTCAGCAGTAATGTTGGCGTAGTACCACCAAGCTTTTTGGTCTGTGCCCGAGTTGGGAATCATGACGATGTTGTAGCGGCGTTGACCGTTGACCGTATAGCTATCTAAGTCAAGGAGACGCCCTTTCTTCTCGGAAATCTTTTCACCAATTTGTGCAAAGTTTAGACCTGAGTAGTACCACCAACCCTTAGCACTCGCGCCCGAGTTGGGCACCATCACCACGGCGTAGCGTTTTTGACCATTCACATAGTAAATTTCAAAGTCGATAATGCGGGCTTTTTTATTCGAGATATGATTTTTGACCTGGGCGCTCGTCTGCCCGTAGTACCACCACCAGCCTTTTTTATACTCGCCTTCATTTTTGACCATTGCCACACTGACGCGGAACGGGCTGGTGCTGTCGACCTCGAGGTCGAAAATACGGTAACCCTCACTAATTTTGGCTTTGACCGCGTCCACTGAAGCACCCGTAAGCCAGTACCAACCTGTAGGCGTCATAAGCCCGCGCTCGGCTAGGTCCGGCACGCCGAGCCGCGCAGGTGGGGTTGTGCCGCTCGGCGCTGACTGCCCACAGGCAGCTAAAAACGTGACGAGAACAATCATCCAAGCAATTTTATGAAGCATCCTCTTTTTCATTGTTTCCTTTCTCATTATCTTTCTCCTTGAGTTGATAAAGCTTTACTAACGAATTGGTCGACGTATATCTATTTGACTTGACCTCTCATAGATGCCTCCTCTCATGACCTGCTATCAAGGTAGGGGCAGGACGTTTGTGGGGCGTTTGCAAGCCCTTGTCAGGGAGGGCGGTCCTTGACGACCTCCCTACTCGCCTGCAAAAAAGTGATGAGACCCTCCATACTCGAGAAATTCACCCGTTCTCTCGTCAGTAAGGTCTCTAAACTCGCTCGCCAAGTATCTTCTTGTTTACTGTCATTCCAAAGCCGCAGTACAAATGTCTTTTCTTGTCTCATGACCAGAGCTTAAGAAAGGGGCGTTTGCAGAGCGTTTGCAGCCTAATAAACGCTCAAGCTAAGTGTTCATGCTCATTTCAGGGTCACTTGGGCATACTGAATCGTAGACAGCGCTTTAACGCTTTTTTTACGCCTTGTTTTCTATGCTGTGATTGGGAGTTTGACGGTGCTTGAACTAAAACTTTTAGGTATTCCAAAACTAATCTTGGACGGTGAAACTGTCCCATTGCCCTCACCCAAGATTCTTGGGCTACTGGGCTACCTTGCCGTGCAAAGTGAAGCCAGAACTCGCAAAGAACTCCTCGAGCTGTTCTGGCATGAGGGCAAGTCTTCAAATGTGCGTTTTGCACTCTTTAAGTTAAGGGATTTACCCCGTTCAGAAGATTGGCTAGAAACCACCAATAAGTTTGTCAAAACGAGCATCATCAGCGATGTCAGGCAGTTTGAAGAGGCTGTGAGCGAGGGTCGCTTTGCAGATGCTCTGGCTATCTGGCACAGGGACGACGAGGGCGATAAAACGCTTCTCAAAGGTCTCGACTTAGGTGACGCGAAGCATTTTATGAACTGGCTCGAGCTTGAGCGTAGCCGCCTGGAGCAGCTTTACCTCACAGCCTTACAAAAAGGCATTACGGAACTCGAGCAAAAGGAGCAACTTGAAGACGCGCTGGACTTAGCCCACCTCTTGTTAGAAAAAGACAAACTCAACGAAAGTGCGCACCGCGCCATTATGCGACTCGAGCACCGCCAGGGAAATACCGAAGCTGCCCTGGCGCAGTTTGAAGGCTGTCGCCAAGTTCTAAAAGATGAGCTGGGGGTTGAGCCTCTGGATGAAACGCTCGAGCTGCTACGCGAAATCGAGGACGGCGGCGTAAGTAGCGGCAAGAATGCAGTCTTAATCAAAACAGGCGGTACGGTGCCAGCACGACCTGAGAAGCTAGTTGGACGAACAGAGCTTATAGGTGACGCGCTATCAGCACTTCAAAAGCAAAAACGTGTGCTCCTACACGGCTTCGGCGGGGCAGGTAAAACGGCGCTCGCCGCTGCTGTTGCTGAAACGTATCTGAATAATGAAAAGGACAAAATTCTCTGGTTACAAGCAGGCGATGATGCGCCCGATACACTTTTTGACGCGTTGGCTCGAGCCTTTGAAGCACAACAGCACCTAAGCCAAGCCAAAGCTGCTGACAAAACTGACATCATTAAAGAGCTACTGAGTAAGAACAAACTATCTCTATTTGTCCTTGACGACGTGTGGAACGCCTACGCCCTTAGCAAAGTTTTAGAAGCCGTTCCTGAAGACATTCCTTTACTCGTCACCTCGAGGCAGCGCTATCCGAAAATTAAGCGGCTTGATGTGGGGCGCTTGGCGCGGAAGGATGGGCTCAGGCTACTCAGTCACCACATTCAGGTCAATCTGAGTACAGATGCCGATGCCGACAAACTCTGCGAAACCCTGGGCGACCACGCTTTTGCGCTGCGCATTGCTGGTATCAATCTTCAAGTCGATGAGCTAACCCCAACAGCGCTGCTCAAACAAATTACCGACGCGCCGCACCGTATGAAAACGCCGCCAGACTTTGCCGAGGAGGGCCGGGAGAGCGTTACCGCCCTGCTGACAGCGAGCCTGAACGCCCTACCCGAAGATGCCTATGAGGCGTTTATGGGATTTGGCGTGCTTTTTACAACCAGCAGCACGCCCGAACTGCTTTCGCTTTGTACACGGCGGAGTGAAGAAGAAGTGGAGGAGGCGCTGTTTACCTTGCAAAAGCGTGGGCTGGCTGAGCGGGTGAGCGAGCCTGGGAGTGATGTGGTGACGTACCGGGTACATGACCTTGCTTATAGTTTTGCTCGTGCGAATAACCACTTTCGGTTGAGTACGGCGCAACGCGCTTGCAAAGCGTTCCTAAAAAAACATGTGCAGGATTTTGATGTACTGGATGCAGACATTACAAACTTGCTAGGGGCTACCCAAGCTGCCGAAAAGCAAAAGAACGAAAATTACCTTATTGACATGATGAAGATGCTGGTTGTGGGAAATGCGTACTTTGGGGCTCGAGGTCACACGCCTCGTTCCTTTGAACTTCTGAAAATGTCTGTTAATGCAGCTAAAATTTTGGGTGATCTCGAGACGGCACATCACTTAGTAGCGAAACTAGGTAATACCTATCGCGACTTCTTTGGTGACTTGACCAATGCTCTAGCATCTTTCAAAGAAGCACTTAAGCTCGCTCGACAAATGAATGACCACCACCGCGAAGCCACTCTGTTAACAGTTATAGGTATTGTCCGCTTCCACCAAAATGGACAGGATGCTGATACATATTTCGACCAAGCTCAGAACTTAGCAGAAAAACATAGTGATGATATTGCACTAAGCCAGGTATTGGAACATCAGGCGTATGTGGCTGGTAAAAGAGCAGATTGGGTTGAAACGAAACTTTTATATGAAGAATCTATTCTAGCCATGAGGAGGCTTCAAAGGAATCCCAAGGCAAGAAAAATGGAAATAAATGAAAGATTATTTTTTGCTCTACTCAATCTTGGTGAAGCGGAACGCAAATTAGATTGTTTTGATGAATCGCTTAAGTTAAGAAAGCAGGCTTTAGAGATAGCTAAGGAACTTAATCATCAGATGTGGATAGCTTATGCCCTTCAGGAAATCGGAGAAATGTACCATGATGTTGATAACCGGAATCTGGCTCAGGAAAATTACCAAAAAGCTATATATCTTTATGAAATAAATAATGCTCAACCAGATTTAGAAGCTCTAACCACTTTCATGCGCTCTGAGAATTATTCCTTGAGCGATCCCGCCCTAATTTAACACCTGCAAACGCCCTGCAAACGCCCAAACTCTAAGCTTTTGTTAATCCTTATGAAAGGAAGGTCATAAAAATGAAAAAAGATCGGAAGTTATTCATAGCAGCCTTTTTATTACTCGCTTTAGCTCTGGTGAGTTGCCAATCGGAATTCAACGGCAATCTTGAAACCCAAACTAGAAGCTTTACGAATAGAGAAAGGATCAAAGGTTTAAAAGGTCTACAACTCATTGATCCTGCTAGTGGCAATTGTATTTTCAATCAACTCGAAGCTCATGAGGAAGGACTTCGCGCATCAGGTGCAACAGGTGGCCTTGCACTTGTTGGTAATGGTATTGAACCTGTAGGTCACCCAAGTGCTATCTCGAGCGAACTTGGCAACATTCTTAATCCAGTACCATCAGCAAAATGGAAATCCAAGCTAAATCCCTGGTACAAGGGTAAAGAATTAGCTGTTATCCTCATCGTTGATGACTTCGGCGGGACAGATGTCGAATCCTCAACCTATAGCTTAGGCGAAGAAATTTTTAATGCCACCTTTGCAAAAAATGGCGAGGATATAGACGCTCAAGTTGATAAATGGGTAGAAAGTAAATCCCTCTTACACGGTCCTATGGTTTACAGTCATACACTCGCCCTTATCAGCCACCTACCCGGTGCGGAACTTTTCATTTTGCAGCCCCACCAGGCTTTGTTCACCTATAACGACCTCATGATTCTTGTCAAAGCGGCAGATACCCAAGGCTTCACCACTGACCTGGTCGCAGGTCGTATCATAGAAACACTTACACAGTTAAATACGTGGACAACAAATAATGATATGGCGTACAGCCTCAGTGTCAATATGAGCTATTCCATTGTCCCTTGCAGCGTTCTTTACGATTACCGTTACGCTCGAGACAATCTGAACATCCCCACCTTTCAAGAGTACATTGAGGAACTTGAAGAGTTTGAAGAAAATCAAGAGTATGCAAATTTGGATAATCTGCTTGAAGATTTACTCGAGCCTGTCAACGAAGAAACAGATCCCCTCTATTTTCTTGTTCACGAGTCCATCAATTCTGGCAGTATTAAGTACGTCGCTTCATCAGGTAACTACGGCTTGAATTACGCTCTTGCCCCTGCTGCTTGGGATAAGGTTATCGCTGTTGCCGCTTCTGACTTGTCAGCTGCAAACGAGACATCTTCTTATAGTAATAATGGTGTCATAAAAATGCCTGCGACCTGGTCTATGATTACTGACCCTACTGGGCATAATGGTGTTAACAAGGACGCTACCGAGGGAGCTTGGGCTGGTAGCTCTGCATCTGCACCAGCTGTCACGACCTTTGTAGGCTTGGATTCAGCCAAGCGCACCCCTGTTTGTGGCTTCGAACCGGATAGTCTAAAGCCTAAGCTAGCTGGTATTGATAAAGAGGGTGAGCTTGGTTGGGAAAAAAAGATCCCCTCGCTTGAAGAAGCCATCAACCTCCGCTGCAAAAGCAACAAAATCGCCAAACCCTAAACAGTAGAGAGAAACCAGGCAAAGCATACGCTGACACTTTGCCTGGTTTCTCTTTAAAAGGTAAATGTTCTTATCCTAATTGAGTTTATCGCTGCCTATTTTATTTGCGAACAAAAAGTCTTTTGTCAAAACAAGTCTGCCTTACGGCAATACACAACAAAATCCCCTACCCTAAACTCTATGGGGCAAGACAAAGCATCTAGAACCCTCGAGACCCACAAACGCCTCGTTCAAACTTACGGCGAACGCGACCTCAAGCCGCGCCGCGAACCCATGCGCGAACTCATTTCCACCATGCTATCGCACCGCACGAATCACGCTGATGAAGAGTTAGCTTATGCGCAGATGCTCGAGCGTTTCCCCACCTGGGAAGCGGTACGCGACGCACCTACCGATGAACTCACCGAGGCCATCTCCCCTTCTCGGTATCCGGGCAGCAAAGCACCTAATATTCAAAAAACTTTAACGAGGATTATTGAGGAGCGCGGCGAAACAAACATCGACTTTTTGCAAAACTTGCCTGCGGATAAGGGACTTAAGTGGCTCACGGCTCTACCTGGCGTCGGCGTAAAAACTGCCTCCCTCGTCTTACTTTTTTGTTTTAGCAAACCCGTTTTACCTGTCGACACCCACGTTCATAGAATCAGTGGGCGGGTCGGGTTGATTGGGCCTAAAGTTTCGGCGGAGAAAGCACATAAGCTGTTACTCGAGCAGCTTCCCCAAGACCCTGAAACACTTTATACCTTCCACATCAATATGCTCAGACACGGTCAGAAGGTATGCACCTGGAACAATCCAAAATGTGCCAATTGCCCGCTTACAGATATCTGCAACTGGTACGGGGAAAACAGGGCTGTTCCCTTTTGAATCAAAACAACCTGCCAGGGTCGCTATTTCGGAGCACCAACTAAATAAGTCGGCCTTTGATACTTCATTTCAAAGAAACTAGGGGTTGCGTTCACCGACGGCATTCTAGCCCTATCAACCCCGAAATACCCCTCGAGAGGTTATGCCAATACCTAGACATACCTTAAAATATCAGGTACACTATCTGTATGTTAAATTCTCCCGCAGTACAGATATTGCTTCTTTTTGGCGTCATCATCACATCTGGCCTGCTGCTGACACTGGTCAATGACCTCATCACAAGGTCGCCTGCAAAGTCAGCGCAAACGCGCTCGAGTTCGGCGCATGGGGGCAAGGTGGTCAGGTTTGGACAACGCTCGTACGGTTATACGCAGGCGCGACTCATGCCGAGTAAAAAATCCTACGCGACGGTAACAGCGCTCAGGGTGCCATCTTTACCCAAAGCTGAGGCTATTGCGGCTGAAAACCGTGACTTTAAAGTTATTACAGTGCGTATGCAAAACAGTGTTTCAACCGAAGCCGAACTTTCAAGAGCTGCTTAAAAACTTGCAGACTGTCAGTATTTGTATGACACAAGCTTTTAACAAGTCTGTTAGGCTAGATTACTATGGCCGAGCTTGACTTACGTGACCCACAGTATTATTTCAACCGCGAACTGTCCTGGTTAAAATTCAACGAGCGCGTTTTAGAAGAGGCTGTCGACGAAACGAATCCTCTTTTGGAGCGGCTAAAGTTTTTAGCTATTTTCAGTACCAACTTAGACGAGTTCATTATGATTCGCTACGCGGGTTTGAAAGAGCAAACAGCCGCTGGTATCGATAAACTGACCTTCGACGGTATGACACCCGAGGCGCAGGTGCAGGCGATTGCAGAGCTTTTGCACCCAGCAGTGTTGGAACACCGCCGGATTCTGGGCAGGGACGTGCTGCCCGCCCTTGAAAAAGAGGGCATTTTTGTCGTGCCTATTAAAGACTTGAGTGAGCGTGATAAGGAAGCTGTCGAGGTTTTTTTCCACGATGAGCTTTTTCCGGTCCTGACGCCGCTTGCCGTGGACGCATCGCACCCGTTTCCACGCCTGCCGAATTTGAGTTTCTCTCTCATGCTCGAGGTGTACGACCCCGACGCCGACCTGACCAAAACAGCGATTGTACAGGTTCCCAGCGTGCTGCCGCGCTTCTTAAAATTACCGGGTAAGGGCTACCGCTTTGTGATGCTCGAGGATATCATCAAAGCGAAAGTCGCTGCGCTTTTCCCAGGTCACGAGGTGCGCCGCGCCCACGCTTTCAGACTGACCCGCAACGCCGATATTGAAATTGCTGAAGACGAAGCCGATGACCTCTTACAAGTCATTGAAGACGAGGTACGCCGCCGCCGTTGGGGCGACGCTGTGCGCCTGGAAATCAGCAGCGACATGCCCAAGGCTTGGCGTCATTACCTGCGCGATACCCACAGACTCGGCAAAGAGGATATTTATGAAATCCCCAATCATCTCAATGTCGGTGACTTTATGGAGCTAGCGCTTTTAGATATTCCGCGCCTCCGCTACGCACCCTTCGTGACGCGCTTACCCACCGAGTACCGCAACGAAGAAAACGTTTTCGACGCGATTGGCAAGGGTGACATTTTGGTTCACCATCCCTTTCACGCCTTTGACGCAGTGCTCGAGATTATCGAACAAGCAGCCGATGACCCGCAGGTCTTAGCGATTAAGCAAACGCTCTACCGCGTCGGTAGTCGCTCACCCGTCGTAGCGGCGCTGGCAAGGGCGGCTGGCAACGGCAAGCTTGTAACCGCGCTGGTCGAGTTGAAAGCGCGTTTCGACGAAGAGAACAATATCGTTTGGGCCAAAGAGTTAGAGCGGGCAGGTGTTCACGTCATCTACGGCTTTGCCGGTCTAAAAACGCACTGCAAAGCCCTGTTAATCGTGCGGCGCGAAGGCAAGGACATTAAGCGTTATGTCCACTTAGGCACGGGTAACTACAACCCAGGTACGAGCACTATCTACACCGACTTTGCGCTGATGTCACGCGACCCCGCACTCGGCGCCGACACCTCGGAACTGTTTAACTATCTAACAGGCTTTTCCAAACAGCACGAATGGCGCAAGCTCTGGGTGGCCCCCGAAACCTTACGTAGTAAAATTATCGAGGCGATTGAGCGTGAGCGTTCCTTTGCTGAAAAGGGCAAGCCCGCGCATATCATTGCCAAGATGAATTCACTTGTAGACCCTCAGATTATTCGAAGGCTTTACGAGGCGTCGCAAGCGGGCGTCAAAATCGACCTGATTATCAGAGGTATTTGCTGTTTGCGTCCTGGGGTTAAAGGCTTAAGTGAAACGATTCAGGTGCGCTCGGTCGTCGGGCGCTTTTTGGAGCACTCGAGGGCCTTTTACTTCTTGCACGGCGGCGAGGAAAACCTTTATATCGGCTCGGCAGATTGGATGCAGCGCAACTTGAATAACCGCATTGAAGCCCTCGTTCCAATTGAAGACACGCAACTCAAGAAAAAAGTCATGCAGGTCTTCGACCTGATGCAGCGCGACAACGTGAAGGCGCGTATTTTAACGAGTGATGGCGACTACCGCCGCCCCAAACGCAAACCCGGACAACGCCGCCTAAATGCGCAGGAGAGACTGTTGGAGCTGTCAGCAAAGCGCTTAGCAGAAGTAACATAACTGTGACTAAAAATTTGAAGATTATAAGCAAGTTTGTAAATAATCATTTGTGAGATTGAGAGGTAAGAGGATTTTGGCTTTTTCTCCCCCTCTCCCTTTCTCCCCTGCTCCCTTTCTCCCCTGCCCCCTCTCCATAGTGCCTCGCGTCCCATAGTCTGGGGACCATCTCGCCTATGATGAAATATGTCCGTCTATTTGCACACCATCGCAACCGTTTTACCCGACGCCGCCTATCCGCAATCTATGGTTGGCGAGGTGTTGTCGGCTGGGCTCGAGGATAGAAAGTTAGCGCGCCTCTCGGGCCGTATCTATAACAATTCAGGTATCGAGAAACGTCACAGCGTTATTCGCGACATGCAAGAACAGGTGCAAGGTGGGCTGTTTTTCGACGCGGACGGCAGCTTCAAAGTACCCACAACCAAAGAACGTAACGACCTTTATACTGAAGAAGCTAAGAAGCTTTTTGTCTGCGCCGCTCGCAAAGCGTTAGCCGATTCAAAGCTCGAGGCCCAAACCGTCACTCATGTCATTACGGTGTCCTGCACGGGCTTTTTCGCCCCTGGGCCTGATTATTTTATTGTCAAGGAATTAGGTCTGACCCCTTCCACAGGACGCTATCACATTGGCTTTATGGGCTGTTACGCCGCCTTCCCCGCGCTTAAAATGGCGAAAGCCTTTTGCGAAGCTGATCCTGACGCCGTGGTCCTTGTTGTCAGCCTCGAGCTATGTACCCTGCACCTGCGCCCCCCGAGTGATATTGACAGTATTATCGCCAATTCCGTATTTGCCGATGGCGGCGCGGCGGCGATTATCAGCAGTAAGGAGCCCAGTGCCGAGGGGCAAAGTTTGCGGCTCGAGGGCCTAAGTACTACACTCACACCCGACGGTGAAGCCGATATGGCCTGGACCATTGGCAACGAGGGGTTCAATATGGTGCTCTCGACCTATGTCCCGCAGATTTTGGGTGCCAATATCGCAACGGCTGTAGAACCCCTGCTCTCGGAAACTAGTATCGAAAAAGAGGCGGTTGACCACTGGGCCGTTCACCCAGGAGGACGCGCTATTTTGGACAAGGTCGAAACGGGCTTGGGGCTTTGTGAGGGGAAACTTGACAGCTCGAGAAACGTCCTGCGCGACTGCGGTAATATGAGCAGCGCCACAGTATTTTTCGTTCTCAAAGACATTCTAGAAAAAGCAGCTAAGGACGATACCGTTTACGCGCTTGCCTTCGGCCCAGGGCTGACAGTGGAAAGCGGTTTGTTTACAAGGGTTTAAGGGTGTCCACCTTCGTCTTGAAAAAACGTAACGGTTCTCTGACTGAGCATATGAGCAACCCTGCCTGTGACTTGCAACAGCTGAACAATACTTATCGACACTTTCCCCTTATCAACAAGCTTGTCGCGGGCTGGCGGCGCGTCTATGAGCGCCACATCCTGCCTTTGAACCCGCGCACGCTCCTCGATATCGGTTGCGGTGGCGGTGACGTGGCCCTGGCTCTAGCGGCTTGGGCAGAGCGCGACGGGCTCGAGCTGAGTATCACCGCCATCGACCCTGACCCCAGAGCGCTCACCTTTGTAAGCTCACAAGCGTATCCTGAAACGATTACATTTTGCAACGCGTTTTCCGGCGACCTAGTTAAAGCTGAAAGGCAGTTTGATGTCGTCGTTTCCAACCACCTGCTGCACCACCTAAGTCCAACAGAACTAAGGAACCTCTGCAATGACTCTGAGCAGTTGGCAACGCGCAAAGTCATTCACAACGATATTTGCCGAAGTGACCTGGCTTATTTAGGATTTACCCTTACCGCGCCCTTTTTTCACAACTCGTTCATTACCCACGATGGGCTCGTATCCATTCGGCGCAGCTTTACCCGTGACGAACTGCGGCGCGTTGCCCCCGACAGGTGGCAGGTCGAGGCGCTCTTTCCGTACCGTAATCTGCTCCTTTTCGAACCGTGACGAGGACAGATGTTGTTATCGTCGGCGGCGGCCCTGTCGGGCTTTTTCTAGGCTGCCGTCTGGCGCAGCTCGGTATAGACTTTAAGATTCTCGAGGCGCGCACAAGCCCCCTCATTCACTCCCGCTCGATTGGGATTCACCCGCCGTCTTTGGAAAAACTCAGGCACATCGGTGTCGCTCAAACCCTCATTGAAAAGGGCGTCCAAGTTCGTGGCGGTTACGCCTTTGCCAATAAGATGTGTTTAGGTTATCTCGGGTTTGAGGGCTGTCCGAAACCTTACACCTTTGTCCTCGCGCTACCTCAACATGACACCGAGCGCATTCTTGCAGAGCGCCTCTGCGAGCTTGCGCCTGGGGCACTCGAGCGGGGCGTGAAAGTAATAGGCTTAGAGCATGGTCCCGACAGCGTCACAGTGACGACAAACAACGGCGCTATTCAGGGTCAGCTTGTGGTGGGCTGTGATGGTAAGGATAGCACCGTGCGCAGTCTCTCCAACATTTCTTTCGACGGTCACGCTTATTCTGATACGTATATGATGGGCGACTTTGCCGACACCACAGACTTTGACGACGACGCGGCTATTTATCTCACAGATGAGGGACTGGTCGAATCCTTTCCGCTACCGGGCAAGGCGCGACGCTGGGTTCTCAAAACGGATGCCTACGTTAGCGAACCGAGCACAGAACGCTTAGCTCAGCAACTAAAAGAACGTATCGGCCTAGAGGTTATTGAAGACACAAATTCTATGCTCAGTTCGTTTGGCGTACAGCACTATCTGGCCCATTCGTTTGCCAAGGGACGTGTTTTCTTAGCAGGTGACGCAGCGCATGTGGTGAGCCCTATCGGCGGGCAAGGCATGAACCTGGGCTGGTTAGATGCCTGGTCGTTGGCCCAAAAGATAGAAGATTTTCTAGAGGAGAGAGTATCGCTAGAAGCGACTGGTCGAGCTTACACCCTCGAGCGTAAACGCGCTACAAAAACGGCGTCGCGCCGCGCAGAACTCAACATGATGCTCGGGCGAAAAACGCCCCTGGCGAAGCTGAAATATCTAGCCGTGTGGGGCGGATTGCGCACCCCCTTAAGAACCGCTGCGGCTCGAGTTTTTACCATGCGCTGGTTGTAGGCTGCCCTTGTCAAGTCGAATATCATGTCGAATGTCATGTCGAACACATGTGAGACATCTGTTTGGAACAAGCTGAAAATAACGTTCTCTTCGAGTGCTGGAATAAAGAGTCTAAATGCGGGTATTCTGGCTGTACTAATATCAAATCTCGTTTAGCGTTTGAGCGGTGGACGACCTAGAGGGAGTGTTATGCAAAAAGAAACGCGTTTGGTAATTATCGGTGCGGGTATTGTCGGCTCGAGTGCCGCGTACCACCTGACCCAAATGGGCTGGCGCGATATTTTAGTGCTCGATAAAGGTGATTTGGCTATTACAGACGGCTCGTCATCGCACGCACCTGGGGGCGTGGTGTCGCTCAGTCATAACAAACTTTTGACGGACTGGTCAGTGTATTCAAGTGACCTTTACGCGAGTCTCGAGCCTTACACAGATACACCAGAATCAGACATTTACGGCGCGAACCGGCGCACCCATAATCCCGTCGGGTCTCTAGAAGTCGCGCTCACGAAGGTGCGTTTTCAAGATTTGCTGCGCGAAAGCGGCGCGGCAAAGGCTTATAAGACCGAGGCGCAGCTACTAACGCCTGAAGAAACACAGGCCAAAGTGCCGCTGCTAAACGCAAAAGAAATCGAGGGCAGCTTGTTCATCCCCAAAAGCTCTCTGGTGGGTGGCTCCAATGTGACCTCTGCATTAGCAAGAGACGCTGTGGCAACAGGGGGCGCAAGCTTTGTGGGAAACACCGAAGTCACCGAACTTGTACTCGAGAACGGGCGTGTCAAAGGCGTCAAAACAAATAACCCCGACATGCCCGACATTGCTTGCGAACAGGTACTGGTTTGCTCGAATATTTGGGCTCCTGTGTTGGGCGATCAGTACGGTGTCAAAATGCCGCTGATGGCGTTCGAGCATCAGTACGCGATTACAGGGCCGCTGGACGAACTCAGTTTCGACCCTGACAACCCTGACCACGAGGCCGTCTATCCCACCATGCGCGAGATGGATTCAGCCATGTACTTTCGCAACCACTGGAACGCTATGGGCATCGGCAATTATCGCCACCGCCCGCTTATGGTGCGTCCAAAAGACGTGAAAAAGACAGCTATTCATCCCTTTACACCTCAAGATTTCGACTGGGCCTGGCAGCAGGCGACAAAACTTTTTCCTGCTCTACAAGGCAAAGAGTTAGTCACTAAGTTCAACGGCATGTTTGCATTTTCCATCGACGGTATGCCAATTATGGGGGAGTCGCATATTGGCGGTTTATGGACTTGCGTCGCCTCCTGGATTACGCACGCGGGCGGCGTGGGTAAGTCGATTGCCGAATGGATGACGACAGGCGAAACCGAGTACGACATGCGCCAGTGCCACATCCACCGCTTCGGCTCCTACGCGACAACACAAAAATACGTCGAACTTATCTCGTCAAAAAATTACCGCGAAGTCTACGACATCGTACATCCCAAACAGCCGCCTTCAGAGCCCAGAGGGGTACGGTTATCACCGTTTGCCCCGCGTCTAGACGCGCTCGGCGCGAACTATACGGTGTTCGCTGGCCTCGAGCTGCCCAACTGGTTTGAAAGCAACGCCCCCCTGCTCGAGACGTATGAGGTGCCGGGGCGCACAGGCTGGGCCGCCGAACACTGGTCACCTATCCAGGGCGCTGAGCACATCGCTACACGAACAACAGGCGCGATGTTCGATTTAACAGGTTTGAGCATTCTCGAGCTTAAAGGACCGGGGGCACTCGACTACGTCAACCGTCTCTGTTCTAACCAGATGAACAAACCTGTCGGCAGCGTTGTTTACACCTGCTGGCTTACCCCGAGCGGCGGTGTCAAGCGCGACCTTGCAGTGGCGCGGCTTAACGAAGACAGATTTTGGATGTTCGTCGGTGAGGGCACGCGCCCCCAAGATTTGGATTGGGTCGTCAAAAATGCTCCGGCAGAGGGTGTCATAGTCAACGACGTTTCGGACAGTTACACGGCTATTGGCCTATGGGGTCCGAATGCTCGAAAGGTTTTAGAGAGAGTCACCTCGGAAGACGTGAGTGACGAAGGTTTTCCCTATTTCAGCTCGAGGTGGCTAGATGTGGGTATGGCGAGGGTTCTCGCCCTGCGCCTATCGTACGCAGGTGAACTCGGTTGGGAATTGCACATTCCAAGCGATCAGGCGCTGCCCGTTTGGGACACGCTCTGGGCGGCGGGCCGTGATGAAGGCATTATTGCGGCAGGACTCGGCGCGTTCGATTCGCTCCGTTTGGAAAAAGGCTACAGAGGCTGGGGCAGCGACGTTCATACTGAATACAACCCTTACGAGGCAGGGTTGGGTTGGACTGTCCGCACCAAGAAATCAGCGAACTTCATCGGACAAGAAGCCTGCCAGAGCTTGCGACAAGCGCCGCTGGATAAAAAGCTGTGCTGCTTGACGTTAGATGACCCCGAGGCTGTTTTACTCGGCTACGAACCAATTCTCAATGGAGAAAAGGCCGTGGGCTACGTAACGAGTGCTAACTACGGCTACTGCGTTAAAACGTTTATCGCTTACGGTTACCTACCTACTGATTTAGCTAAGGAAGGTACAAAGCTCGAGGTTGAATACCTCGGGCGACGGTTTTCAGCCGTGGTGGCAGATGAGCCGCTCTTTGATAAGGAAATGGCACGATTGAAGTCGTAATCATTCGTCGTACAGGCATTCGAGACGTTCATTTTTGGGAACATAGATCATCCTAAAGACTTAGAAATAGTGTCTGAGACACCAAAAACGATTGTGGATTTGAGTCTGGAAAGCACTTTTGGACAAACGTTTTCGGAGAAATCCCCCTCAATCCCCCTTTCTCAAAGGGGGAAGCTTTTAGTCCTCCCCTTTCTCAAAGGGGAGTTAGAGGGGATTTCCTTCACTGAGCACCGAAATCAGGTCGTTTTAAGTAGCTCCAGGGTAAGTTTGCTCTCGCAAACTTACCCGAGTGTAACGAGTACGGATGAACCAATCCAGTATCTCGCAAACTTACTATGGATTAGCTTAGATGCAAAATTCGGGATGATTCATGTTATGGCGAAAACTGCCAAGGAGTCTATGCTTCCTCAAGAACAACAAAAAGTGAGGCCAGCGCTGGCTGGCCTCTGAAACTATTTAGAGGTGTTTGCGTTCAAGCCGTCAGGGCCGTAATCGCTTCCATCAAGCGGCTGATAACAGGCTCTAAAATGCCTTCGACGCCGGGAATGGCGTAGGCTTGGTCAATAAGCGATTGCACCTGGCTCATGGCGCTACCAGCAGCTTCGGAAACTGCGCTCAGACCTGCTTCAGGTAGTTGCTGGGCCGTTTCGGCAAGACCCTCTAAATTGCTAGCGGCCTCTTCCAGGGTTGGTAGGGCGGCTTCAGCAGAAGCCTCATCTGTTACATTGTTAAGGGCTTCGGTTGTGTTCGCGAACGTATCTGTCAGGCGTTCACCTACATTGACGTCGCCAACAGCCAAACCACTCAAACCAGAAAATGCGTTCTGGACAGCGTTGCCCGCAGATTCAGCGGCGTTACTTGCAGCCCCAGCGGCGGCGTTAGCAGTGTCACTAGCAGCGCCTGCTGCGTTGTTAGCTGCGTTGTTAGCGGCGTCGCCCGCGGCGTCTGTGGCGGCCTCTACTGTACCCGCCGTATTACGCGCAGCGTCTTGAACCGTTTGTGCGCCCCGGTTACCGAACAGGTTGAACAGCAAAACAGCGGCGGCAGCGACGATAAGCGCTGGTACTAAAAAGCGGCGTGTGGCGTTACCGCCTGCGGCAGCAGTGTCTCTCGCTGCATCTGCGGTACCTCGAGCGGCGGTGGCAGTATCACGCACAGCGGTTGTAGCAGCGGTCGTAGCGCCTTGTCTTACCGTGCTTGCCGTTGCGCCTGCACCCTTCGCAAAATCAGCCAGTGCGTTTAAGCCCGAACTTTGTAACTGGTTTTGAAACCCACTGGGCATAGCGGCAGCGATGTGGCTCTTTTGCCCCATCAGGGTACCCATCAGATTTTCGATGTTCAAACCGCCACTTTTCATCAGGTTGCGTTTGAGCATGCCGATAACCATTGGCGCGAGTAAGCTAAGCAGCGACCGGGTCGAGTTTTTGTTCAGATTGCTGTAGCCCGAAACAGCGCCTGCTAAGTTACCGAGGTTGCCGCCCATGAGCGACTCGAGCATAGACCCACCTTTATTCTCGAGGGCTGCGCGGTTATTACCCAGGCTACTGGCAAAGCCGTCGACCACACTGTCGTCAGCACTGTTCAAAACGCTCAACAAGCCTCTTGCTTCATCTTTTGATGACGCCATTTTGACCAAGCTGCCGAGCAAGCCGGGTACAGCGGCTTTGGCCGCCATCTGTGTGTTGTCACGGCTTTCGCCTAAGCTGTCCGATAATTGTCCAAGGGCGCGGTCGCCCAGTTGATCCATAATCATACCAACTAAATTTGCTGACATGTTTCTCCCATTCTGGTTAGCAAACGAAACACGCCTCTAACCACCCTCGAGTGTAAGAAATCTCACTTACGAGACTCTTACTATAGACTTAGAAAATATGATAGGAGATGGCTAAAGCCTCTAAGCTTTAATGCTCTCAGACGTCCTAGCACCGCGGGTTATAGTGGGCACGATATGGCACTCGAGCCCGTAGCTAGGGTGAAAGCCCTCACCCTTTATCCCGTCAAGTCGATGCGCGGCGTCCCTGTTTCAAGGGCGACCCTGTACTGGTACGGTTTCGACGGTGACCGAAGATACGCATTTGTTCAGAACAAACCCCGCTCGAGCTTTCCCTGGTTGACCGCCAGGGAAAAGTCAGACTTGCTTCATTATCAGCCACATTTTGCACAGCCTGAGAAGCCGGTAACAATAGATTCAGAGCTGCGTCTCACCACACCTTCTGGGCGAGACCTGAGCCTCGAATCTTCTGAGTTGAGAGAGGAACTCGAGTTGCCTGAGAGCGTTTCTTTGCTAAAGCTCAGTCGTGGTACCTATGACTGTATGCCTGTTTCAATCCTCACCACGGGCATGGTGAAAAAGCTCGAGGAGCGCATGGGTCACAGCCTCGACTCGCGCAGGTTCCGGTCTAACATTCTTATCGAAACCGATGAAGACTTGGAGGATAGTTTGCTGGGCTTGAGCCTCTGCTTTGGTGAACGTGACAACTCAGCCAGGGTGCTCACCGCTTACAAAACGCAGCGCTGCCAAATGATTAACTTAGACGCCGAAACGGGCGCGAGCGACCCGAGCATTCTTAAAGAGGTAGCCGCCTCGTTCAACGCTTGTTTAGGGCTTTATGCCTCGGTACAAACCCTGGGCGATATTCGTGTGGGTGACGCGGTTTACGCAGCGCCACAATGAACAAAGTCCTAATCGTTACAGGGTCTTCACGCGGTATCGGCGCAGCAACGGCGCTACTCGCAGCTAGGCGCGGTTACGCCGTTTGCGTCACCTATCGGAAGAACAAACAAGCCGCCGAAAAGGTCGTGTCTCAGATTGAGGGGGCGGGCCGTCAAGCAATTGCTGTTACCGCCGACATCGCCATAGAAAAAGACATTATCCGGCTTTTTGAAACGGTGGACAAAGAACTCGGGCCGCTGAGTGCGCTGGTGAATAACGCGGGCATCCTCGAGCAACAAATGCGGCTCGAGACCATGAGTGCTGAGCGCCTAGAGCGCATTTTCAAGACGAATATCACGGGAACTTTTTTGTGCTCGAGGGAAGCGGTTAAACGCATGTCGACTAAAAATGGTGGTGCAGGCGGCGCTATTGTCAATGTTTCTTCGGGCGCCGCTGTCACCGGTTCGCCTGGAGAGTATATCGACTACGCCGCCTCGAAAGGTGCCGTCGATACGCTGACGATAGGACTCGCTAAAGAGGTTGCCCTGGAAAGTATCCGCGTAAACGCCGTTCGACCTGGGCTTATTTATACCGACATTCACGCCGCTGGCGGCGAACCCGAGCGAATCGAACGCTTGAAAGAAGGCGTACCTATGAAACGAGGGGGCAAGGCGAAAGAGGTAGCCAACGCGATTTTGTGGCTTTTGTCAGACGAGGCATCTTACGCGACAGGCACCTTTATCGATGTAACGGGCGGGCGCTGAGCCCTGCGTTAGAGTGAAGCCATGATTAGAAAGCCGCTATGAACGGAACCAAACGCGCAAGCATAAAACCAGGTTTACACGTTCGCATTGTGCAAAAACAAGACCAACGCACGGGCAAGCTGACCGAGGGCGTTGTCCAACGCCTGCTAACCAAATCAGCCAGCCATCCACACGGGATTAAAGTAAGGCTCGAGACGGGTGAGGTCGGACGGGTCAAAGAAATTTTAGACTGATTGTTTAGACGCTAAGAGCAGAAGCAGCAACCTTTCGGCCTCAAGGAATAAGCCACTTCGGCTTTGGCATTACTCTGAAAAATCGGTGTGAGTAGCGAAGTGAGGACATGACGTTTTAGCGTCAACCGACGCTTCGCATAATCTCGTTGAGCGGGGTTACGTAGTTACTTTATAAATGATATCTTTAGAGGTCGGTTGAGTAGGTCTTCTCATGAGGCGTAAACCAGCTTTGTCATGTTGAACGCAGGATAGCTTTGGTAAGCGCAGCAGCCATTCGCCTGCTCTTGGTGTTTACCCTTTTAAGAGCCTTACTTGGTTCGAATGACACGGCAGCTAGTCAACCGACTTTTCGTTTAAACTTCCTCACCTTCCAGACTGAACCCTCGCGCCAAGCGGTATACTACAGACTATGACAAAGCTCTATCACATTGGCTTCGGACGCTCAGACTTGAGTGACAAGCCCCCGACGCTGGCACTCTTATCAGGCGACCCCGGACGCGCCGAGCGCATCGCCAAAGACAACTTAGCAGACGTCGAAGTTCTGTCTGAAAATCGCGGCTTGCACAGCTATGTCGGCACGCTGCCATCCGGTGCAAAGCTGCTCTCAGCGACAAGCGGTATGGGCGCACCAAGTTTATCCATTATTGTCAATGAGCTTGTTCAGGTGGGCATTGAAACGGTTATCCGCGTGGGTACCTGCGGCAGTATTCAGCCCCAAGTAAAAACGGGGAGCGTTGTTATTAGCTCGGGTGCGCTGTGCCGCCAGGGCGCGGCAAATGACATTGCGCCGCCCGAATACCCTGCGGTGGCTGACCCCTTTCTGACCGTCAAACTTGCTGAAACGGCTCAGGCAGAGGGCGTCGAGCACCACGTCGGTATTACCGCAAGCGTCGACACCTTTTATGAAGGGCAGGGACGAACCGGCAGCGCTAACCCCCATCTTATTCGCGCTCAGCAGGGTGTTGTCGAGGAGTACGGGCACCTCAATATCCTAAACTTTGAAATGGAGGCGGGTACGCTGTTCAAGATGGCTAACGTTTACGGTTTCAAGGCCGCCTGCATCTGCGCCGTGATTGCCCAGCGCACCGACGCCGAAGATGTCGTTCTCGAGCAAAAAGACGCCGCTGTCGCACGCGCTATCGCGGTTGCGGTGAAAACTGCCGAGGCAGTCTCGAGCTGATCCGAAGAATAGGGTTGTTATGAGTAGATTTGCTAGTTAATTGTGTTTTGGCTCATGGCCAGAACATTGAGGAACGTAACGCAGCTTAGGTACAGGAGGAGAAAGTAGAAAGGAAAAAGGAGAAAGTGGAAAGCAGTTTATTTTCTCCTTTTTCCTAAATCCTAACGTTCATCAATTACTTCAGCGTCGTCAGGATAGTAGCGCACATCTTCAGGGTCCAAACCCGTATCGCGCTCAAAATTGTCCAGGGTGAGGTCGGCGATAAGCTCGTCCTCAGCGCCGACAAAGCGGAAGTTATAAGGTTCCCAGGTGCCGTCAACCACACTGGCTAAAACATATCTAATTGCGCCTAGCTCGTCACTATTAGTAAATTTGAGCCTATAGCGGTCCTCCTCGTAGGCCTCTTTAGAAACCTCCCAACCTTCAAAAAGTTTGTCCAAATCCAGATTGAAGTCAAGCTCCTCTTGAACATTGCTATCAGGGAACAAGCCGCCAATCGCGTTGGGGTCGTCTGAGGCGAAAATGGAAATTTGATTCGTTAGAAAAACGTAGTTGTAAACACTCTCATCGTCAAAAATAACGAAGTTGTCCGCCAAGGCGTCCGGTTGGAAAAAGTCGGCTCGAGCTAGCTTTTCACCGGGCACGACCTGCATGTCGACCTCGAGGGCGAGTTCGCTACCGTCGGGGTCGAGAAGCGTACCTACGAGTAGAAATTGGGCATCTTGCAGCGCCTGAGCGGCTTCCGTGACATTGGCAAGCACTTCGTCAGCGCTTAAGTCTTGGGCGCTAGCAGGGTTGAGCAGGACACAAAGCGTGAAGAATAAAAGCAACTGTTTCATTGAACTCCTAGGGGGTAAGAATAAGTATTAAAGCGTGTCATAGACAGCGTGAGTGTTTATACATTTCCTATCTAAAACGTAGCATAAGGTCTTTAAGAGGTCGGTGAGAGTACGCAAAAGACAACGTTCATAGCAGTCCACACCATGAAGACATATTTAGGAATCCCACACTCTCATGAAGGTGAGCGTGATACTTTAGATTCTAGAAAGGAGACCTTATGAAAAAACTTCTTAGTCTCTTTGTATTACTCGTAAGTGTCGCTTTTGCTCAAGATAGTGTTGTCATTAGCCCTCAATCGATTGTCATCAACCCGAAACCCTCATTTACTGTCGAGGTGTTTACCGATAAAGACCCAAGTGGTGACAGTATTCCAACCTATCAACCCGGTGAGCAAATTCGTATCGGTGTACGCGTTAGCGATACCGCTTATATCTACTTGTTCAACATCAGGTCCAGTGGTGACATTCAGCAGGTTTTGCCTAACCGTTATGACCAGCAAGGTCAAAACAACCTTGTTCAAGGCGGGCAGACACGCTACTTCCCACGTGACGACGCCCCTTATACCTTTGATGTCGACTTGCCCAGGGGTTTAGATAAGGTGATTGCAGTTGCCAGTAAGGACCCCCTCGATACCCGTCAACTCGTGAGCTTTAGCCAGGACCCGAACTTTGCTACGAGCAACCAGGGTGAGGCTAGCTTCGCGCAAGGCTTAAGCATTGTCGTTCGCCCCAAACCGCAAAACTCATGGGTGACTGATACGGCCCTCTTTAACGTCGGTTCTGCGCCGCAGACGCCTGTTTACGGCACGCTCAGCATCAGCTCTAACCCCTTGGGTGCAGAGGCTTATGTGGACGGTCAGTTTGTCGGCATTACCCCTGTACGCTACGGCACAACCGCTGGGTCACACGAAGTGCGCATTCAGCTTGGTGGCTACGAAACCTTCAGCACGACGGTAAGTTTAAGCGGCGGGCGTACGCTACCTGTTGAGGCTAGTCTGAGCGCAGTTCGGCAAACGGGAACAGTTGCTTTTACAAGTCAACCGCAAGGTGCACAAGTCTATGTTGACGGTCAGCTTGTGGGCACGACCCCAACAGGTTCCATGACTTTGGACGCAGGTACTTATCAGGCACGGTTTAGCCTGAACGGTTACGATGACGCTGCTGTCAACTTCAACGTTGGTAGCGGAAGCTCGCAAACAGTCAGCGGCAGCTTACAGGCTCGAGCTGGCAATCTGATAATCATCGCCAACGTCGGGGGCGCGTCAGCTTTCATCAATGGCAATATGGTCGGTACCGTTCCGAACGGTAGTGGTCGTATAGATGTCGGTAATTTACCCGCAGGTCGTCATGAGCTTGTGATTATTGCCCCAGGGTTCAGAACCTTTATGACCGAATTTCAAGTCACCGCAGGTCAAACCGCACAGGTTCGCGTACAACAAACGCGCCGCTAAGCTTAACTAAAACATAAGCGTTTAGCTTTGAAACAGCCCTCCATGTGAGGGCTGTTTCTTTCTTTAGACCAAGTCGTACTATGATAGCCCCACCCTATGCGAGCGAACCTGAACGCCCCTAAAAGTAAGATTGTCGCCGTCGTCCTGGGTGGCGGAGGCAAAGACGTATTGGCGCAGCACGCTCAGGTAAGTGCTAAAGCTCTGGTGCCCTTGCACGGAAAACCGATGGGGGCCTATGTGCTTGAAGCGCTTAACGAAAGCAAGGTCGATAAAACGGTTTACGTCGGGCCACTTACGGGGCTCGAGCCCACCCTAAATGGTGCGGTCACTGTTCCAGCAGGTCAGCGTATGACGGACAGTCTCGCCCTCGGATTAGGGGCTGCGCTTACGCAAAAACCTGCTTCTATCCTTGTAGTGACAGCCGATATTCCCTGGATTAGTGGAGCGTCCCTCGATAACTTTATCGACACCGCGCCACAAGTCGACCTTGTTTATCCCGCCATTCCGCAAAGCGCAACCGAGGCGCAGTTTGCGGGTCAAAAGCGTACCTATGCCAAAGTGAAAGAGGGGAGCTTTACAGGCGGTAATCTTATATTGATAACGCCAGCGGCGGTTCCAAGTTTGCTTAGTTTTATGGACCGACTTTATGCAGGTCGCAAGAACCCCTTTGCACTGGCAGCAGTATTTGGATGGGACGTTGTGCTGAAACTTCTAACAGGACGCGCCGAGATTGCCCAACTCGAGACCAGGGCTTCCAAACTACTCGGCGTCGAGGCGCGGGCCTTTATCACGGAAGATGCGTCGTTGGGGGCTGATATTGATAAGCCGGAGCATTTGGCGTTTTTTGTAAGAGAGGGGGAGAGGGGGAGAGATCAGGCACAACACTAAAGAGTTTTCGGTAGAGCCATTTGGCGCAGCATTCTCCTGCCAGCAATGAGCAGGCAATCGCGATAAAAATTAAAATCACTCATAAACTTCGATGCATAATGTTTGCCCAGGGAAACTATTGTTGCTCATCAAAATACCTCAAGAGGCGGTTAATAAAGTCCCCGGTTAATAAAATCCCAGGGAAATAATAGTTGCATTTGTTTTGATGCGTGAGATATCATTTGTTGGTCGTTGGCTTATTCTGCTCCTTCTTCCCAATGTCTTATCGCTTGTTGCGCCGTCACACTGAATCGTTTTACCATTGTATCGATCGGGTGGTCGACAGGTCTCGGGTTCTGGGGGATGGTGAGCGGCGGCACTTTCGGATGTGGATGCGGCGGTTGGAGCAATTTTGTGGTGTGCAGGTGGTGACTTATTGCTTGATGGAGAATCACTTCCATCTGCTGGTGCGGGTGCCCTGTCGGGAAAAGATGGTGGCGGCTGAGCCCTTGACGGAGAAGCGGCTGCGGGAGCTGTTGCCGTTGATTTATCGGGGGCGGGAGTTGATGGATGCGGTGCAGGAGTTGGATCGGGCGGCGCAGCAGCAGCAGCGGCAGGGGGCGCCGCGAGACCCACAGACGTCTCCACACCGAGGGGAAAGAATAGGAAACAGACGATGGCGGCTACAGCCTCGGGTGAAGGGCGAGCAATCGTCGATATCATTTGGTGCCACTACTGCAGCATCTCAACTTTGGTCGGTGTCCATGGCGTGGAAGATTGAAGCACCTTTAGGATGGCGACGCGGAAGCCCGTCTACTTGTTGTTGCACAGGGAGGTGACCGGGATATCGAGTACAGAAAATTGACGGCGGGAAGGAACGGCTTGGCACTGTCCGCGTCCGAGCAGCCCAAGGCTTGCGCGTTTTTGAAGACAAACGCTGGGTTCGGCCAGCACCGTGGACAACGCCCCGTCCCGAACGGGACACAAATTGTGAAAGTGGCCATCGTTCCGAGCTTCGCCACGTCCTGCCGGCGCATAAAAAAAAGTCAGAAAGTCCGATGACACATGTCGCGTTGCCGCCGTGTAGGTCGTCGGCGGTTCTGTCTTCGCGCTTCTTCGGTTACTCTCTAGCGATTTGGGGGCGACACAGTGTGGTGCGGCATGGAAACCGCAGCCTACGACTTGGAATGGCCGGTCGGGGATCTGGCCACACAATTATTCGGGTCGAATGACATGTCCAACGGCTAAGACAACGAGAATCAAGCTGACACGGCCAAGTCCCAGGCTTGTGTATCACTATTATGAGGCAATTGCACGAAATCAGGAC
>ENA-ORXM01001648-ORXM01001648.1-marine-metagenome-genome-assembly--contig:-NODE-1648-length-30087-cov-7.271076_pt1 | contig 30087 bp, 29 predicted proteins | sample MGYA00237867_ERZ511480 | MGnify/ENA primary metagenome ERZ511480 (study PRJEB26309, sample SAMN06266103) | marine metagenome | isolation source: Algal blade | place: United Kingdom:Sidmouth, United... | reverse complement strand
TTGATGGCGTTAATTTGCGAGCGGAATGTCTCTAAACCCGAAAACAATTGCATCGCCGCGTCGTACACCTGCTGCCCCTCCTCAGTGACGGAAAAGCCCCCTCGCCCACGATGGCACAGCCGCATCTGCAACAAGCTTTCAAGCTCAGCAACCGCCACACTGATAGCTGGTCGACTGATATTCAACTCGATTTCAGCCGCGGCAAATCCGCTGCTTTCAACCACAACCCTGAAAATTCGCAACAGTCTGATGTGAGAATCACCGAGTTTTTGTGGCAACAACGATCCTGACTTTGCCATGTGGCACCTTAGTTAATTTTTTCTTTACCTTACGGTTATTAATTATACATTTAATAACCTATAAATGCGGCGATAATGCTGTCCTGCCAGCTGATTCAATTCAGCCATTAATCAAAACATACAATGACTTAGGAGTTAGAGATGCCAAATAGCGGATTGTCACAGGCCCAGTTAGACGCCCATTGGATGCCGTTTACCGGCAATCGTGACTTCAAAAAAGACCCAAGACTGATCGCTTCAGCCGCCGGCAACTACTACACCAGCAGCGATGGTCGCAAAATCTTTGATGGACTTTCTGGTTTATGGACCTGCGGTGCCGGTCACAGCCGCAATGAAATATCTGAAGCGGTGAGCAAACAGGTGCGCGAACTGGATTACTCACCAGGTTTTCAGTTTGGCCACGCTAAATCCTTTGAGCTTGCTCACCGCATCGCCGAATTGATGCCCGAAGATCTGAACCGCGTGTTTTTCACCGGTTCTGGCTCTGACTCTGTCGAGTCAGCACTGAAGATCGCACGCGCCTACTGGCGCAAAATGGGCCAAGGCACCAAAACTCGATTTATCGGTCGTGCTAAGGGCTACCACGGCGTCAACTGGGGCGGCATTAGCGTGGGCGGTATTGTTGGCAACCGAGCGCTGTATGGTCAGGGTTTAGACGCAGTGCACCTGCCGCACACCATGCTACCCGAGAATACGTTCAGCAAAGGCATGCCTAAAACTAACGTTGACTTGGCTGGCGAGTTGGAATCAATCATTGCAGTACACGACGCCAGCAACATCGCCGCTGTCATTGTTGAGCCTATGGCCGGATCGGCAGGCGTCATCCCCCCACCGGTTGGCTATCTACAGCGGCTGCGTGAAATATGCGACAAACACAATATTTTGCTGATATTTGACGAGGTCATCACCGGCTTTGGCCGTATGGGCTCGTATTCGGGTGCCGAAGAATTTGGCGTCACACCTGATATGATGACGATGGCCAAACAAATCACCAACGGTGTTATACCGATGGGTGCGGTGGTAGCCAAACAAGGCATCTACGATTGTTTTATGGAGCACGGTGGCGCGGACTATATGGTAGAGCTACCTCACGGTTACACCTACTCCGCCCATCCAGTCGCCTGTGCCGCTGGCCTTGCGTCGCTCGACATTTTGGCCAACGACAAGCTGGTTGAACGGGTCAAAACGGTTTCACCTGCTTTTGAAACAGCGATACACAGTTTAAAAAACTGCAAGTACGTCACTGACATTCGCAACTATGGTTTGGCTGGCGCATTGAGCATTGAAGCCGCTCCCGGAGAGCCCGCACTACGTCCGTATCAAGTGGCCATGAGCATGTGGAAGAAAGGCTTTTATGTACGCTGTGGTGGAGATACCCTGCAACTAGGTATGCCCTTCACTGTAGAAACCGAAGAAATAGACAGTGTCATCAATGCGCTGGGCGAAACCATTAACGAGCTTGCTTAAGCAAGCTATCACTACACTAATTAAGGGATACACACGATGAGCATCATAGGTCACTTGATCAATGGCGAAACAGTCGCCGACTCAGCACGCACGCAAGACGTCTACAACCCTGCCACGGGTGAAGTGAGCAAAAAGGTAGCCCTGGCATCAACCGAAACCGTGGAGCAAGCGATTGCCGCGGCCAAGGCTGCGTTCCCCGCTTGGCGCACTACACCGGTAGGTAAGCGTGCGGCGGTTATGTTCAAGTTCAAAATGCTACTCGAAGCCAACGCGGATAAAATCTGCGAATTGATTGGTGACGAGCACGGCAAAATTTCGCACGATGCTGCCGGTGAGCTTCAGCGTGGTATCGAAAATGTCGAATACGCCTGTGGAGTTGCCGAGCTGTTAAAAGGCGAGCACAGCAAGTACGTTGGCCCCAATATAGATTCGTGGAGCGAGTTCCAACCTTTGGGCGTCGTGGCGGGCATAACCCCGTTTAACTTCCCTGCGATGGTGCCTTTGTGGATGTACCCCATGGCCATTGCTTGTGGTAACTGCTTTATCCTCAAGCCCTCGGAACGCGACCCCAGCTCTACCCTGTTCATCGCCGAACTACTTAAAGAAGCAGGCCTGCCAGACGGCGTGATGAACGTGGTTAACGGTGACAAGGAAGCCGTTGATGTACTGCTCACTCACCAAGACATCAAAGCAGTTAGCTTTGTCGGTTCTACCCCGATCGCCGAGTATATCTACAGCACCGCCAATGCCCATGGTAAGCGCTGCCAGGCACTGGGTGGTGCTAAAAACCACGCTATCGTGATGCCCGATGCAGACATCGACAATGCGGTTAATCAACTGCTGGGCGCGGCTTTTGGCTCGTCTGGAGAGCGCTGCATGGCCCTGTCCGTTGCAGTGGCGGTTGGCGATGACGCCGCGAACGCACTTATCGCAAAAATGACAGCAGGTATGCAGTCACTAAATGTTGGCCCAGCTACTGATAGCACAAATGATTTTGGGCCAGTTATCACGGCGCAGCATCGCGACAAGGTACTCGGGTTTATCGACAGCGCTGAAAAAGATGGTGCCGATGTTGTGGTCGACGGACGCGGTGTAAAAATTGCGGGTTACGAAAACGGATATTTTGTTGGCGCCACACTGATCGACAAAGTAACGCCCAGCATGGACAGCTACCAAAACGAAATATTTGGCCCTGTATTGCAAGTGGTGCGTGTAGAGACCATGGAAGAAGCCATGCAGTTGATCAACGATCACGAGTACGGCAATGGCACCTGTATTTTTACACGCGACGGAGAGGCTGCACGCTATTTCAGTGACAACATTCAAGTGGGCATGGTGGGTATCAATGTGCCACTGCCCGTGCCTGTCTCGTACCACAGCTTTGGCGGTTGGAAACGCTCTTTATTTGGTGACCTACATGCCTACGGTCCAGACGCTGTACGCTTTTATACCAAGCGCAAGACCATCACTCAGCGCTGGCCTTCAAGTGGCGTACGTGAAGGCGTGAGCTTTTCTTTCCCGAGCTAATAGTCACAGCCATATAAAAACGGCGGACTTCCAAAACCTGGAAGCCCGCCGCTTTGACCGCCTTCATGTGCGGTTTTTTTTATAGCTTTAATAAAGCTAACTACTGCATTGCAGTTTTTGTTTCGACTTAATACTCGCTGTAGCCGTGCATCAAATCATCGGCTGGATCAGTCCAGTCGTCTTCCCACATTTCAGGTCTGCGTTTGCGCTTGGGCGCTGACTCGGAACTGTCGCTCGACCCTGCGGAACGACTATAACGGTTCGGCTGCGAAACGCTTATATCGTCTTCATAGTCAAAATCGCTGTCGTCCGACAGTTCATCAATATCAGAAAAAAAATCATCGTTGTCGTGGCGATCTTTCAATGTTTTTCCCATGAGCGTGGCCTTTACATATCCTTAAAATAGTTGTGGTGCGGCCAGACCACTCTGGCTCGCGATTCGAATAATGGTAAGCTATCGTCTTAATGTCAAGATACTTTATGAAAATATATTTATGCGCAATTTCGACTCAGAAAACGTCATCCAAGCCTTTGAAAAATCATGGATAAAACAGCGGCCCGATCTTAACCCCGGCTCGGTCTCGCTCGATATGCGCCTGCAATTGGCGGCCAGAAAGTTCTTCGACACCAGTAATTTGGCTTTGAAAGACTTTGATTTGGAATGGTGGGAATACGATGTATTGTCTGCACTGAGACGCGCAGGATCGCCTTATGAATCCCCGGTGAACAGTCTCAACGATATTCTACCGCTGACCTCTGGCGCGCTCACAAACCGCATCAATCAGCTGCTGGCTAGACAGCTCGTGACGCGTCGCAATGATTCAAAGGATAGACGGCGCGTGCTAGTTAGACTGAGCAGCACAGGGAAGAAGCTCGTTGATGCAGCGGCTACTGCACGCTTTGAGGCGGCGAACAACACTGCAAGCGCACTCAATGGCAACGAACAGCTGCAGCTCAATCGTTTACTCGATAAATTGATCGCCGATGAAATCGCGCTAAGCGACAACTGAACAGTACTCTATAAAATCAAGAGACAAAGCGTTGCCATTCTGGCTTGCGTTTAGCTAGCGCGAGCAAATAACCGCAAGTGGCACGTGCTTCAATTCGCTCTTCGATCAAGGTGTCGTAAGTCCTTCGCACAAGTTCAGCACCTATTTTTTTGCCGCGAAACTCGGGCGGCACAAAAGAGTGATGGAGAACTCGCACACCGTCTTGATCACGGTAACTAACATACGCTTCGGTGCCCTCAAAACTGAGTACATAACGTTGCTGCTCTTCGAGGTGTTGAAAGTTCATTGTGATGAGTGCTCGCTCGACAAATACCTAGAATAACAATAGGAACAACAAACAAGTGCTGGTTAAGCGACTAGGTTCAAGGCTGGAACGAAGAGATCAAGCTAAATTGCGCCGAAGCTAGCTTTTCGCCGTTGCATAATGCATGGGACGACGCGCAGCTGCTGCACGCTTTTTTAAGGCCTGATGGGCAGACCAAGTCTTGGAGTTTTGATCAATGTAGTCAACCAACGCATTGAACATCGGGTACCAAGTGTTCTGGTCGCTAACACCTGCTTCGTAATCAAACAAAGCCTCCACACTGAACAGCTCGTGTAAGTCTTCTGGCCGAATTAAATTAAACTGACCAAACACCGCATCGCCCTGTTGGCGCGTGGTGAACTGTAACCAAAGAAAGGGACGGTAGGCTTTGCTCGCCTTTTGAATGCCGTGTTTATCCAAAGAGCAGCTGAGTTGATCCACTTCTGCTTGTTCGCTTATCAAGGCTTCAAGCTGTTCAACGCGTAAAGTCTCGTCAAAAAAATGGATATTAGCTATTTGGCCACGCACAAAGTCGTTGTCGGGCATCAGTAGTAAAGAAGTATATTTATCCAGCTCACAAGCCTCATGCTTGAGAACTGTCGCTTGTTGCCGAGTTGGAAACCGTCCAGTCTTAGCATCCAGCTCAGAGATTTTCATGATGCTATTAGCAGCAAAAAACCCCATGCCAGAAAACCTTGACGACAATTTAGCCGGACTCCGTAAAGCGATCATCACAACCCTTTGAAAATTTATTAAGCTGACAAAGACTATAGGACGCCCGTAGCATTTATTAGTCTCAGCTGTGTATACATATCAATAATCGGGCCGAAATCGGCTCAACTGATTCAGTTGGGTTACTAACCACAATGAGTAGTCAACCCGCAACCGCTTATTGTAAAGTGGAAATCACTTACACGCTACGCCATTGTAGAAATAATGAACGCGCACACCCTTAACAGCGGCCATCGACTCAATATTCGTAGTTACGATGAACACAAACAGTCTCATTATCACTCATATCATCAATTGATACTGCCCCAACGTGGATCACTCTTGCTGCAGTGTTCGCATCACACGGGCGATGCAAACCCTGCCATGGCTGCGATAATCCCCGCCGGAGAGAGCCACACTTTTTGTTCTTTGGGTGAGAATTCCTTTTGGGTATTAGATGTCGTCGCAGACGGTGGACAGCACGAAGAGCTGTTTGACCGCAGCAGTCAGTCACCTTTTGTGCCCATGGGGCCTGCGGTTCAATCACAGTTAGCGTTTGCTCGACTGCAACGAGAGCTCCCCAACAACCCCCACATGCTGCTGCATTGGTCACAGCTTTTGCTCCATACGATGGCAGAGCAAAACAACGGTGACAAACTAACTACACACAAGCGCTTAAGAACAGCGCTGTCGTTAATGCGCACGCGTATTTCGCGCGAGTTTGACGCTACGCAGCTGGCAAGCGAGCTTCATATGAGTGTTACTCAACTGCATCGATTATTCAGACAACAGTTAGACACTACACCGCAACACTGGATGAGCAGCTTGCGCATGCAACATGCCTTGCATTTGATTGCATCGAACTGCACTTTGGCACATGTGGCGCAGAGCTGTGGTTTCGCAGATCAAAGCAGTTTTGGCAAAGCGTTCAAGCGCTTTTACGGGCAGACTCCAGCTAGCTATCGAAAAGAATTGCTTGCTCAATCAACAACAGGTCAGCCTTAAACCAAAATAGGGTTCGCCTAGACGAGAGCAGCGGTGGCTTACTGAGGATACTGTGTTGTCATCATTAACAAGCGCCGGACAAACAAACACATGCCAAATAATTCCACGCTGATCGGCAGTCTTGCGCTTGTCCTATGGGGCTTGCTAGCGCTCTTCACAACAGCTACCAATGGCCTGCCACCTTTTCAACTACTGGCACTGACCTTTGCAGTGGCCAGCGTATTGAGTCTCGTGACCATCCGCATACAAGGCCGAGCAATGACTGATACATGGCGTCAGCCTTGGCAAGTGTGGGCACTCGGCATCGGCGGCCTTTTTGGCTACCATCTATTCTATTTTATCGCTCTAGCTAAGGCACCCGCACTCAATGCCAGCATGATCGCCTACCTCTGGCCGCTGCTCATCGTGCTGTGCTCTGCGCTACTCCCTGGGGAACGCGTACATTGGTATCACGTATGCGGTGGGCTGATGGGGTTGCTAGGTACTTTTGTATTACTGGGAGGGGATCTACGCAGTTTCAGCGGTGAGTATGGCGTGGGTTATATGGCAGCTGTAGTGTGCGCTTTTACTTGGACGACTTATTCAATTCTCAACCGCTATTTCAAAGCTGTACCTACAGATATTGTCGCAGGATATTGCTTAGGCACCACCGTGTTAGCCGTCTTATGCCACCTATTCTTTGAGACTTGGGTGACTCCTACTCTGAGTCAATGGGCAGCTGTGTTAGCGCTGGGTGCCGGACCTGTAGGCGCGGCGTTTTTTCTGTGGGATCACGGTGTCAAACACGGCAATATTCAGCTCCTCGGCACCTTGTCTTACGGCACGCCATTGCTGTCCGCGCTTGTACTGATTGCCACTGGCCAAAGCGAAGCGAGCAGTAGCGTGTTATTCGCTTGCGTATTGATTGTCGCGGCAGCAACACTGGCGTCGGGGTTTTGGCGTCGCACATCAGCTAACAAAGCTCAATAAAACAGGCGATCAACTCTTAAAATAATGCCGTCTGTGTATCCCCGATGAGAAACTCATTTTACTTTTTTTGCATCTCCGCGAGTGTCCTTTGTGCATGACCGGGTAACATCGCACAATCAAAAACGTCGGGGTATTTTTCAGCAAGCGCAGGCAAAGAGATAAGAATTTCACGTAGGTGCAGTTGCATTGCAGCTACGGCACCATTCTCGTCCGCGTTAGCAATGCAATCGACGATACGCGTGTGCTGCTCTATCAGGCGCTCTAAGGGCGTCACCGAATCGAGACTCATATAACGCACGCGATCAATTTGGTAGCGAGCTCTCTCTATCGTTCTTCGTGCGTACTCGCACTCGACAATATCACTGAGCGCTCGATGAAATTTTTCATCGGCGAGGTGGAAGTCTGTAGAGTTGTTCGCCTGCGCAGCTTGCTGCTGATCCGCGATTAACTGATACAACAAATCACAATCCTCGCGGGTGGCGAAATGCGCTGCATCTCGCACAATGCAGCATTCAACCGCTTCTCTCACGTAGCGTGAATCCGCCACATCACTAACCGATATTTTTGATACATAGGTGCCACGGCTTGGCCGTATTTCTACTAATCCGGCGTCAGATAACTTAATAAACGCTTCTCTCACCGGTTGTCTGCTGACACCAAAGCGTGCGGCAAAGTCCTTCTCGGAAAGCGCCTCACCTGGGCCAAGCCTCATCTCGACGATGTCGAGTCGCAACATCTCAAACAATTGCTGCGCAATCGGCAAATGATTTTGAAATTCATATTTCATAGTGTATCCACTTGCAATCAGTGTACTATCCTGCCTACCATACCGGTATGGTGGTTCATGAGCTTATGCACTATCGTACTCGTACAGCCAGCTGTCTTTCAAGGAGTAACAAGACAAATGAACATTAATTCATCTAAAAATGTAACCATTGAACGTCGGAAGTTTCTAAAAATAGGCGCAGCAACACTGGCGCTGCCAGCTCTGCCAATCATGGCAAACGCCAAGTCCAAATTCACGATGAAAATCGCGCACTCTGAAGCCATCGGATCACCTCTGACAAACGCTTTTGAGAAATGGGCTGCATTAATCAATGAGCGAAGCGAAGGACAGATTGACGCTCAACATTTTCCTGCCAGCCAGTTGGGCGGATTAGCGCAACTACTGGAAGGCAGCCGAATCGGTGTTATTCAGGCCACCACAGCGGGGCCAGACAGCGAAGAATCTATCGCGCCAGAGATTGCTGCTTTTGGCGGAGCGCCTGGTTTTATTTACAAGGATGAAGCGCACGTTGATCGAGTATTACAAGGTGAGCTTGGCGAGCAAGTTTCGCAAATTGCCCGTGCAAAAACTGGAGTTGAGTTTGTCGCCTATGGCGAAAGCGGCTTCCGTCACATGTTGGCAAGAACCCCCGTCACAGATCTCGCCTCCCTAAAAGGCGTGAAACTGCGTGTTCCTGAACTACGCGTCTGGGTGGATTTCTGGAAGTTACTGGGCGCTAACCCCACCCCGCTTCCTTATTCTGAGCAATATTCAGCACTTTCTACCGGCATCATCGACGGCCTAGAGTCAGACTACTTCTCGGTACTTGGCTTTAAGTGGCATGAACAAGCAAAGCACGTCACACCTACCTATCACTGGTTCTTGCCTAAGGCCGTGCGTGTGAACGCAGCTTGGTTGGACAGTCTTCCAGCCGAGCTACAGGCAGTGGTTCGAGATTCCGCGAAAGAAGTTTTTGCAGCACAGCGCACCGAAAACCGATTGAAAGCAAACCAAGCGCTTGAAGATCTCAAAGCAGTTGGCTGCACTGTTCACAGCATCACAGAGGAAGAGCGTGCTAAATGGGCCGGTCTAACCGAGCCACTATTCGCTGACTTCGGCTCTAAGAGCGCTGAAACAGCGCAGATGATCGAAAAAATTCGTTCGCTCGCTTAAGTGAAAACGACTTGGCAGGCCATACTGGCCTGCCTAACTTATCAACCCGCTCGTTACACGAGCACTGCTAGCGCCATGGTAAAAACTCGATACCCGCTCTCATGTGCCACTGCGATTTTGCGAATCGCGTCGTTTATCATTCTCGGAATTTCAAAATGAGTCAAAGCAGCGAAGTGAACAACCCATCCGAGTCAGCGACTCCCGATGCTTTTGCAGCCGGATTTTATCGCTGGCTGGACAAAGCGGTCGAAACAATGGCCGTTGGCTTGCTAGTCTCCGCCGCGGTAATCGCTGCTGTACAAGTATTTTGTCGATACGTGCTGAATTCATCGCTGGCGTGGCCAGAAGAAGTTTCACAGTGGGCTTTCAGCTGGGCCGTGTTTATAGGCATGGCTTTGCTCACCGGCCGCAATAGCCATATCACCATCAATTTTTTCAGTGGGTTCATTCCTGCCAAAGGGCGTGCCGTCCACCAGCTATTTGTTCGCTCCGTGCTTGTATCAGTCAGTATTGTTTTAATCGTTCATGGTATCGACTTCATGAACAGAGCCATGCAAGTATCGCCAGCCATGCAATGGCCACTTAAATACCTATTTTTAGCGGTGCCAATCGGGGGCATGCTTAATCTAGTGTTTACCTGCCGACCCACAGATTCAAGATTTTGGAGCCCCATTTTTAGTTTGGCCATCGGTACGGCATTGTATTTAGCCATACGTTACGGCGCGCATTACTTTTACGACCACGAAGGCAGTGCTACCGTTTTAATGGTGGTTGCGTTGTTGTTAATATTTTTAGAAATTCCCATCGCTTTTGCGCTGGCCTTTGGCGCCTTTTGTGCCTTTGCGCCACTGGGCAGCATCATGTTGGTGACGATCACTCAAAACATGACCTCCTCGCTCAACTCTTTTACGCTACTGGCCATACCTTTTTTTATCATGGCTGCAGCGGTGATGAACGCTGGCGGTATCACGACTCGACTAGTGGATTTGGCCACACATCTGGTGGGCCATTTCCGTGGCGGCATCGGGCAAGCCAACGTAGTGACAAACGTCATGCTTGCCGGTGTATCTGGCTCATCAACAGCAGATGCATCAGCTATCGCCAAGCTCATGGTTCCCGAAATGGAAAAGCGCGGTTATTCACGTGAATTTGGCTGCGCACTCACCGCAGCGTCCTCCACACTGGCTAACTTGATCCCACCAGGGCTTGGCTTAATTATCTATGCAGCACTCGCCTCAGTCTCTGTAGGTGCTTTGTTTGTCGGCACCATTATTCCTGGTTTACTCACCGCAACCGCGTTGGCCATTGTTGTCTATTTGGTGTCTAACGCAAAGGGTTATGGTGGAGGTCACGGCGCTTCCAGCGCTAAACAACGTTTACAAGCGTTGTGGTTTGCCACACCCGCCTTGTTGCTGCCACTACTGATCGTAGGTGGAGTGCGCTTTGGTGTTTTCACTGCCACCGAGGCGGGTGCGATGGCATTCTTTTTTGCCATTATTTTTGGATCATTGGTCTATCGAGGTCTGACGGCAGAAAACTTCACTTGCGCACTACGAGAAGCCGCGTCAGACACGATCGCAGTAGCGATCATTATTGCGGCGGCGGCTCCATTCGCTTGGGTACTTGCGTTTGAACAAGTACCGCAAAAAATTGCCGCTGCAGTTAGCGACTTATCCGACAACAAATATGTCTTGCTACTCATGGTTAACCTGTTCCTGATCATTGTGGGACTATTTATGGAAATGATCGCTGCCATGGTCATACTTGTGCCAATCTTGGTGCCGGTCATCATGGCTGCAGGTGTAGACCCCCTTCAGTTTGGTGTTGTGCTGGTACTCAACTTAGTCATTGGCGCTCTTACACCGCCGCTAGGTGTTTTAGTATTTACCACCGCTCGGGTCGGAGGGGCAGAAGCCACTGCAGTCTTTAAGGCGATCTTGCCGTTTATGGCGGCAATGATCATCGTGCTGATGATGGTTACCTATATTCCGCAGCTAACCCTGTTGCCCATAGAGCTGTTTGGGCCATAACATGGCAAACGATGGAGCTCAGTTTTCTGCAGCTTATTTGACTAAAAACCACAAGAAGCAAACGAGGAAAATAGAATGTCTAAGGCACCTTGCCGACTTGCTGTTATAGGCTTAGGTATGGCTTCTAAGCCACACTTAGAAGCGCTTCAAGAGCTGTCATCGTCGATTACCGTCAGTGGGATTTATAATCGCAGCCCTGCCCCTGCGGAAAATATTTCCAGTAAAACTGGTTACAAAATTTTTGACAGCATTACAGCGATTGCAAACGACCCTGAAACAGATGGTGCCATCGTGATCACTCCGCCCAATCAGCGACAGCAAATCGTTGAGGCACTGGCCGCAGGAGGGAAGCACATTCTGATGGAAAAACCGGTAGAGAGGACCACTGAAGCCGCGCTGCAAATTGTGACTAGTTGCGAGCAAGCGAAGGTCAAGCTGGGCATCGTGTTCCAGCACCGGTTCCGAGTTGGAGCCAAAAGATTAACCGAGTTATTAGCGCAGCAAGCTCTTGGAGATATCAAGCTAGTACGAGCCGATATCCCGTGGTGGCGTGAGCAATCATATTACGATGTGCCAGGTCGCGGAAGCTACGAACGCGACGGCGGTGGTGTGCTGATCAGTCAGGCAATTCACGTTTTAGACTACATGCTCAGCGTTATTGGCCCGGCCAAAAGCGTTCAGGCCATGATGGCCACCACAGCCTTCCACCAAATGGAAGCCGAAGACTTTGCAACAGCTGGCATTCAGTTTCAATCCGGCGCAGTTGGCTCAGTCGTCGCCACCACTGCTACCTTCCCCGGTGCCACGGAGAGCCTCACGATTGATGGCTCGCTAGGCTCGGCAACACTCAAAGCAGGTCAATTACAAGTCAACTGGCGCGATGGCCGCCATGAAGAACTCGGTGAAGTGACTGGCACCGGTGGTGGTACAGACCCCATGGCATTTCCTTGCGACTGGCATCGGGACCTTATTGCCGATTTTGCCAATGCTATTCAACAAGACACCGTCCCTGCAATAAGTGGTAGAGAAGCACTTACCGTACATGCTTTGATCGATGCCATCGTCGCTTCATCGCGTAGCGGAAAGTTAAGTAACGTAGAAACGGTCAGCTGAACAATGAAAACACCAATTAAGTTTGCAGCATTGGGTCTGGATCACCGACATATATACGGTATGGCGCAAGGTATGATCGATGCCGGCTGCCAATTTTCAAGTTATTGGTGCGACCAAAACCCGCAGCCTCTCGCTGGCTTTGTTGAACGATTCCCTGATATACCACGTGCACAAGAGCGCCAACGTATATTGGACGATGCAGAAGTGTCGCTGGTTTTGATCGCATCAGCGCCCAAATATCGCGCGCAACTGGCAATCGAAGCAATGCTACACGGCAAGGATGTCATGGTAGATAAACCAGGCTGTCTGTCACTCGAAGAGCTATCTGAAATAAAAAAGACAGTACAAACAACTGGTCGATTGTGGAGTGTGAATTTTTCAGAGCGCTTTGAGGTCCCTGCGGTGACTGTCGCCACGCAGTTGGTTCGCGAAGGACGCATAGGACAAGTGATTCAAACACTTGGCATAGGTCCGCATCGACTCAACGCAGCGACACGCCCCGACTGGTTTTTTGACAAGCAACAATACGGCGGAATCTTGACCGATATTGGTACTCATCAGATCGATCAGTTTTTGCATTTTTCCAATCAACCAAGCGCAAATATCGTGCACTCAGCAGTTGGGAATTTTGCTAATCCAGAGCACCCCGAGTTTGAAGATTTTGGTGAAATCAACCTAGCCGCCGGACAAGCACAGGCGTATATCCGTGTCGATTGGTATACACCAGATGCATTACCTAATTGGGGTGACGGACGATTATTTATCACGGGCAGCGAAGGCTATATTGAATTGCGGAAATACGTGGATGTACAAGGACGATCCGGCACCGACCATTTATTTCTCGTGAACGGCACCAGCTGTGAGCACATCGATTGCTCTGACGCCCCACTGCCCTACTTCTCCGATCTTGCTCACGATGTGCTAGAACGAAGCCAAACAAGCTGTTCTCAAGAGCATACGTTTACGGTTACTGAACTCGCGTTACGCGCACAGATACAAGCCGAGAATCGAAACTCGACGCAATCTAGTGCTTAAAATAAATAGTTTGTCTCTCTGAGAACGTAGTTCAGAAAACAAGAGTCAACGACCACTTAAGCGCAACAGCGAACCACTGGTTTTATTAAACAATTTTGACTTCATCGCAAATCCATTGCAACACGGCCTCACGCGCTGTGTTTTTTTCGTTGCTTTTTGCATACGCCAAATAATAGGCTTCTTGCTGCTCGCTTTCATCTTGCCACAATAATACAAGATTGCCTTTATCTATATCGTTTTGCACCAGCATAAATGGTGACAATGCCAAGCCCTGTCCATTTATCGCCGCATCTATTGCCAACGCCGTCTGATTAAAATGCAACATGCGCGGTAGCGCTGACACACCGTGAAATTCAAACAACTGACGCCAGAACTGCGGGTGTGAATCCTGAATGAGTTTATAGTTGGCGAAGTCTGCAAAGCTTATATTTGCATCAAGTTTTGTGGCGTATTCAGGATTACAAACAACGGTCAATTTTAGATCAGCAAGGTGCTGCATCACGACCTTGCTGCCCAGCCCTTCTTGACCAAATCGAATCACAATATCCACCCCACCAGAGCCAAAATCCGAGAGTCGTTCATCGGCCAGTATCTGCAGGTCGATCTCAGGGTGTTGTTCGGCAAACGGTGCAAGCCTCGGCACCACCCACTTAGATGCAAAAGAAGGAGTAGCACTCAGTACAACCCGCTGCGCGTCCGGCAACAGTTCATCAGTGGCTTGCCGAACAATTCTCAGCGCCCTTTGCACCGCCTGGTGGTAGTGCAGTCCTGTGGTTGTGAGTTCTAGACCACGCGCTTTACGCACAAACAAAACATGCGATAGCTCCGCTTCTAAGTTGCGCACTTGCTGGGCCACGGCACCCTGCGTCAGATGTAACTCGTCAGCTGCGCGACGAAAGTTCAAATGCCGAGCAGCCGCATCAAAAACAGCCAGAGACTTTAGATTGGGGTAGCGCATATATTCAGGCAGGTGTTGAATGAGACAGTAGGTTTTTTGCAGTCTCACATCACAACACATGATTAGTCAATAGAGCCAATTGGCCGCAAAGTCCATCACCGACAAATCAAAAACAGGCCAACATCATGCAACTGAATAACACAGAAAATACGCTCTGCATCAGCAAACCACGGCTATTCAATACCGCCTTCCTAGAGCGCCTAAAAAGCCAAGATACAACTCGCATCGCCTTTATCATTAAGTGGCTTGCTTCCATCGTGCAAATACTGGGTTACACCGCCACAGCAGCCGGCATGACGCCTTTAAATATCTACTTGTTTCTAGTTGGACTGATGGGCTGGCTTTTTGTTGGTTTGTTCTGGAAAGACAGAGCCATAATTTTGATCCACGTTATCGCGCTTGGCTCTATGATTGTGGGTTTACTCAGCTGACACGAGTAAAAGAACGTAGATAATCTCAGATCACGACATGCTCGCGCCGACGACGCGCTAAATTCGACTCAGCAGCGTTGCATTTCTAGCCAATAGTACCTGTCTAGCCCTATCAAGCTTTAATGTTGATACTTTTTAGTGTTTTTTCATCGTTCGCGACACACGGCTCAAATCTGAGCAAAGTTTAACGTCGCTTTCAGGCGTATATCGTAGAATTGCTGTGCACTTGTTAGGGCAGTGCAGCTGTTTTTTTTCGCAGATAAACTGACTCCCCTGCCACTTATGCGAAAACACAGACGAACAGACCGCAATCGTTCGTTCGACACCTTTGTGAATATAGCGATTCGATCAGTATGAAAATTTTGTTTCTAGTTGATGGGCACGTCCTGCGCATGGGCGGTGCTGAGCTACAAGCATTTAGCTTGGCTCAACGGCTGCAAGCGCAAGGCCATACTGTAGAAATAGTCGCACCGCACCTAGACCGAAACACCGAAAAAAACACCGAACATCGTGGCATGAAGGTTCGCCAACTTGGTTATTGGCGAATAGCTAAACTCAGTAGTGTGTTTTTTATGCTTCGATTCGCTTGGTTCTTGCGTAAAGAGGGCCGTAACTTCGATGCCATACACATACACATGGTGCACAAAATGGCCGCTGTTACCGGGCTACTGCGGCCCTATGCTCCTTGCCCCGTCATCGCAAAAGTATCTGGCGCCTACGAATTCTTCGATGGCGAGCAGTCATCGATCATGCGCTTTGGCAGCCTGCAATACTGGCTATACAAAGCAGTATCAAAACTAGATCACTTCCAAGCGATTAGCAAAGACACCTGTCAACGACTTGAGCAAGCAGGCATCGATGCAGAAAAAATCCACGCAATTCCAAATGGCGTAGACACAGATAAATTTATTCGAAGCAAAGCCTTGCACAGCGACAAAGAGCAACACAAAACGGTGATTAGCTATTGCGGCAGATTAGTTGCTGTCAAAGGGCTACACACTCTCATCGCCGCCGCTGCCAAGCTGCAGCAACAATTCCCTGAGCGCTTTGAAATCCAACTGAATGGCGACGGCCCCCTGGGCGAAACGCTGCGACAACAAGTCAGCAACCTCGGCTTAGAGTCAGTTGTGTTGTTTAACGGCCGTAACGACTCAGTTACCGATGCACTTCAATCAGCGCATGTTTACGTGCAAGTCTCACGTTATGAAGGACTGTCTAATGCCGTGCTGGAAGCCATGAGCAGCGGTTTGCCGCTGGTTTTGTCAGCCGTTGGTGGCAACAAAGACGTCGTACAGCAAGGCCGTAATGGCTATCTAGTTGAATCGGGTGACGTTGATGCACTGGCTGATGCGCTCGCTCGCCTGATTAACGACCGCCCTCTTTGCCAAAAACTTGGTGACTATTCACGCCAGTGGGCTGAAAGCCAATTTTCACTTAACGCCGTGAGCCAAGACTTGCTGAAGCTATATGGCGAAAACCCCATTTCACCGCAACTAGAAACGGTTAGAAGCAGCTAGATAGCACTACACTAGGACCTTATACTACAGCTGCGGTGAGCCTACAGGCTCAGACAACACTCAAGAAAGTGTACTCCTCGTGCCATCAAGCTCTATACCTCACCTCAAACACAGTAACTTATATTCTAGTTGCGGCTTTATATCTCAGCAAATGCAAACAACGGCTTCAATTCCACGATTGTTACAGTATTTGTTGACAAAAAAACACAAACTCCACCACACGCTTAGCGCATAATAATCGGCTGATTACGCCTGCGCCTCTAGTTTCATTGTCGATACACCTAGACATCTGTTTCGTGGCATAAAGCACGGCTGGTAGTTGTACCTATAGCCACTGTTCGGCTCGGGTATGTAGACTCACAGGCTCAACTGAAACAGCATTATGAACCACGTAGCACGGGTTATGTCTACTAAAGTGCTGATCAACCTTAGTGATGCTAGTATTGCCTCGTTCGTTGCACAGTACGCGACAAACGTACAACATCATCAGGTTTTGAGTTGAACATCCATTTTATATTGGTTTTTATTGCATGAAAATTTTGTATCTTGTCGATGGCCATGTTTTAAGAATGGGTGGCGCGGAGTTACAGGCTTTCAATTTGGCTAAGCAACTAAAGTCAATGGGCCACGATGTCAACATCGTCGCCCCTTATCTCGATAGAGACTCTACTCAACTGACCAGCCGCAAAGGCATCGAAGTGCGTCAGCTTGGGTACTGGAAAATTCCAAAACTTAGCAACCTTTTCTACATGATTCGCTTTGCTTGGTTTTTGCGTCAAGAGGCACATAAGTACGACGCGATACATATCCACATGGTGCACAAAATGGCAGCCGTCACTGGATTATTGCGGCAGTACACACCCTATCCTGTTGTCGCGAAAGTATCTGGAGCTTATGAGCTCTACGACGGTGACCCAGCGAACTCAGCGCACATTGGCAGCCTGCAGTATTGGCTCTATAAAGCGCTGACCAAGCTGGACTATTTTCAGGCTATCAGTGACGACACCTGCCAACGTCTCGCCAAAGCAGGTATTGCGAGAGAAAAAATACTGGCAATACCAAACGGCGTAGATACAGAAAAATTTGCACCCAGTAAAACGCTTCACGAAGGCAGCCCTGATGGTAAAATCGTCATTTGCTACTGTGGCCGTCTAGTTGCCGTCAAAGGGCTAGAAACGCTGATTGAAGCGGCTGCTATTTTGCAGCAACAGTTTCCTGATCAATTCGAGATTCACCTCAACGGTGATGGCACACTCCGAGACACGTTGCAGCAACAAGTTCAAGCGCATCAATTAGAGTCTGTGGTGCTGTTTAAAGGTCGCACTGATGACGTAGCTGACGCATTGCAAAAGGCGCACGTATATGTGCAAGTCTCTCACTACGAAGGCCTCTCAAACGCGGTACTCGAAGCCATGAGCAGCGGCTTACCATTGGTACTGTCAGCCGCTGGTGGCAACCCCGATGTGGTGACGCACGGCAACAATGGCCTTCTGATAGAACCTGGCAATGCAGCAGAATTGGCCAAGGGCTTGAGCACACTGATAGAGAGCCGCGAGATCTGCCGCAGTATGGGTATTCGTTCGCGCGATCGTGCCGTCAGTGAATACTCGCTCACTTCAGTTGCTGCGAGGTTACTGGAGCTCTACCGAGGCTCGTACAAAAACAGCGTTATCGACAGCTCTGCGTCCAGCGAATCAGAAAACCCGATGCTTTAAACCTGCGCTTTTTTATTGTTTTTTGCGATTTGCGTTGCAAAGACACACTAGCTATAACAGCCGCGTACAGCCCATAACTTAAGACCCACCTAGCCGCCCCGCCACCACCGCAAAATGGTATCCTAACTCGCATTGTTCCACCCCTCACGGACCCCAATGCACCATGAGTTTGGATAACCACGTTGACCCGATGGAGCCCGCCCTGCGGCAGCGCCTAGTAACCGCGCTCACCCCCATACTACCAGCCCATTGCCTACTCACCGAAGACAGTCAACTGCGCCCTTACGAGAGCGATGGTCTAGCGGTTTACAGGCGCTGCCCCGCTCTTGTTGTATTACCCGAAACCACTGAACAAGTCCAAGCCATCATGCGCATTTGCCGTGACATGGACGTGCCTGTGGTAGCCCGTGGCGCAGGCACCGGTCTATCCGGCGGTGCCTTACCAAGACCCGACGGCGTGACGCTGGGACTGGGGAAATTTAATCAAATTATCCAGATGGATGCGGACAACACGGTAGCCGTTGTACAACCAGGCGTGCGCAATCTAGCCATCTCGGAGGCCGCCGCAAAACATGGCCTTTATTACGCGCCTGACCCCTCATCACAAATAGCCTGCTCTATCGGCGGCAACGTGGCTGAAAACGCGGGTGGCGTGCACTGTTTGAAGTACGGCTTAACCGTACACAATGTGCTGCAAGTCAAAGTCGTCACTATCGATGGTGAGCTACTCACCATCGGCGCACGATCACTCGACACACCCGGCTACGATCTGCTCGCTTTGATGCACGGCTCTGAAGGCTTGTTGGCAGTGGTGGTTGAAGTCACCGTCAAACTATTGCCCTCACCGCCTGTCGCTAAAGTGCTGTTGGCAGCCTTTGATGATGTGCAAAAAGCCGGCGATACAGTGGCAGAAATCATCGCCGCGGGTGTTATCCCCGCAGGCCTCGAAATGATGGACAGCGCTGCCATAATCGCCGCGGAAGCATTCGCCAAATGTGGCTATCCCTTAGACGCTGCAGCGCTGTTTCTGTGCGAGTTAGACGGCAGCGCAGAAGAAGTCGAAGAAGAGATGGCGCAAGTCATTGCGCTTGTAGAAGCAGGTGGCGCAACAACACACCGGGTGGCGGCTGACGATATTGAACGCGCAAAACTGTGGAAAGGTCGCAAGTCTGCCTTCCCCGCCGTGGGCAGATTATCTCCCGATTACTATTGCATGGACGGCACGATACCACGCTCAAAACTGGCTTACGTACTCAGCAAAATGGGGGAGCTATCGCGCCACTATGGGCTGGAGATCGCCAATGTTTTTCACGCCGGCGATGGCAACCTACACCCGCTGATATTATTTGACGCAGACGTAGAGGGTCAGCTCGCGCAGACCGAAGAAATGGGTGGGAAAATATTAGAGCTATGTGTTGAGGTGGGTGGCACCATCACCGGCGAGCATGGCGTGGGCATGGAGAAAATCAACCAGATGTGCGTGCAGTTTGGCCCCGACGAAATCACTCAATTCCACGCGCTCAAAGGCGCCTTTGACCCTAAGGGCTTACTCAACCCTGGCAAGGCAATTCCTACTTTGCAACGCTGTGCTGAGTTTGGTGCACTACACGTGCACAAAGGTGAGCTACCACACCCTGAGCTGGAACGTTTCTGATGGCTGATCAAGACCTGAGCAAACAGCTGCAACAACAGATACTGCAAGCACGATCCGACAAGAGCAAGCTTGAAATACAAGGCGGGAACAGCAAACATTTTTATGGCAGGCAGCATCGTCCAGATGCACAGGTGCTAGCCGTTGCCGCTCATTCCGGCGTGGTAAACTACCAGCCCGCTGAGCTAGTGCTGACAGCTCGCAGCGGAACACCACTGACCGAGATCCGCGAGCTATTAGCTGCTAATCATCAGATCATGCCCTTCGACCCACCGGCCTTTGCAGACACCGCCACTTTGGGCGGCACTATGGCTTGCGGGCTGTCTGGCCCTGCACGGCCCTTTTCAGGGGCGGCACGCGACCACGTGCTGGGCTTGCGCGTACTCAACGGCCTCGGGCAACACCTGCGCTTTGGTGGTGAAGTGATGAAAAACGTAGCGGGTTACGATGCCTCACGGTTGATGATCGGCGCTTTTGGCACACTGGGAGTTCTCACAGAAGCCTCTATAAAAGTGTTGCCCGCGCCCGCCACGCAACGCACCATTATTCACCAAATGACTGAAAGTGAAGCACTAACTTTTATCGACAAACTGCGCACTCGTTACTTGCCTGTGACCGGTTGGTGTTACGCCGAAGGCCGCTCGTTTACACGACTGGCCGGTAGCGCTCTTAATGTCGCAGCAGTAGCCAAGGAGCTCGGAGGTGAAGTTCTGTCACGAGCCGAGCAGCGTTGGGTCGAGCTTCGTGAGCACACGCTGCCTTTTTTTGACGACCCTCGACCACTATGGCGCCTGTCGCTGCCACCCGGTACCGCTCCACTGGCTTTGTCGGGTCGGCAACTGCTCGACTGGGCCGGCTGTCAACGCTGGTTACTTAGCGATGCCGATGCGCCTCTCATCCAAAACACCTGCCGCGATTTAGGTGGACACGCCGAGCTGTTTCGCAACACTGGCAAAAGCGATAACTTCCAGCACCTAGACAAAGCACTGATCCCGTTACAGCAACGGATAAAAGCCAGCTTTGACCCTGATGGTCTCTTTAACCCCGGCCGCGTTTCGGCGCATTGGTAAGCACATGCAAACAAAGCTCGAACCCAGCCTGCGCGAAACTCAAGCGGGTCTACACGCAGAAAGCATTTTGCGCAAATGCGTGCACTGTGGCTTCTGCCTCGCCACCTGCCCCACGTATAACCTACTGGGCGATGAACTGGACAGTCCGCGTGGACGTATCTACCAGATCAAATCCGTTTTGGAAGGCGAAGCCGCAACTCCCAGCATTCAGTTGCATCTCGATCGCTGTCTGAGCTGCCGCTCCTGCGAGACCACCTGCCCCAGTGGTGTGCAATACCATCAATTGCTCGACATCGGTCGCGACGTTGTCGAGAAACAACTTCCTCGCAGTGCATCGCAACGGCTACTTCGCTGGGTATTGCGTACGTTTGTCTCCAACGCAAAAGTCATGACGCCAGCTATGCGCTTGGGCCAGATGCTTCGCCCCGCTATACCTGCTGCACTTAAGAGCCATGTGCCGCCCCGCAAGGCACCGGGCGAATGGCCTACGCCGCAACACACGCGCAAGATGTTGGTGCTCGCTGGCTGTGTTCAGCCTGGTGCCCAGCCACGTACCAACGCAGCGGCCGCCCGAGTGCTCAACAGCCTTGGCATTAGCCTAATCACCGCGCCCAATGCAGGCTGCTGCGGCGCTGTGCGCTACCACCTCAACGATCACGAGGGCGGCCTCGCCGACATGCGTCGCAATATAGATGCTTGGTGGCCACTGATAGAAGACGGCGTTGAAGCTATTGTGATGACCGCCAGCGGTTGTGGGGCACAAGTACAGGAGTACGGTCACCTGCTAGCAGAAGACCCTTATTACGCCAGCAAAGCTGCACGAGTGTCAGAGTTGTGTAAAGACATCTCTCAAATTCTCAGCGCCGAAGACCTCAGCAGCTTGCCTATCGACAACAAAAAATTTGGCACCGTGGCCTATCACCCACCCTGCACACTGCAGCACGCACAGCAGCTACCCGATATCGTCGAAGGTCTATTGCAACAACTGGGCTTTAAGCTGTGCAACGTCAGCGACAAACACTTATGCTGTGGTTCAGCTGGCACTTACTCTATTTTGCAGAAAGACTTATCACAGCAATTACTGAGTAACAAAGTCACCGCACTGGAAGCTGACAACCCTGACACCATCGCCAGCGCCAACATCGGCTGTTTGATGCACATAGAAACTGGCACAGACACAAAGGTCGTGCACTGGATAGAATTGCTGGACCACTAAACTCATGTCACCTTTCACCAATTACCGACGCTCACTGCATACATGAGCTCTATCGCCAGCCTGCCGTGGTACGACTTACCGTCAACCCACAACAACATCGACCAGTTCTGGCAGATACTCGCCAGCGCACTGCGTGAGTGCGGCGTCACACAAGTACCTGAGCAGTTAAACCGAAGCACAGCACTGGAGCTACAGTGGGCCAGCCCTAAACTACTGATTAGTCAGTGCTGCGGCCCCGACTTATTCACACCAGCTGCTACACAGTTAGAGGTCATTGCTCGCCCTGTTTTTGACGATTTGAATTGTGACGACGGCCACTACTTCAGCCATATCGTTATCAACCCACAATACAATTACGGCCCTGCTCACCTTGTGGTTAACTCGTTGAGCTCTCGCTCAGGACACGGTGCATTGGTGGAGTGGTGCAAGCTACAAGGCATCACAACAGCACGGCTCACGGTCAGCGGATCACACCACCAGAGCCTGGCAGTTCTGCGTGACGGACAAGCAGACATCGCCGCTATAGATGCGCACAGTTGGAATTTGCTGCAGGAGACAGAGTTGACGATTGTCGGTCGCAGTACAGAAGCCCTCACGCCGCCGTATGTCATGCACATGGAGCACAGTGCAAAGCGCGAGCAAGTGCGTGATGCACTGCAGCACGCCGTTGAGGCGGCAGGCTATCGCGTGGGTATCAAAGCAATTCTGCCCGCCGACAAACACGCTTATCAGACCACCGTCATCGACCATCAACTAGCACCTGTAGAACTGCTCGAGAAAGTTCCCGCGCGCTAGGGCGCACTTCAAGTGTTCGACAGGTTAAACTACCTACAAGCAATCAAATAGCATTTTCAGAGATCAAGACATGCAACGCCTTTTAGTGATTATTGTCGCCATTGCCGCAGCCGGCTTGGGCGGCTGGTACGCAAGCACACAACAAGAACAAGCCGCTACAAAACCCCCTATCTACGCGACCGATCTCACTGGCAATACCACAGACATCACGGCTGCCACGGGCAAGGTCAAACTGATTAACTTCTGGGCGAGCTGGTGTTTGCCTTGTGTAGAAGAGTTACCTCTGATTGAAAGCTACGCCAACACCAACGCCCAAAAGCTCGACGTTTTGGCTGTCGCCATCGACACCCTGCCGCATGTTCAGGACTTTCTTGCGAAGCACCCTGTTGATCTGCCCATCGCAGTAGGCACTGCAATGGCCAGCGAATTGATGGCAGAGTGGGGAAACGACATCTCCGCGCTGCCGTTTAGCGCCTTGCTCGACGCCGAGGGCAAGTTAGTGAAAATCCACATGGGCCCGTTTGATGCCAAAAGCCTACAAGCTTTTGTTGGTGAGTAGCCGCTCAGCGGTCAAACTGTATTTGCGCAAGACAAGAGCCTTAAAACGCCTGTGAATACTTTTTAAAAGTAGCCTTCAAACTGCGCCTCAACAATCCTCCCGTCCTCATAACAAGAGCAAGCGCTTAATCAACCACTCCAGCGGTCCTTGTTTAAAAAACCGAAGCCAACTGACGCTAAACACCAGCGCGAACGTGCAGAAACCTAGCGACCACAATAACGAGACAGCGATAGTCTGGCCGCCCAAGGTACCGGTGATGTCCATTAGCCCCATGCCCAAAACCACGTGCAGCACATACAGCGTCAGTGCCATTTGCCCTGTTTGATAAAAAGCTTGAAGCACACGATTGCCTGCAAAACGCTCGCTGATCACAAGGCAGGCAATGATCACCATCACCGCCGATGACCCAGCCGCGAGCATGTACTGCGGCATGGGCGGGATTATTGCGGTGGAGAACAAAGAATCGATGTCTGCTGCACTCATGCCCCAATCGACGGGGTTAAAAAACACCTGTCGAAACCAGTTAAAGACGGACTCGGTCGCCAGCCACAACACCAGTGCGGTTACAAAAATTCGCTTGCGCTGCACACCTGCGCGGAGATTCTGCCGCCCCAACCACAGACCAAACAATAAAAAACTGCACCAAGGAATCACTGGGTGAAAACCGTTAAACAGTATGTGACGCAGCATGCCATCAGCTGTCCAAAAGCCGTGGTATTCCAGTGTGCTCCAATCCCAGCCTTTGTCGTAGTCGAATAACATCAATAAGACAGGAAAGCTAAACACGATAACTGCCAGCAAAGCCAATAAGGCGCGTTGCTTCCACGGAAATACCCAAGCGGCAATCAGGAAATAGAAGCCGTAAAAGTGCAGAATATCTGCAGGCCAAATAGGTACAAAAGCCAAGCCGAGTGCAAGCAACAACAAGCCACGTTTTATCAGTGATACTCGCGCGATATGCACTAGCGATGCGTCACCACCGGTGACGGCCTTTCGCGTCAAGAAACTCACTCCCACACCTGCCAACACCACAAACAGCGCAGCAGCACGCCCTTCGAGAGATGCTGCGATCAGGTACAGCCCATCGTTGCTGCTGCTTACGCCTTGCGCTATTTTGAAGTTGACGATAACCATGCCCAAGACGGCTAAGGCGCGGGCGATATCGAAGCCCTGTATTCTGTCGTTCATACGATGATCCAAGGCCCCCTAGAAGTTTTGCTTAGCTGATCACACAGCACTCGCTGACAGCAGCAAGCGCTTAGGCTATCGCCCGCAGCCAAGCCACAACATCGGCAGCGTTTTCGCTCGGCGGAAACACCGGATAAAACACTTGCTGAATGTTCCCATCCTTCACTATTAACGTGATGCGCCGGTAGAGTTCCATTTCATCTGTCACAAAGGTTGGCAGCTTCAAGTGCTGCTTGAGTAGCAAGCCTTCATCACTCAACAACTCAAATGGCAAATGTAAGCGCTGCTTCGCTTCAGCTTGATAGGCCGTGCTCTGCGAACTTAGCCCGTACACACCGGCACTCAACGCCACGAGTTCTGCGTGATGATCACGAAACCCGCAAGACTGCGGTGTGCAGCCGCGAGCACCGGGGATCGAATCCCAATTATCGGGCAATGGAGTATCTGGCCGACCCGTCATCGGGTAAACATAAATAACGAACCAGCCTTGTAACTCACGCAGCTGCACTTGCGTGCCATCAGTGGCATTCAGCGTTAGCTCTGGCAGGGACAAGCCACTCAGATGATCAGCTGCACCATCGTCCACTGGCACCGGTAAGTCGTCGGGTAATTCTCCGAGATTATTCACATATTTGCTCCTAAAGCGTTAACTAAGTGCTGTTAGAGCGCGTCATATCCCGCGTAATTCGCCTCAAACAACTTGCGCCCTTTCGACAAAAACTTCTGATAGTCCCATAGATCATCCTCTACCCAGCCCATGTACTCAGGCTCGATGACGTACGCATCTGCAATCACTGTTTCACCCGAATCCAACAACACGGGCACAGCTCGGCGCGCATACATAACACCCTCAAATCGATCAAGGCGCTGCCAGCCGTCTTCTGGCACGTTGCGATACAAAACACCTTGCACTTGATCCCCGCCCGAATCGATAAGCGCCGGAAACGGCTGTCCAGTAACAACGCGGCGACTGAAATCGTGCAACAACGCACTCTCACCTTTTATGCTGTGGGTACAGACATCCAACATGATGTCATCACACATCAGGGTGCCATAAGCGAACAAATGCTGTGTCACGGGCCAAACTCCAAATAAAATTTTGCTAAGTGTGTGCTTAGTTTTACAGCGACTCAAGTGTCTCGTCGACTAATTTTATGCTAAGCCAATAGCATTTCTCGACAAGATTTTAAGCTGCGTACCTGCACGCCCTGCGAATCAAAATTTTCCACCGCCAACCACGATTCCAACATCGCTTTGATTGTCGGCCATTCGTCGTCGGTGATAGAAAACCATGCCGTGTCGCGGTTCCTGCCTTTATATATTGTGGCGTTGCGAAAAACGCCTTCGTAGGTAAAACCCAATCGCTCGGCCGCGGCTCGACTAGGGGCATTAAGTGCATCGCACTTCCATTCGTAGCGCCGATAGCCCAACTCATCAAACACACGGCGCATCATCAGATACATCGCTTCTGTGGCTATCGCGGTACGCTGCATCAGTGGTGAAAAGTGAATATGCCCCACTTCAATCACACCGACGGCCGGCTCTATGCGCAAGTAGGTCGCCAGCCCTACCGGTGTACCTTGGCTATCTAAGACGGTATAAAACAGAGGGTCGCCTGCCTTCGATGCCTCGCTGAGCCAAGCAAGAAAGTTCGTCGCATCAGCAAATGGGCCATAGGGTAAATAAGTCCAATTACCCAGTTGTTGGTCAGACGCAAAAGCCTTGTATAGCGCTTCCCCGTGCTCGGCAACATCGGTGGCTTGCAACTGACAAAAGCTTCCCTGCATGGCTGACCGCGAAGGCGGTTCGCACCCCGTCCAATGCTCGACTGTTACGCCTATTGCCTGATTTAAACTATTGCGACTACTTTTTCTTGTCATCGTTAATCCTCCAGAACCTAGGATAACAATGTGCCGTGCGATTGGCCCAATAGCCAGCGCCAATATCACCTCAAGTTGCAAACCAAAAATTACAGCAAGCAACAAAATGCAGAACTATCACACCAGCATCGAAGCAAGGTATTTACAACGTCACAGCAAGAAGCGCCGGAAAACTGGAAGTAGACGAGCATAATTCTAGAGAGAAGCGATACGAAAGCCCCAAATACCTTAAAAAACGGCATTAATATGCGTTAGTCTTAGAGGCCCTTATTAAAATGAACACGACAGACGAGACACATGGCTAACTTCACGCTGGAAAACACCCGCATCGCGGCCTGCACCCCCTTGTTGTCACCCACAGAACTACACGCGCTCTACCCACTGAGCGATGCCGCCGCAAACAACGTGGCAAAAGGCCGCCAAGCGGTGCGCGATATTCTGGATGGCAAAGACCATCGCTTAATGGTGATCTCGGGGCCCTGCTCCATACACGATACCAAGTCTGCAATTGAATACGCCAAGCGCTTAAAAGCGTTGAGCGAAAAAGTGCAGGACAACTTGTTGTTGGTTATGCGGGTGTATTTTGAAAAGCCACGCACCACTGTCGGCTGGAAAGGCTACGTCAACGATCCAGACATGAACGACAGCTTTGATCTCGAAAAAGGCCTCAAGCAAGCACGCGAACTGCTGGCTACTTTTGCAGAGATGGATCTGCCAGTGGCAACCGAAGCACTCGACCCGATATCTCCTCAGTACTTGGGTGATCTCTTCAGCTGGTCGGCTATCGGCGCACGTACTTCTGAGTCACAGACCCACCGCGAGATGTCCAGCGGACTATCGACCCCAGTGGGCTTCAAAAATGGTACGGACGGCAGCTTGCAAATCGCTATCAACGCGTGGCAGTCTGCGGCTTCACCACACCGCTTCATGGGCATCGATGAAAGTGGCAAAGTATCTGTTCTAGAAACACTCGGCAACCCGCACGGTCATGTGATTTTGCGTGGCGGTAAAGAGCCCAACTACGACGCTAGCCACATTGCATTAGTAGAGGCCGAATTAGAAAAAGCCAAGCTAGGCGCCAAACTGGTAGTGGATTGCAGTCACGGTAACTCTCACAAGAATCACGAGTTCCAACCGGTCGTCGCTCGCGACTCAGCTCAGCAAATCATCGCTGGCAACAAGTCTATTCTGGGCATTATGCTGGAAAGCCACCTGCACGCAGGCAACCAAAAGCTGGTCGACCCTGCAGACCTCGCCTACGGCGTATCGATCACAGACGCCTGTATTGACTGGGAAACCACCGAGTCACTACTGCTTGAAATGAGCGAGCAACTGGCTGAACCATTAAAAGCACGTGCTAGTGACACCACGGCTGAAGCAACCGCCTAAGCTCTGAGAATCAGTCGCCAACACACGGTTGGCGACTATGATTCAGTCGCCTTTTTCTCAGTGCAACAACCCACGTTGCTTGCTATCTCAAAATGCCAACACGCACCTTCATCCGTTAGTTCGTCCAGATATCAGAACTTGATAACTGCGCTTTTTGTTCCAAACCTCAGGCCAAACGTGAACAACTGTACTCGGACATACAATCAGGCTTAGCCCAAGTACGACAGGCTAGCCTTCCCTACTTTCTTCTAAAAGCAACAGCTTATGATCACGATCAGAAACTTCCGCGATGAAGATGCTCCACATCTGTGGCAGCTTTTTTATCACACCATTCGCATCATCAATCGAAGGGACTACTCAGAGGCTCAGGTGCAGGCTTGGGCATCAGACGAAGTTGACGCGAAGCTATGGCTACAAAAAATGCAAGCGATCCAGCCCTTTGTTGCTGAATTAGATAATCAGGTTGTTGGCTACACAGACTTGCAAGATGATGGTCTGATTGATCATTTTTTCTGTCATCACGAGCAGCAAGGCAAAGGTATTGGCAGCGCTCTCATGCGACATGTGCATTCAGTTGCCAGTGACCGAGGCATTAAATCACTGCACTCACACGTCAGCAAATCGGCGAAGCCCTTTTACATGCATTTCTCATTTACTGTTGTCGAAGCACAACAAATGCATGTGCGCGGGCAAGTCTTGGAGAATTTTTTGATGGAAAAAATAATCGACTAACATCGTCAATTAGTTTTCTTTTTTTGCTAATTCAGAAGGCCGAGATGCTTTTATGCCCGCACGCACAATGGCCAGCACCGTGATGCAGGTCAGCGCCCAAAAGAACCAAGTGATCGGGCCACGAAACAAAACAGCAGGAGAACTACCGGACATCAACATTGATTGTCTGAAGTTGTCTTCAAGCAGTGGGCCGAGAATAAAGGCGATTAAAAACGGCGCAGTGGGCACCCTAAAACGCATCATCAAAAAACCAACCCAACCCATCGCAAACATAACCCCAACATCAAAAAGATTATTGTTCACTGCAAACACACCGTAAATGCACAGCACCATCACAGCGGGAAACAGCACCCCTCGTGGAATATCAGCCACGAACTTAAAGCCTCGTATTGCGACAGAGCCGATCATGAATAGAAACACCGAGCTTACGATCAGGCCAATGAACAGCCCATAAATAATATCGACATTCATCACAAACATCATCGGGCCAGGTTGCAAACCATGGATCATAAAGGCGCCGAGAATAATTGCCGTGATCACATCTCCTGGCACTCCCAAGGCCAGCAGCGGAATTAACGTTGCACCCGCGACGCCGTTGTTCCCCGCCTCGGCCGCCGCCACACCTTCTATTTCGCCTTTGCCAAAATTCTCTTTGTTTTTCGATTTTCGACGCGCTTCGGAGTACGAAAGAAATGCCGATGGTGCCGCGCCAATACCAGGAATAGAACCGAGAAACACGCCAATAAAGCTGCCACGAACGATAGATTTAAATGAGTTTTTATAGTCCTGAAAAGTAACCTTGTCATCACCAAGCGCGCGCGTCTTGCCGTCATGCGCTTTGGGGTTCCATACCATTGCCATGATTTCAGGGATAGCAAACAAGCCGATAAGTACCGCAATGAAATTCAAGCCTCCCATCATATTGGGGTTCTCAAAGGTGAACCGCTGTGTGCCATAGATTAAGTCGAGGCCAATGGTCGCCAGCAACAAACCCAGCATGGCCGACAAGGTGCCACGCAGCAGGCTCTCACCCGATACGCCGGCAATAATGGTCAGAGAAAACAGGATGAGCGCAAAAAACTCTGGAGGGCCAAAGCTAAGCGCAAAGGACGCGAGCCAGCCCGCAAATAAGATCAGTGAGAGATTGGAAATTAGATCGGCGGTGCAAGACGCCCACAACGCCATACCCAAGGCTTTGCCTGCTTGCCCTTTTTCCGCGAGTGGATATCCGTCAAGAATAGTCGCTGAAGATGCTGGCGTGCCTGGTGTTTTGATCAGAATGGCGGGAATAGAACCGCCAAATATCCCGCCTTTATACACACCCAACAACAACAAAATTCCCGTAATGGGTGTCATCGAGAAAGTGAATGGCAACGTCAGTGCTACCGCCATAGTAGCTGACAACCCAGGAATCGCACCCGCCACCGTGCCGATAGCCACGCCGATAAACAAGGCGGCAAAACTCTCAAAGTTTCCGACCAGAGAAATACCCGCCATTAGACTATCGATAAAACTCATGGCAACCTCACAAAATCACCCTGAGGGATCGCGACTCCTGCCACATGGGCAAAAAACAC
>ENA-ORXM01001647-ORXM01001647.1-marine-metagenome-genome-assembly--contig:-NODE-1647-length-30094-cov-4.057734_pt1 | contig 30094 bp, 24 predicted proteins | sample MGYA00237867_ERZ511480 | MGnify/ENA primary metagenome ERZ511480 (study PRJEB26309, sample SAMN06266103) | marine metagenome | isolation source: Algal blade | place: United Kingdom:Sidmouth, United... | reverse complement strand
ATAATCTTTTGGGATATTCCGTAGCGGAAATCTTAAAAGCTGCCGGAAAAAAAGTATATAAAACGCAGATTATCAATGACCGGGGTATCCATATTTGTAAAAGTATGTTGGCTTGGCAACGGTTCGGCGATGGTGAAACTCCTGAAAGTTCAGGTCTGAAAGGGGATCAATTGGTCGGGAAATATTACGTGGCTTTCGATAAAGCTTATAAAGCGCAAATCGCGAAAATGGTTTCACGGGGCACTGATAAGAAGGAAGCCGAGAAAACCGCTCCAGTTTTGTTAGAAGCCCAAGAAATGCTGCTAAAATGGGAAGCTGGAGACGATGAGGTCGTTTCCCTTTGGAAAAAAATGAATAGCTGGGTTTATGATGGGTTCGAGACCACCTATAAAAATTTAGGCGTTGATTTCGATACCCTATATTACGAAAGCGATACCTATTTATTGGGTAAGGATGTCGTGGCCGAAGGACTAAAAAAAGGGGTCTTCTACAAAAAAGACGATGGTAGCGTTTGGATCGATTTGACCGATGAAGGGCTTGACGAAAAAATCGTATTGCGTTCCGACGGTACAGCCGTGTACATGACACAGGATATTGGTACGGCGATTCAGCGCGTAAAAGATTATCCCGATGTGGGCGGTATGGTCTACACGGTCGGTAACGAACAAGACTATCATTTTAAGGTGCTTTTTCTTATTCTAAAAAAGCTTGGTTTCTCCTGGTCCGAAAATCTCTATCATTTGAGTTATGGCATGGTAGACCTGCCCAGTGGAAAAATGAAAAGTCGCGAAGGTACCGTGGTCGATGCCGATGAGCTCATGGAAGACATGAGCCGAACCGCAGGCGAAATCGCCGAAGAACTTGGTAAGTTGGAAGGTTATTCGGCAGACGAAAAACAGGAGTTATATCAAATGATCGGGCTCGGGGCTCTGAAATATTACATTTTAAAAGTAGACCCTAAAAAGCGAATCCTTTTCAATCCAGAGGAATCTGTCGATTTTCAAGGCAATACCGGACCGTTCATTCAATATACCTATGCTCGGATCCAATCGATTCTGCGGAAGGCCGAAAAACTAGGCCTATCAAGTCTCCAAGACAGTGTCACCCTGAGCGCAGTCGAAGGGCTGCATCCGAAGGAAAAAGAATTGATCAAACAGATCCAACTCTTTCCCGAGACCATACAATTGGCAGCTGAAAACTACAGTCCGGCCCTAGTTGCAAATTACACCTACGATTTGGTAAAGGAATTCAATTCGTTCTACCAACAGGTTTCCATTTTAGGGGAACTTGATGAGCAAAAGAAGCTTCTAAGGATTGCACTTTCCAAGAAAGTAGGCGAGGTAATTCGATCTGCTTTTCGGCTATTGGGCATAGATGTTCCCGAGCGGATGTAATTATGAAATCCTACTTAGGGGGAAGCGGAAGTCTTTCGCTTTTTTTTCTACATTTAGGATATGATACAAAAGAGCAATTTTTTAGTTTTTCTAACCACAGCTATTTTCGTGTTTGGAACAGGCCACTTGAGCGCCCAACAAAGTAACGTGTCAAACAATTCAAACACCGCCGACATCATCATTTATGGCGGTACCTCGGCCGCTGTTATCGCAGCGGTGGAAGCGAAAAAATCCGGTAAATCCGTTATTGTCGTTTCTCCCGATACCCATTTGGGTGGGCTTACTTCCGGCGGACTCGGTTGGACCGATACCGGGGATAAAAGTGTCATCGGAGGTCTTGCGAGGGAGTTTTACCACCGTGTTTTTCTACACTACGATACTGAAGAGGCATGGAACTGGCAACGTAAAGAAGCGTATGGCAATAAAGGTCAGGGTACCCGTGCCATGGACGGTGAGAGCCGTACCATGTGGATTTTCGAACCTCATGTCGCGGAGAACATATTCGAAGATTTTGTCAAAGAATTTCAGATTCGCATTGATAGGGAAGAGTGGCTCGACCGTGATGATGGGGTAGTGCTGAACGATGGAAAAATTGTGTCCTTCACAACACAAAGTGGTAAAACTTATTCGGGAAAAATATTCTTGGATGCTACCTATGAAGGTGACCTTATGGCCACTGCCGGAATTAGCTATCATGTTGGTAGGGAGGCGGCCGATGTGTATGGGGAGGAATGGAACGGCGTACAGACCGGTGTATTGCATCACAAACATTGGTTTCAATCCGACATTTCCCCTTATGTGGTTCCCGGTAAGCCTTCAAGTGGGGTTTTACCGCGTGTATCTACCGAACCTCCCGGAGACAAGTACAGTGGGGACAATAAAATACAGGCCTATTGTTTTCGAACCTGCATGACCGACCATGAACCGAACCGCGTACCGTTTCCCAAACCGGAAAACTATGACCCTATGAATTATGAACTGCTGGCACGTTCTTTCGCGACCGGCAGAAAAGACTGGTTCCAAAAATTTGACCGTATCCCCAATTACAAGACCGATACCAATAACCATGGGCCTTTGAGTAGTGATAATATCGGTATGAACTACGATTATCCCGAGGCTTCCTACGCCCGTAGAAAAGAAATTATCAAAGAGCACGAAGACTACCAAAAAGGATTATTATGGTTCGTGGCAAACGACCCCCGGGTACCTCAGGATATTCAACAGCAAATGCAAAAATGGGGCCTTGCGAAAGATGAATTTACTGACAACGGCAATTGGCCGCATCAAATCTATGTTCGCGAAGCTCGAAGAATGATCGGGCAGCACGTAATGACCGAAAACGAACTCCTTAAAAAGAGACCCACACCGGATCCTGTCGGTATGGGGTCTTATACGATGGACTCGCATAATGTGCAACGCTATATCAAAGATGACGGTTTTGTGCAGAACGAAGGCGATATTGGGGTCAGTACAAAAGGGCCGTACCAGATATCGTACGGTTCGCTCGTTCCGAAAAAAGATGAGTGTACCAATCTTTTGGTGCCCGTTTGTGTTTCGGCCAGCCACATTGCTTTTGGTTCCATTCGTATGGAACCCGTATTTATGATATTGGGGCAATCCGCTGCTGCTGCGGCCGTTTTGGCGATTGAAGATGATATTCCAATTCAAGAGGTACCCTATTCAAAATTGAAAACTATTTTGATAGAGAAAGGGCAAATTTTGGAAAAGTAAGCTGTTGATATCCTCGGAGCGTACAATTTTTGGCTGCATAGGGAGTTAGGTCATATATGATTACTGCCGAAATATTTGGGCTTTTGGCCCTAATTTATATACTGGGCTATCTAGGCTACATGGCGTATTACACCTACGACCTTTTCTTTTTAAATCCGTTTATTCGCTTGAAACCGCTTTCGGCAAACGAGAAATCGCTTTTGAGCGAAAATTTTCCGGTGTACGGTGTATTACCGGAAAATCAGAAAGAAAAGTGCAATCAACGTATTGCTTGGTTCCGAAGCCGAAAAAATTTTATTTTTTACGGAAAGACCCCAAAACAAGAAGAACTGAAATTGCTTTTAAGCGCTTCCGTTATATTGATGACCTTGGGCCTGAAAGACTACAGAATGATGCGCTCTTTGTTACGTATCATCGTCTATCCCTCGCAATATTATTCCCGAATAAAAAGAAGGCACCATTTGGGAGAGTACAACCCCGGTTTTAAAACAGCTATTTTTTCTGCGGACAAAATATGGGAAGGATTCCAAATTGCCGATGACAACGTGAATTTGGCCATGCATGAATTTGCCCATGCGCTCAGTTCTGAAATGACCCGTAAGAGTTCATGGGAAGCGCGCAGGTTTCGAGTAGGTCTCAAACAGATCAAGGTACTTTTTTTGCGGGAAGGTTACGCCCAAAAACTGGCAGATTCCAACTATTTCAGGGAATATGGCCTCACCAACCTTCAGGAATTCTTCTCCGTAGCTGTCGAGAACTATGCCGAAACCCCCGAAATCTTTCTGAGAGACTTTCCGGAGCTGTACGAAATCATACAGAAAATGTTGGCGTTTGATTTTCGTCCGGTTCAGCACGCTTAAAAACATAGTTGGTACATACTTCTATAAGCGGTTTGACAGATTTAACCGGTAGCATTCTTCGAGGCTTTGCCCTCCCGTTGTCATTTGTCTTGTCTCTTGGTTCCTGGCTCTTGATTCTTATTCCTATTCCTATTGGTACACGTCGATGTAGTCCACTTTTTTAAAACACGTGGCTTATTTAAATGGTTCAGATCGTTTATCTTGTCTAGGCAATATTCAACCGACCATGGAACCCCAAACATCAAAACTCAAGAAATTCGGAACATTCGGCGGGGTGTTTACGCCCACGCTGCTCACCATTTTAGGTGTGATTATGTATTTGAGAATGGGCTGGGTCGTGGGCAACGCCGGTCTGCTGGGCGCCTGGTTTATCATTATTCTTTCTTTTGCGATTACGCTTTGTACCGCGCTTTCTATGTCGGCCATAACCACGAACATCAGAATTGGTGCAGGGGGCGCCTACGCCATTATCTCACAGGCTTTAGGTCTTGAGGTCGGGGGAAGCCTTGGTATACCCAGATATATTTCACAGGGGTTGGCCGTTACCATGTACATTTTTGGTTTTCGGGAAGGGTGGCTCGGTATTTTTCCCACACATGACCCTTTTCTGGTAGATATTACGGCATTTGCACTTTTATTTACGATTGCTTACATCAGTGCAGACCTCGCCATTAAGACCCAATTTTTTATTATGGTGATTATTATACTGTCCCTCATTTCGATTGTCATGGCGGCATACGATGGGTCAATGTACCAATCAACGGAAGAAGCGTTGCGTTGGGGCTCTTTCAAAGGGTCGCCCGAAAACGGTTTTAGCGGCAGCAGTTTTTGGATTGTCTTTGCCGTATTTTTTCCGGCGGCGACCGGTATCATGGCAGGTGCGAATATGTCGGGAGAGCTGAAAAACCCTAAAAAAAGTATCCCGTTAGGCACACTTTGGGCCATTGGTGTCAGTTTTGTCATTTATATGGTTCTTGCCTATTGGTTGGCGCGTTCGGCATCGGAGCAAGAGCTGATTTCAAACTACAATATTATTATTGAAAAATCATATTTCGGACCGCTTATTATTGCCGGTGTCCTCGGCGCCACATTTTCTTCGGCATTGGCCTCTATTGTGGGTTCATCTCGAATACTTTTTGCAATGGGCGAACATAAGGTATTGCCCTATTCCACTTTTCTGGGAGGGCAAAGTGCCAACGGCCAACCTAGAAATGCCATGATGGTAACCGGTATTATGATTTTTGCGACGATGTTACTTCGCGACCTCAATGCCGTTGCACCATTGGTTACCCTCTTTTTCTTGATTACCTATGCTATGCTCAATATTGTAGTTATCATCGAACAAAGATTGGGCCTGATCAGTTATCGACCGATTTTTAAGGTGAACAAATGGATACCTTGGGTGGGCTTATTGTCATCGGTTATCGCCATGTTTATTATAAACCCTACAATCAGTCTGGTTTCCATTGTTATTGTTTTTTTGGTCTATTGGTTTTTATCCCGTCAGAATTTAGAGACTCCTTTCGAAGATGTAAGATCCGGACTTTCCGTTTCTTTTGCGGAATGGGCGGCGAAGCATACTTGGGGTATGAAACGTATGCAACAAAGGGCATGGAAGCCCAATCTTATGGTTCCGGTCAGAGATGTCTATGGTGTAAAGGGTAATTTCCAATTTTTAAGGGATATTTCAGGCCCCAAAGGCTCGATTAAGTTACTTGGAGTTGACCCTTTGACGGAAAACAAAGAATTTGTAAATGAACTAAAATCATTGTCCGAATCTTTTTATGACAAAGGGGTTTTCTCTTCTTGGGCCGTTATTCACAGCGATGATTTTGCCAAGGGCGTGAATTATGGCAATCAAGCCTTGCAGGGCACTTTTTTCAAGCCGAATATCGTATTCCTAAATTTACAACAGCACGATAACTTCGAAACGGAAATACGGCCCGTTATTAAAGAAAGTATTCGGTTGGAAATCGGTGTTCTTCTCTTTTCTTCGCATCCTACCGCCTTGTTGGGGCAACGAAACATCATTAATGTTTGGGTAAGCGATAGGCGGGGTAATTGGGAACTGGGTTTTGATATTGGTAGTCTAGACCTCTCCACCTTGATTGCCTACAAACTCAAAATGAATTGGAAGGCCCAAATTCGTATTATTATGGTAATCAATGACCCCGAGGATGAGGTTAAAGCCAAGGAATTCTTGACGTCTTTAATCAATTTGGCACGATTGCCGGAAACGATGATTTCGGTCTTTATAGGTAATTTCAAGGAAATTATCGGGACAGCTCCCAAAGCAGATTTGAATATCTTCGGAATGGACCAAAATTTTCGTCACGATTTTGTAAACGAGATGGCGGAAAAGACCAAAAGTTCATGTCTTTTTGTAAAGGATTCAGGGCATGAGAGTATTCTTGCTTAATTGCGCATACCTACCTGTCGGCAGTAACGGTGTCTCACAAATATCGAGAGGGAAATTTTGGGCTCCCCGCCCTAGACAGGGCGGGGTGGATTCCATCTCGCGTGAGCGGGATTGGAAGACGGGGCGGGTGGAAAGCCCCGACCAATGGCATAGCTCCGAAATTATGTCTTTTCTGCAACGCTTGGGTTCTACCCCTTCCGTCATCCCTATCCGCCAAAGGCGGAAGGATGCCACCTTCCCCTGCAAAGGGAAGAAACCAAAAAAAGATGTGGGTACAGGGTGGCTGTCGGCAGGCAGGAAAAATAGGCCACGACAATTCTAACGATACATTTCCAAATAGTCTTTAGAACCTGACCCTAAAACTAAAATTTGGCGTGAGCCCCAACGAAATATTCTCGATGGTTTCGATTTCATTTTGATCATTTAGTTGGTAATAGGTATCCAATATGTTATGTCTGTCGGTAAGGTTTAAAACGGAAATTCCTGCAGATGCTTTTATGCGCTCGCCAAGTTCGAAATTATAGATGGCAGATGCATCGGCACGCAGGTATTCAGATAAACGGCTACCATTCGGTTCTTGGTAATTGATTTGGTTTGGAAAAAACGAAGTGTCGATAGGTTCATCGACATCGGGTTCGGTAAACGGTTTTCCGGTTCGGTAGTTGAGGCCGAGTCCGAACTTCAGGTTTCCCCAGCTATAGGTGCCGGCAAAAGTAGCGGGATGCCGAATATCGAGATTGTTGGGAAACTCTGGTGGCAAAACACCTTCAAAGCTGTAATTATTGAAGTTATAGGTGTAACTCGCCCAGATACTGTAGGCTTCTGTTTTTCTATTGATTAAAAATTCAACGCCCTTGACGTCATATTTTCCGATTTCACCATTAAATTGGTCCTGGTTTTGAAAACCTTGTGTTGAGGTACTGATGCCGTTGACTTCCTTATAAAACCCCTCTAGACCAACATATAGATTTTCTTGGTCGTAATTGATGCCCAAGGAACCTTGTCTGCTTTTGGTGATAGGTAGGGTTTCTCCATCCGAAACGATCCAACGCCTTTTCTCGATACCCAAAAAATTCTGCTCCAAATCGATAATCTGATTGATGGCCTGGCTTTTGAATTCCCCTAGGGCCTGTACTTTTAGTTCGCGCGTTATCGCATAGTTCATGCTTAGGCGAGGTTCGACGATCCATTCTTGAAACGTATCGGGATTTTCCAAATAATTAAGACGTAAACCACTTCGGAGGTAAAACTTTTGATCGGCAGACCCGTATGTGATTTCCGAGAAGAGTGCATGATTACGAATAATGTTCCGAACGTTACTTTGAAAAGGGGGTTGGGTTACATCTGTAGTGTTGGCGATACCGGTTTCAATGAATTGATAGCCGTTCGACCATGCCAATTTTTCGTTCAGCTTATAATTGGTTTTCAGTTTCAATGCACTTTCTTCTACCTTATTGTCTTGAAAGAGAATTTGTTCTGAATTGGCCGATGTGTTTCGGGCATCAAGCTCGTATTGGGTATAATAGAAATTCAAAAAGGTGGAAAACTTATTGTTCCAGCTACTTTCAAGACTTCCTCCAAAAGATAGGTTGGTCTGATCAAGTGCACTTTGGGTTTCGGTATCCGTACCCATTTCGCGCTCAGTGTAGTCCAAAAGATTGTTGATGTTTATAAAACTGAATCGTAATTTTTGCTTCTCGTTAATATCGTAGAGTATTTTCCCTGTAAAATCGTAAAAGTAGAAATTGCCGTCTCGAGCCACCTCGTTTTCATCGAAGACCCTAGTAAAAAACCTTTCGTAGGTCGGGGTATTCAAAAAGTCGGTGAGCGAGCGTCTAGCCGATAATTGAACCGCCAATTTATCGGTCAGGGGAAAATGCCCATAGACATCGCCGCCGATGAGGTTAAAGCCTGCACCACCAAAGTACGCATCGGCAATATCGTCTGTCGTACGCATGTCGATAATACCGCTTACCCCATCGCCGTATCGGCTGCTAGTTCCGTTTTTGATCAGGGTAACTTTATCGGTAAGGTAAGGGTTAAAGGCCGAAATAAGACCAAAAAAGTGTCCGGATTGGTACATTTTAATGCCATCCCAAAGAATTAGGTTTTGATCATTGGTGCCCCCCCGAATATTGATATCGGATACGGTCTCGTCGATACTCTCGATACCGGGCAATGCCTGAACCGTCTGAAGTACATCGGGTTCGATGAGACCGGGGAGGATGCCGAATTCCTCACTGTTCATCTGTATGCTTCCGTCGGCCTGTTTTATAAGACCCTTGGTTAGAAATTCATAGACAACGACTTCTTGCAGTTGTTGGTAGAACTGGGCCAACAACAGTGTTTTACACGGTTTTTTTTCGATTAATTTCTCGGCATCGACAAAAAGTGTTTTGTACCCAAGATATTTAATTTGTAAAGTGGCTTCGCGGGGAACGGCAGACAAAGAAAAGGAGCCATTTTCATCGGTGATGACCGCAATATCGGTTCCTAAAACCTCAATAGTCGCTCCGCCGACCGTATTCTTCTCAAAATTGTCAAGTACCCGTCCGCAAATATTCAGTGTGGGGTTTAAACTGATTGTATAATAGCGTTCGTTCAGTTTCTGAATCTGAAGTTGGGTCTGTTCTTGAATATCAGCCAAAATAATGGGCAAATCTTTCGGTTTTGGGACACTAATAATCAATTCGCGGATATCATCATCGGCAAACGAGAATTTGATATCGAAATCTTTTTCCAATTTTTGGAGAAAGGAAATCAGTGGGGTTTTCGAAGCAGTTTCTTGCGCCTCAATACGATATGAAGTAAAAAAACACGTAAGACTAAGACAGAAGAGAAAAAGTTTACGGAGTCTTTTCGCCATAGAAGAGCACTTTACTGCCCTCAAATTTAAACTTTATTTGCGAAGGTGTACTTATACTCCGTAGCGCAAGGTCTATATCCGTATTGCTAAAAGTACCCGTAAACAATTGATCCATATTTACATTTTGGGTCTCCACTTTTGTATCGTGCTGGCGTTCAAACTCATCAAGAACGTACTTTAAAGGCACACTTTTGAACGTACTTTCATCGTTTAGCCAAGAAGGCTGCGAAGTTTGAGGTGCAGCGATATCAATATGCCGACCTTCGATGACCATAAAAGAATTACCTGCGGGCAGTTTCGTCTCTTTGCCATTAAAAGTTACACTGACCAAGCCTTCAAAACAAGTAACTTCGAAAAAGCCGTTTCTGTGCTCGACATTAAATTGTGTACCTAAAACTGCGACGGTACCGGCGTCTGTAGCAACTGTAAAACGTTTTCCTTTGGCCACTTTAAAAAAGGCCTCTCCATCGAGTTCAACATTCCGTTTGTCATCCCAATTACGTTCACTGAACGACAATTCGGAATCGGCGTTCAAAATAACCTCTGAACTGTCGGGGAGTACAATTTCTTTGCTTTCGGCATAGGCCGTCGAGAAAGATTCAGCCTGAGAATTTAGATAGAAATAAGACCCAAAAATGAGAACGGCAGCCGCGGCCGCGACCCGTAGAAACTTCCTGAAAGGATGCAACTGCACCACTTTGGGATTTTCGAGGGTACGCTTGTTACGTAACGCCATAAAAGCCTCATCAACATCGAAATCGGGGGATTCCAATTGCCCGGAAACCTCAAGAATACGCTGATACGAAGCATACGCGTCGGATTTTTTAAATTCCGCAAGCTCTGCCTCCGTGAGTTCATCGTTCAGCCACTTTGCCAAATAATTTTCCTGCATTTTTTCTAGCTTATCTTCTATGTAACAATTAAATATGAAAAAACCCTACTTTTTTTTCAGTGAGCGGTTCGCAGTAGCAGTTGGCAGTTATCTTTTAGCAAAAGTTACTGTATTGTATCGATTTCTAAAGAAATAAATAGAGCCGTTTATACTATTTCCAAATCTGATTTTTTACGTAGCAAACAACAAACAACAAACAACAAACAACAAACAACAAACAACAAACAGCCAACTGCAATTGCCCACTGAATACTTACTTTTAGATTCCATCAATCTGTTCCCGCAACGATTTCAGTGCCAAGTGCATGCGTTTTTCTATGGCCTTTACGCTTACGCCTTCCATTTCGGCGATTTCGGCATATTTCTTTCCTTCGATTCGGTTTAATAGAAAAGTGATACGCTGATTTTCGGGCAGACCGTTCAACGCCCGGTCCAGTTTTTCCTTGAATTCGTTTTCTTCCATCAGAAATTCAGGCGATTCATGGGTGGCCTTTAACGTCTTGTCGGCATACTTCAAACGTACTTTTTCGGCTTTTATCACATTTAGGTAGAGATTATTGGCAACCGTGTACACATAAGACTTTGCCTTTTCGGGGGGAACCTTGGCACAATTCTCCCATAATTTCATAAAAGCCTCTTGTACTGCATCGTAGGCCTTTTCCTCATTTCCGAATTTATAATATATGTAGTTGAAAACCGTTTTAGAATTAGCTTTGAAAATAGTGCCGAAGACTTGCTCTTCGCAAACATTGCCTGTATTTTTGGTTTCCAAGGGAAGGGATGGTTTTTTTCAAAGATATTTGAAAAATCGTTCTATTGCGAATAGAAACACCATTTTCAACTGAAATTTTATACTGGTCCGATGCTTTTAAATACCAATATATTAGGCGGATAGCTGGCAAAAAAGTAGGGTATTTTAAAAATAGATTGTTTTAGAACTATAACAAATTCCAAATCATTATGAAAAAGTATTTTAAATTTTCGCTGTATACCTTCCTACTGGGTGCGGCGTTGGCAATTTCCTCCTGCCAAAATGAGGAACCCTTTCAAGAAGATATCGATGAAGAACAGACGTTATCCGCGAGTTCTGAAGCCGTAAGTCTTATGAAGAATACCGTTTCGAACGATGGGTCTTATGATAATATCGTTGACGGAGCAAGTTGTTTCGATATCCGTTTTCCCTACACTGTTGAGGTCAATGGCTTTGAGCTTACCATTGATGCTATGGAAGATCTACAGGAAATCGAGGAAATCTTAGATTCCATAGATGGCAATGAGGATATCATGGAAATCGTATTCCCGATAACAATCACCAAGGCAGATTATACCGAGGTCACCATAAACGGTGCGCAAGAACTTCGAGAACTTGCCGATGAATGCATAGAGGGTGGAGGCGATGAAGATATCGAGTGTATCGATGTCGTATATCCGGTGACGGTTTTTACCTATAACCCCAATTTTCAGCAAACGGCCAACGTATCGATTGAAAGTGATATGCAAATGCGACGCTTTTTTGCGGGCCTTGAAGCAACGGATTTGATCAGTTTTGATTTTCCGGTTTCTTTCGAACATTTTGACGGTACAAAAGTTACGGTAAATAGTAACAGCGAACTGGCCGATGCGGTGGAACGTGCGAAAGAAGCGTGTGACGAAGACGATGACAACGACCACAACGACGATGATTTTACGGAAGAACGCCTAGATACCCTTCTAATAGAATGTCCTTGGTTGGTTAATAAATTTGAAAGGACCAGCATAAACGGTTCGGAAGAATATAGAACCTACATTTTGACCTTTTTGGAAGATGGGAAAGTCATAGCCGATAACAGGTATGGATATTCTATCGAAGGAGCATGGAGTACCGAAGTTTCTGAATATCGTGTGGTTCTTAAAATGGATTTTGAAGCGAACACTGCGTTCAACGAAACTTGGTATGTCTATGAAATCAAGGAAGGTCATATCAAATTGTTTAAAGGCGATACCGACAAAATTATCTTAGAGTTGGCATGTGACTATGAAATACAGCCCTGCTCGGAAGAATTCATTTCAAATCGTTTGGATGTTTGCAGATGGAAGATCTCAAATGAAGACGGTACGTTCTTTGAAGAACTGAACATTGATTTTTCGAACAGAAATATTCATGTGCATAATCCGAACGATACCGTTGTCGATGAAGGATACTGGGAAATAACTGGTAGCAAAGTCACTTTTCACAATCTGAGTATGACCTTGGCCAATTACATTGGCGATTGGGAGGTAATAGAATGTACTGAAGAGCGGTTCAAGTTGAAGCGAGGCGATGAAATAATTGTTCTGGTAAAAAAATGCGAAGAAGAGGAAGTTTCTGACACTACCGAAGGGTAGATAATATCAATTTTTGCCCCACATTTTAACGAGCATCCATCGGAAGATGGGTGCTTTTTTTATGCCTTCATGTACACACCAACAGAGGAGGTTTTGAAAGGAGACTTTTTTACAATAATCCCTACCGCTTTCCCTTAGTTATTCTTAAATTTGCCTTTCTTCAAAAGTAAGTTAGACCATGTTCGATAATTTAAGTGAAAAGCTGGATAAGGCCCTCCACACCCTTCGTGGGCATGGGCAAATCACCGAAATAAATGTAGCCGAGACCACCAAAGAAGTTCGAAGGGCATTGCTGGATGCCGACGTAAACTTTAAAATCGCAAAAGAATTTACCAATAGGGTCAGGGAGAAAGCACTGGGACAAAACGTATTGACGACGCTGCAACCGGGCCAGTTGATGGTGAAAATCGTGAAAGACGAGCTTACCGAGCTGATGGGCGGTGAGACAGAAGGAATCAATCTTTCGGGCACCCCTTCAATCATTTTGATGTCAGGTCTGCAAGGTTCGGGTAAGACTACTTTTTCCGGAAAGTTGGCCAATTTCTTAAAAACTAAAAAATCCAAGAAACCTCTTTTGGTCGCTTGTGACGTATACCGCCCTGCTGCAATTGATCAGTTGCACGTAGTCGGAGAACAGATTGGAGTCGAGGTCTACTCCGACCGTGAAAATAACGACCCTGTGGCCACCGCACAAGCAGGTATTGCCAAAGCCAAATCTGAAGGCTTTAACGTAGTTATTATTGATACCGCTGGTCGTTTGGCTGTTGACGAAATGATGATGAACGAGATATCGAACATTCATTCGGCCATTCAGCCTCAAGAAACCTTGTTCGTTGTCGATTCGATGACGGGTCAAGATGCCGTAAACACGGCCAAGACCTTTAACGATGTACTGAATTTCGACGGGGTAATACTTACCAAGTTGGATGGTGATACACGAGGTGGTGCGGCCATTTCCATCAAATCAGTAGTGGATAAGCCGATTAAGTTTATCGGTACTGGCGAGAAGATGGAGGCTATCGATGTATTCCACCCCTCGCGTATGGCAGACCGTATTCTGGGTATGGGCGATGTAATATCCTTGGTAGAACGGGCACAAGAGCAGTTCGATGAAGGGGAGGCCCGAAAAATACAGAAAAAGATTGCCAAGAATAAATTCGGTTTTGACGATTTTTTATCCCAGATACAACAGATTAAAAAGATGGGAAACATGAAAGACCTGATGGGTATGATTCCCGGTATGGGCAAGGCCCTAAAAGGTATCGATATCGATGATGATGCCTTTAAGCATATCGAGGCAATGATTCATTCCATGACGCCCGATGAGCGCTCGAATCCCTCAAAACTGAACCACAGCCGTAAAAAAAGAATTGCCAAAGGCAGCGGACGTGAAGTACAGGAAGTCAATCAACTTCTAAAGCAATTTGATCAGATGAGCAAAATGATGAAGATGATGCAAGGCGGCGGAGGCAAGAAAATGATGCAGATGATGCAAAATATGCGGTAGGCATATTTTGAATTCAAAGTTTCAGGTCCAAAGTTCAAAAAATTAAAGGTTTAATGCTTAGCATTTAGAATAATGGCAAAGGTTGAAATGTTCGAGGATTTGGAAATATGGCAACTGGCCCGAGAAATCTGCAACGATATTTATGAACTTATTGAGAGCACATCTTTAGGAAAGAATTTTGCATTAAGAGATCAGATGGATAGGGCATCTGGCTCGATAATGGATAACATAGCCGAAGGCTTTGAACGAAATGGGAATAAAGAATTTATTCATTTTTTAAGTATTGCGAAATCTTCATGTGGCGAGTTGCGTTCACAACTATATCGATGTTTTGATAGAAAACATATTAACCAAAAAGTCTTTGACGATCAAAAGCAAAAAGTTCTCTTAGAAAGCAGAAAAATCAGCAGTTTTATGAGCTATTTAGCAAAATCGGAGTACAAAGGTTCAAAATACAAACGGTGACCACCTTGAACCTTAAATCTACCTTTAGGTAGACTTGAACTTTAAATTTTGAATAAATGAAGATATTAGACGGAAAGAAGATTTCCAACGAAATAAAAGAAGAAATTGCGGCCGAGGTCGATAAGATGAGGGAACGAGGTGAAAAAGTTCCGCATTTGGCCGCCGTGCTGGTCGGTAACGATGGCGCTAGCTTAACTTATGTCGGCAGTAAAGTCCGCTCTTGTAAACGCATTGGTTTCGAATCTACTTTGGTACAGATGCCGAGCACGACCTCTGAACTTGAACTGTTAAAGAAAATCGAGGAACTCAATCAAGACAGTGATATCGATGGCTTTATCGTTCAACTGCCATTACCGGAACAAATCGACACTCAAAAAGTATTGATGGCCGTAGACCCTGACAAGGATGTCGATGGATTTCACCCGACCAATTTCGGTAAAATGGCCTTGGATATGAGTACGTTTATTCCGGCCACACCTTTTGGTATTCTTGAACTGATAGAGCGTTATGGTGTTGAGACCCAAGGTAAGCATACTGTGGTAATTGGTCGCAGTCATATTGTGGGTAGGCCTATGAGTATACTGATGGGCAGAAAGGGTTTTCCGGGGAATTCGACGGTTACTTTGACCCATAGTCGCACGAAGAACATCACCCAGATTATTTCGCAAGCCGATATTATTATTTCTGCGCTCGGTGTCCCTAATTTTCTAAAAGCTGAAATGGTGAAAGATGATGCCGTAGTAATCGACGTGGGTATTACGCGGGTACCTGACGACACCAAAGAAAAAGGATACTATATTACCGGCGACGTCGATTTTGAAAACGTAAGTAAGAAAGCTTCCTATATTACACCTGTACCTGGTGGGGTTGGGCCGATGACTATTGCAATGCTTTTAAAGAATACGCTTTTGGCGCGAGAAAGGCACCGTAGCCGTAATTAGAAGCTGATTTGTTAAAGGGGCAATCGTTCCATTTTCTTTCCGATAATCACCGTATCACCCGGCTTTATGACTTCAATATCGTTGCTGTCATCGACGCTGCAACTTCCCATAGCGATTACGGTTACGAGAACAAAGGCTACTAGTGCAAGTTTTTTCATAAGATTCGGGTTTAATTGGGAAACTATGCGTTTAACGCTAACGTAAAAAAGCCGATTTGCGTATGAATTTTACAATCTTAAGCTTGAAAAAACCGATACGCTTACCAAAACCTTTACTTTTGCCGCTTTCGCGCTTCAATGTCCGTCAACCGATTTTCCTTTATAGACCCTGCCAAGAGTCCTATTTTTTACGGATATGTAATCATGGTCATTGGTACCATTGGTTTTTGTTGTAGTATACCGGGCCAGACCATAGGGGTGTCGGTTTTTACCGATCCGGTAAAGGATGCGTTGGGCCTTTCTCGAAACCAGTTCAGTAATGCGTACATGATAGGAACAATATGCAGTTCATTGGTCATCGGTCGAGCTGGACTCTGGTTCGATAAGTATGGTGCCCGTTATGTAGCCTTTTTTGCTGCACTAACACTTTCTTTGGCACTGTTGCTCTGCTCTTGGTCCGTTCACATGAGTGAGGCGCTAAAGACCTTTTTGGACATTGATACTTGGCTGGTACCTTTTCTGTTGATGACCGTATTATTCTTTTTTCTGCGGTTTTCGGGCCAAGGAGTTTTGACCATGGCCTCCCGTAATGTAATCATGATATGGTTCGACAAGAATCGAGGAAAGGTGAACGCTGTCAGTAGTGTGGCCATTTCATTCGGTTTTTCATCATCCCCTTTATGGGTGAACGCCTTGATAGAATCGTATTCTTGGCAAACAGCTTGGCAGTTTTTGGCAGTTGGTCTTCTGGTCTTTAGCTTCTTCATATTGCAGTTTTACAAAAACAAACCCGAAGAACACGGGCTATTACCCGATGGCGAGGCGGTCAAAAGCGAAGATAAAGATGCCCGGGTGCCATTGGCTAAACAATATACGGCCAAAGAAGCACAGCGTACCCGTGCCTTCTGGATGTATGGCCTCATTCTGGCATTCAATAGTTTTTTTATCACTGGACTCACCTTTCATGTAGTCTCGATTTTTGCCAGTGAAGGATTTCCGAAAGAGGATGCAATTTCAATTTTCTTACCGGCATCGGTCGTGGCCGTAACCGTTTCTATTATTTTTAATTTCCTCAGTGATTACCTGCAGCTGAAACTCTATCTCTATCTCATGATTTTGGGAGGGATTACGGCCTCCGTCGGGTTTTTGTTTCTGTCGACACCCTTCGGTATTCCTTGTCTGGTTGTCGGTTTCGGTACTTTAGGCGGTTTTTTCGCAGTGCTCAACGCCGTGGTTTGGCCCCGGTTCTATGGGCGTGACCATTTAGGCGCGATTACAGGAAAAATCATGTCCTTTTTGATTTTGGGCAGCGCACTGGCCCCGACTATCTTTAGTTTCTGCTTTACGACGCTTGGTTCCTATAGTTTAGTGGGCTATTTGGGTTTGGCATTTTTACTCTTTCTCGCATTGGCTTCGGTGAAGGCTAATAATCCACAATAAGGTATACTGTTGCGGTGGCGAAGGTTTGTGAATTGCATCGAAATGTTTACCTTATTCCTTTAAACAGTATTCCTAAATTATCATACGATGAACAAATCTCTTTTCTATGTTGTTTTGCTCGTTTTTATGGCCACGGGTTTAGCTCAAAATGCTTCGAAGTTTGATATAAAAGTCTCTTTTTCGGAAATCGCAAGTACCGAAAAAAAAGATGGTCGTCTCCTGTTGATGTTGTCCGATAATGATGAAAAAGAACCCCGATTTCAGGTCAACGATGGATTGAAGACCCAGTTAATTTTTGGAATGAACGTCGATGCCATGGCTCCCGGCGAAAGCCAAACATTTGATACGACAATTTTTGGCTATCCCTATCCGAGTTTGTCGGAGGTTCCTCCGGGGCAGTATTGGGTACAGGCCTTGTTGCATGTATACGAAACATTCGACCTCTCCACCGGACAAACGGTAAAACTGCCTATGGATAATGGCGAGGGACAACAATGGAACAAATCTCCCGGAAACCTGTACAGTAAACCTTTTCTGATTACAATAACCGAAAAAGGCATTGAAGGCGCTGATGTGGTCATGGATCAAATCATTCCGCCGATTGAAGAACCAATTGATACCGAGTGGATAAAACATATCAAAGTAAAATCGCAAAGGCTATCAAAATTTTGGGGAAGGGATATGTATCTCGGTGCCCATGTTTTATTGCCCAAAGGGTTTAAGGAGCACCCCGAGGCAAAATATCCCCTAATGATTTTCCACGGTCATTTTCCCTCGGATTTCGGGGGATTTCGAACGACGCCTCCCGACCCTGACCTGAAGCCCGAATATTCGTCACGCTTTGATCTTGAAGGGTACAACGTTATTCAGCAGCAGGAAGCCTATGATTTTTACAAACGTTGGAACGAGCCCGATTTCCCTCGTTTCCTTATTATCGAAATTCAACATCCAACTCCCTATTACGATGACTCATATGCGGTGAATTCGGCAAGTCAGGGTCCGTATGGCGACGCGATTACCTATGAACTCATCCCTGAAATTGAGAAACAGTTTCGAGGTATGGGCCAGGGCTGGTCTCGCTTTTTATATGGCGGTTCTACAGGCGGTTGGGAAGCATTGGCCGTACAGGTAAAATATCCGGAAGAATATAATGGCTGTTTCGCTGCCTGCCCCGATCCCATTGACTTTAGAGCCTACTGCCTGACCAATCTTTACGAGGATAAAAATGCATACTACTATGACAGTGATCACAAGAAACTCGAAATCCCGTCCCATCGTGATTATTTGGGACAGATACAATCCACCTTACGCCAAGGAAACCATTTAGAACTGGTATTGGGCGATAAAAGCCGTTCGGGGCAACAATGGGATATCTGGGAAGCTACCTATTCCCCACAAGGCGAAGACGGTTATCCCGTTCGTATTTGGAACAAAATGACCGGGGATATCGACCACAAAGTTGCCGAATATTGGAAAGAGAACTATGATCTGCGTCATATCTTGGAACGCGATTGGGCCAAACTTGGAGAAAACCTAAAAGGTAAAATCCATATCTACTGTGGCGATATGGACAATTATTACCTGAACAACGCGGTCTATCTGATGGAAGATTTTCTCGAGAATACCAGTGAACCTTACTACGAAGGTGAAGTTTTGTATGGCGACCGGGCCGAACACTGCTGGAACGGCGACCCTGACCAGCCCAATGCGATTAGTCGTTTGCGCTACAATTCAATGTACGTACCCAAGATTATGAAACGTATTGCCGAGAGTGCACCACAAGATGCAGATTTAAAAAGTTGGCGGTATGAATAATACGAATAGAGTAGCATGGTTCGTCTTTGCTTTTTTGGCGGTTGGGGTCGGCCTGTATCCATTATTATATTTATTTGTCGACCGTAAATTTGGTCTTTTGGCTTCAAAAAGTGATGCGTTATTGGCCGACGTATTTTGGAACATCGGCTTCTACGGCCATATTCTTCTTGGTGGTCTAGCATTGGCCATAGGCTGGGTACAATTCAGTAAAAAAATCCGTAATGCCAATTTGGGCAGGCATCGAACTATTGGAAAAGTTTATGTTATTTCTGTGCTCATTAGCGGGAGCTGCGGAGTATTCATCGCGTTCAACGCGACGGGTGGCCTCGTTACGACTTTAGGGTTTATGAGTCTCGGCCTCATTTGGTTATATACTACCCTTAAAGCCTATTTTGCAGTTCGTGAAGGAGATATCGCTCTACACGAAGGCCTCATGATATATAGTTATGCAGCATGTTTCGCTGCGGTGACACTACGTATTTGGTTGCCTTTGCTGACTTTATCACTACAGGATTTTACGACAGCATACCGAATCGTCGCTTGGCTTTGTTGGATACCCAATATTATTTTTGCCTACTTCTGGGTGAGAAGAAAAGGCTTAATTTTAGGATAGTGAATTGAACCGAATTCTTACCGCATTACGCCATGACCGAAATCGAAATCCTTACGAAACAAACAGAAGACGCGTACCAATGGGTTCATAATTTAATTGATACTATTCCATCGGAAAAATGGGATGAGCTTCCCGAGATTGTGGCATCGAATGTGACCTGGCAGGTGGGTCATCTCGTAATCAGTATTTATTACCACTCAGTTATGGCCATTGTCGGTCATCAACAGGATATTTTAGAACAGTTGCCAATGCGTGACTATACTAAGCTGTTTTCTTTTGGTACGGTGGCTAAAAATTCGATAGGAAAAATGAATCCTAACCAGTTGGAAGCGCATTTAAAAATTATAGAAGCGCGATCTATAGCCGTTATAACCGCATTGCCGATTGAAAGTTTACCTACCGATTTGGAACCGACAAAAATGCCACACCCTATAGCTAATACAAAGTTTGAGGCAATCAGCTGGAATGTAAAGCATACGATGTGGCATTGCGGCCAAATCGCATTGATAAAACGAGTAATCGATAAGCCCTATGATAACGGCATAAGAAGGACTTGAAAGTTCAGTTCGGCACTAATCAATAAGATTTATAGAAATGTGGCAAGAAAAACTAAAAATCTACGATGCCCTATACTTCTGCGAACGGATACATGTTTTCATTGTTCAATAAAGCCGGTGCAATAGGTATCCGATTTTCGAAGGAAGTACAGCAAAAATACATGGAGGAATGGAATACGACCATTTATAAATCATACGGAGCGGTTATGCAGGGCTATGTTTTGATTCCTGAAGTAATGTTGCTAGATTTAAACCATCTTGCGGAATATCTCAATGAGAGCTATGATTTCGTAATGACGCTTGAACCCAAATAATCAAAAACACGATGAAAAAAAGAATTGCCATTGTATTAGTATTGGTATTTGTAATGAATGCCTGTAAAACAGAAAAGAAAAAAGGCGCTGACGAAACTTCCATGGCTGAAAAAGAAGCCACGGCCAAAGCGGATGAGTGGATTTATCTTTTCGACGGTACCACCACCGAAGGCTGGCGGGCCTATAATGGCGATGACCTTCCTCCGCAGTGGGTCATTAAAGATAGTACGCTGACTTTTGACACGAAGAATAGAACCGAGGAGAATAGAAAAGGCGGAAAAGATATTGTATATGCCGCAGAGGAGTTCGACAATTTTGAACTTGCGTGGGAATGGAAGATTCCCGAGGGGGGTAATAGCGGTATGTTGTACCACATTAAAGAAGGAGACTGGGGCCCACCCGAAGTTTCCCCGGAGTATCAAATGCTCGATGACCTGAAATGGGAAGAAATTAATAATGCCAAATTGAAGGAATGGCAAAAAACAGGTGCCGATTACGCGATGCATGTACCTGACAAGAACCAGAAAATTGTAAAACCGGCCGGAGAGTGGAATACATCCCGGGTCATTTTCACTCCGGAACGTGTAGAACATTGGCTCAATGGAAAAATGCTATTGTCTTTCGTGCCCTGGACCGAAGATTGGGAGGCAAGAAAAAATAGCGGTAAATGGAAAGATTTCCCGAAATACGGAACCTTCAAAACCGGTTATATCGGTTTCCAAGATCACGATAGTCCGTTGTGGTTGAAGAATATCAAGATCAAAAAATTATAGAATAGGTAAGTATCCTAAATATGCCTTAATCCAAACTAGTTGAAAATGAATAAAAGAGAATTTCTTAAACGTGCGGCGGCTGTATCGTCCTTTGCTTTATTGCCTAATGGGGCTTGGGCCTTTTCACAAGATAAACGCTTACGTACGGCCCACATCGGCGTTGGTAACATGGGTGGCTCTGATCTTCAGGCCATTTCGTCACATTCTTCTGTTGACGTAGTAGCATTGTGCGATGTTGATTCCATAAATCTAGCAAAGGCCCATAAGCTACATCCTGGGGCCCGGGTTTTCTTTGACTATCGGGCCATGCTCGATGAGATGGGCGATGAGATAGATGCGGTAATAGTTTCTACTCCAGATCATACCCATGCTCCTGCTTCATTGCTGGCCATGGAAAAGGGCAAACCGGTTTACTGCCAAAAGCCATTGACGCATTATGTAGAAGAATCCCGGAATATGATGAAAATGGCCAAGGAAAAAAACTTGGTGACCCAAATGGGTATTCAGGTACATTCTTTTTATGACTATAAATTGGCCACTTTATTGATACAATCCGGTATTATTGGAAAAGTGCATACCGTTCGTGCATGGTCTCCCAAATCATGGGGCTATAACGGACCGGAGCCAGAGGGAGAAGATGAGGTGCCACCACAACTGGATTGGAACCTTTGGCTCGGCACTTCAAAAAAACGACCTTATAAAGATGGCTACTATCACCCCGGCAATTGGCGAAAGCTTTTAGACTATGGTTGCGGTACCTTGGGTGATATGGGAGTTCATATTTTTGATACGCCTTATAATGCTTTGCAGTTAGATGTGCCCTTGACCATTAAAACAGAATGTCGCGAACCGAACGGATTCGGATATCCCGAGAACAATACAGTGACCTATGAATTTCCGCAGACACCTTATACGACAAAGACCTTAAAATGGGTTTGGTACGATGGCCCCGGTATGCCACCGGCACATGAGGAACTTGCATTGCCCGGCTCAAAAAGTATGATGAAAGAATCGACGAAAGAGCAAAGTGTTGAAGAGAAAATGTCTCTTGACGCAAAGGTTGCAGGAAAAGGCGAGCTCCCCGATCAGGGAGCTATGTTCATTGGCAAAAAAGGGCGACTTTTATTGCCCCACTTTATGCAACTACCCAAGAAAATCGTAAAGGGAAAATATGTTGACATAAGCAAGGAAATCGCCGAGGTCTCAAAAAAACATAATTTGGGTGAACCGATACGTAATTATGAGTCCGAAGGGCCAAAGCACTACCACCAATTCGTGGACGCTTGTTTGGGAAAAGCGGAAACTACAGCGCCCTTTTCGTATGCCGCAAAATTAACGGAGACCATTCTTTTAGGTACCATTGCTGGGCGGTTTCCGAATCAGACCCTACATTGGGATGCTGAGAAGGCACAATTTGCCGAAGAAGAGGCCAATCAGTATTTAAATGCGGAGTATCGGGAGTTTTAGTTTAAAGAACTACCAAGATTCTATTTTAAGCTTGCGCGTAGATTAACAGACTTGATGAATAAACCGAAATCAATAGTGCTATCAGTGCTGGTTCTCTTTGCGATTGCCTGCAAAAATAACGGCAAAAAAGAAACTTCAAGAGTTAACGACACGACCTTGCTAACTTCGGGGAATCCGATTTTTGAAGGATGGTACGCTGACCCCGAGGGCTTAGTTTTTGGGGATGAATATTGGGTCTACCCGACCTATTCCGACGATTTTGAAAAGCAGTTGTTTCTAGATGCCTTTTCGTCAAAAGATTTGGTCAACTGGCAAAAACACGAACGCATTTTAGATACGACGAAAATCAAATGGTTGCGACAGGCGCTGTGGGCACCTTCCGTTATTGAAAAGGAAGGGCAATATTTCCTGTTTTTCGGTGCGAACGATATCCAGCGTCCGGGTAGGAATTCATATAACCCCGATAACGACATCAATCATTTTGGTGGTATTGGTATTGCGGTAGCTAACAATCCTGCCGGGCCGTTTACGGACTATCTGGGAAAACCCTTGATTTCCGAATTTTATAACGACGCCCAACCTATCGACCAATTTGTATTTAAGGACGTCGATGGCACCCATTACTTTTTCTATGGTGGATGGAGCCATTGCAATTTGGGAAAACTCAATGATGATTTTACCGGATTTGTACCTTGGGAAGATGGAGGGCTTTTCCACGAAGTTACGCCCGAAGGCTACGTAGAGGGTCCGTTTATGTTTCTACGAAACGGTATCTACTATTTTATGTGGTCGGAAGGCGGTTGGACGAACGGAACCTATAAAGTTGCCTACGCCATGGCCGATAAGGCTACGGGCCCCTACAAGCGTGTTGGAACTATTTTGGAATCAGACCCCAACGTTGCAACCGGGGCGGGGCATCATTCCGTTATCAACATTCCTAATACCGACGAATGGATTATCGTTTACCACCGTCGCCCCATACCCAATGAAGATCGTGACCATCGCGTTACCTGTATGGATTATATGGAATTCAATGCCGATGGTACAATCAAACCTGTGCAAATGACTTTTGAGGGAGTGGTATCTGTTTCTGGCGCTGATAAGTAAATCTACCTCTACATTGGCATAGAATCATCGATAATCAGATATAACAAACGTTTTTGAAAAAAAAGTGAATTTTTTTCAGGAGTTTTTGATTTTAGGTTGTTTTATAGATGTAACTAAACAAAAAAAACCCATGAAAAAGTTTGTTTCAACCAAAGTAGCAAGTATGGATAGAGATCAAGAAATTCAAAAAATGTTGCGAAGCAACGATCGGATATTAGTCGGTCTTATGATATTTATGACAACGCAGCTTGTACTTATATTATCCATATTTTAAAATATTCTCATAATTCTTTAGCAGTTATATAAATCTACCAAAAAAAGTCCCATAGTAATCCCACATTTTACCCTTTACCTACTTAGGATTGTTCAAAATATTGAACAATCCTTTTTATTTACATACTATCGTATTTAAAACGTTTTTCTTCTGCGTTAATAGGTATCTTTTTTCATATCGATCTATGCGCATTTTCTTCAAATTTCTCCATTTTTACAAAACAATGAAATTTGATTTTTGGCATCTACAGATGAAACTATAAAAAGCGTCTAAACCAACCAGAAGGGCAGGCAGAGCTACTTTTCGGATATACAGAAATCTTTAGTCAAAAATAACCCGAATGGACGCATTGGGTGTTATACCCAAGGAACTTTGATCAAATCGCTCAGCGCCACCTTCGGTATTCGTACTAAAAAAAGTGTTTATGGGATTTCGACGGTCGAGCAAGTTCCATAATGAAATACCTGTTTTGATTTTGGTATGCTCACCCCACCGAAATTGATAATTTGCCGAAATATCTACTCGTGCATAATCATCTAAACGTTGATTATTGGCCTTGTCGTAGTTAATCTCACCGTTCACCACCTCATTATTGGGGGAGGGCCTCGTAAAGGGTTTTCCCGTACGCCAATTCACACCTGCAGCAAATAGAAAATTCCCTAATGTGTAGTTACTGCCAAATGTAAAAGTATGGGTTATGCCAAAAACATTGGAAAACTGTGTTTCTGGGAGATTTTTGAATAGGTAGTCGCTGTCGAGATACGAATAGCTTAGCCAAAGACTATTGTTTTTTAATTGTTTCCTTAGAAGAAAGTCGAGACCATAGGCCGTGTAGGATCCCGATGTTTTTACAAATTCATAGCGACCTTGCAGTCCTTGGCTTTGGGTGGTTATACCCTCTACTTTTTTGTAGAAGGGTACAGCGTTCAATAGCCAACTATTTCGGTTAAAACTAAGCCCTGAAGAAATTTGTTTACTAGTAATTACTGGAATATCCTGATTATTTGAAAGTTGCCATCTTCGTTTCTCAATTCCTAAAAAATCATTTTGGAAGTTTATCACCTGCGAAGTGCTCTGGTGTTTGAACTCTCCTAAGATTTCTATATTGAAGTACTTCCAAAAAGTTTGGTTGAAACTGAGCCGGGGTTCCCACAACTGTTTGTTGAAGTCATCTAAATAATTGAAACGGATACCTAAGTTCAAACGGGTGCCGGAGCCTTTTGAAGCAACACCCACTTCAGTAAACAGACTATGGGTACGTAAAACCTCTCCTGCCAAACGTATAAAAACCGGGTCGTCGACATCGTCTAAATTGGTGACCTTGGTTTCTATGAAATGATATCCATTGATCCAACTGAACTGTGGGCTCACTGTACTTTTGGTAACGAGCTTAGCTCCTGTTTCAGAAACCTTATTTTCTTGTAAAAACCGCTGATTTTCAAGTATATTGGCATTAACGGCCTTTAGCTTGTAGTCTGTATTGTAAACTTCTATTTCGGTTTGAAAGGCATCCGTCCATTTTTTTTGATAATTGACTCCTGCAGCGATTGTGCTTTGCGCTAAGTTACTCTCGCGAATTTCTTCAGCGCCGTTCAGCTCGGCATTTTCGTTAAAGGTAACCTCGTTTGCCGTATGTATGAAATTTACGCGAAGCCGATCATCATCAGATGGGCGGTACAGGAAACGAAAAGACGCATCGTAAAAGCCAAAGGCTATATCGGAATTGGTTACAGTGCCATTATTACGTTCTATTTCAGTGAATTGTGCAATGCGCTCGAAATATTTGGAGTACGTTGTAGTTTCTACGAAATTGCTAACAGACTTACGGGCCGCTACCTGTAGCGAAGCTTTTTGGCCAATGTTCGTGTCGATAGCCCCGTTTGCATCAATCAGATTGACACCGATGCTTCCCTTAAGACCGTCATTGAGATATTCATCCGTTTTCATCAGAATACTTCCGGAAACACCATCGGTATCGGTAACACTACTTCCGTTTTTTCTTAGTACTACCTTTCGGGTAATTAGTGGATTGTACATGGAAATCAATCCAAAAAAATGTCCGGATTGATACATTTTGATTCCATCCCAAGAAATAAAATTTTGATCGTGGCTACCTCCCCTAATGTTAATGTTTGAAACGGTCTCATCGACACTTTGAATTCCGGGAAGGGCTTGTACCGATTGGAGAACATCATCTTCGACTAGGCCGGGCAGGATACTGAAGCGGTCAAAATCCAACTCAAGAGTGCCATTGTCGAATTTATCGATACCACGTACCAGATAGTCGTAGACAGTAACCTCTGCCAACTGTTCTTGCTGAGATACAAGATAAATAATGTCACATTCTGAAGTTTCGAAGAATTGAACTTGCCTGCGGAGCGTTTTATAACCAATATGTTGTATGCTAATTATGTCGTCAGGTTGCAGCCCCTCAATTTCGAAATATCCTTCTTCGTTGGTAATGGTACCTTTCTTTCCAAATTGTATTGTAACGTAGGGCACGGCATCTGCAAAATTGATGTCTTTCAGGTAGCCGCAAAGTCGAAGACTTTTCTTTTTTATCGAGATAATTTTTTTCGATAAAAAAGCAAAGTTAAGATTGGTCTGGTCGCTTAGAAGGGATACGGCCTCTTCAAGAGTATTTGATTTTTCGGTCGGGATAATGCGAATACTATCGACCAGCTCAGAAACGTAGTTAAACTGCACATCGTAACGTTCTTGTAAATCGTTCAATACAACGGTTAGCGGCCGAGAATCAGGGGTTTGGGCAAATGCAGTTACACAATGAAAGCAGAATACCCAGAAAATTAGAAAGTGTAGCCTATTTCCCACTCATACTTAAACGTACGGTGTCGGTATTTATTATTTCATAATCAAGGCCCAATGGTTCACTTATGGCCAATAAAGCATTTTCAAGATTATCGTGCATGAAACTGCCTGTGAAAAGTTGTTCTGTATCAACGTTTTCAAGGGTGAGGGCTATACCATATTGTCTTTCGAATTCAGCAAATACTTCTGAAACGGCGATTCGATTAAAGTGACTCACATTATTCGTCCATTTTGGACTTTCGAAAGTATGTTTTCCACTAATAACCTCCCCGTTGAACAATCGAAAATTGTCCCCAACTTTTAAGATTTTCGTCTCATTTCCAGAGGTTACGCGAACGATGCCTTCAAAACAGGCTACCTCAAAATACGAACCGCGTTGTTTTACGTTAAACTCTGTACCTAGAACGGTTACTGTTCCTTTTTCGGTAAAGACTTCAAATTTGGCACCCTTTGCAACATCAAAAAATGCCTCGCCCTTTAATTCTATTTTTCTATTTGAGGCCCATTCTTTTTCATCGTAGGCAACCTCAGAACCTGCATTCAAAATAACCTTCGATGTATCGGGCAATTCAATAGTGGTTTTTTCGGCCACTTTGGTCTGTACCGTTAGAAGGTTATCGGAAAGAAAGAAATAGTACGCTCCAAACGCAATGAAAATAACACTGGCTATACGCAATAGTGGGGTAGTCCAATGCAGTTTTTGAACTGGAGTTTCCGATGCTTCCATACGTTTTTTGAACGTCTCGAAATCATCCATCTTGGAGTAATTGGATGCTTTGAACTGCGAGGCGCCCTCAACGATATCCTTATAAAAGGAGGCTTCTTCTAACGCTTCGAATGCTTTGGCCTCTTCGACGTTCAAATCGTCGAGCAACCATTTTTGTGTCAATTTATCTTTGTCCATGAGTTCGGCTCTTTGCATATATAACAACCAAGTCTCTCATTTTCCTGATTATTTTACCTTAAAATTTTCCAATTCTTTTTTCAATTGGTCAAAAGCTGAGTAAATACGGTACTCCACGACCTTTCGTGTTACTCCTAAAAGTTCTGCGATTTCTGCATGTTTCTTTCCTTCAACCTTGTTCATCATGAAGGCCGTGCGTTGTTCTTCGGTCAGTTTTGAAAGCGCTGCTTGGTATTTTTTGTAGTACTGGTCTTTTTCTAAGAGAAACTCCGGATTCTCGTTCGTATAGCCTTTTGGAGATTCAGTTTGGTACTTTAGAACCACTTTTTGATGCTTCACCTCGTTTAGCATTAGGTTGTTCGCCGTGGTATATAAGAAAGATTTCGCTTTATCAGGGGTAACCTTTTTACAGTTTTCCCACAATTTGGTGAATGCATCCTGTGCCTTATCGCCAGGGTTCAAGCGATCCCCATACCTATAATAGAGAAAATCGTGTAGCGTTTGGGCGTATTTATTGTAAATACTCGCAAAGATGGTTTCTTCACAGATATTTTGGTATAAATCCTTTTTCAAAAGAAGCGTATTAGTTTGGGGTAATAATTACGAAACGCACTTTTTTAAAAAAAATTCTAAAAATTTTCAGGAGATTTTAGCGTTTAGTTGTTTTAGGTATAGCACAGTACAATAAATCATACCTGTTATGAAAACTAGTTATCCGTTCATTATACCCTTTGTGGCTGCCATCATTTTGTTTGCTTCCTCTTGTCGAAAAGAGGAGTTTTCCTTTGTAGGAACCGCCCCTGACCAAACGTTACTGGCCGGCTCTGCTGTGGTTACCCAGCTACAAAATATAGCGTTGAACGATGGTTCGGCCGACAACATTATCGACCAGGCCAGTTGCCTTTCCATCAAGTTGCCGATAAACGTTTTGTTAAACGGAGTCAGCATTACCATCAACACCCCTGAAGATTACGATACTATTGAAGATATTTACGATGAAATGGACGATGATGACGATACGTTGGAAATTGTTTTTCCTATAACGGTCATATCCGAAGATTTTTCGGAAACTGTTGTTAGCGATTCTACCGAACTTGAGAATCTTCGGGATACCTGTCCGGAAGAAAACGGCGAAGATGCCGATAATGAATGTGTCGATATCAAGTACCCCATTTCTATTTCTTCATTCAACCCCAATACTGAAGTGACCCAATCGATTTCGGTGCTCAATGATAACATGCTTCTGAATTTTTTGAGCAATATCAGAGATGATGATGTAGTCACCATCGCCTTTCCGGTCACGCTAATCTTGAGCGACGGTACAGAAACGATGGTAGGCGATCTGTTGGGCCTTGAGAATGCTATTAACGATGCCGGTAACGATTGTGACGAAGATGATGATTTCTATTATCATGATGACGATTGCGATGATTGTACCGTTGAAGAACTCTCGACAATTTGGTCAGGATGTACAGACTGGGTCGTGGAAAGATTAGTTCGCGATAATGCAAATATGTCTGGCAACTATACCGGACTGACATTCAATTTCTTGGAAGATGGAACTGCTGTAGCCATTTCGAATACAGACACTTTTGTCGGAACTTGGTCCGCCGTTGGTAGCGGGAACGATATTGACATGGTCATCGATATCCCCGGATTAAATGATTTGAATGCCACCTGGCAACTGAATGAAATTGCTTTGGATACCAATGCAAGTGTCGTGAACCTGCGTATAGGCGAAGAAAACGTCTTATTGTTCGCAAACAGCTGTGCGAACGGCAACGCCGCGGGTACGAACACTGATTCCACCTTAGAAAACGGAAGCTGGCAAGTAAGTTCCTTTGTAAATGATGGTACTGATGAAACCAGCGATTTTACCGGGGTGAGTTTAACCTTCGGTGCGAACGATGTAGTTACCGCAGATAATGGTGCCCCGGTAAACGGTACTTGGACGATTCAGAATGCCAATACCCAATTACTTTTGGATTTTGGAAGCGCATTGCTTTTCGACAGGTTGAACAACGATTGGAGGTTTGTAGCTGTTACCGACACACAGGTCGAACTCAAGCATATCGGTACTGGAGGCGATACAGCCACTCTAATCTTGACCCAACAGTAATCCGATGGAAGCCCCCGCTTCGCAAAAGGGGGCATAGCATTCATAACTTGGTGCCTCTGGGGCCAAGTTTTTTTTTGGCGGAAGGAGCATACTATCCCTGTCTTGATGGGTCAAGATAGATTCATTGAAAGGTAACATCAGTCGATTTAGCACTCGTATTTTGAGCCGCAATGTTTGCGCTATCGGCCCGACCGGAGGGCTTTTGATAACCTTGCGGCGCTCATGCGACCTCCTGATTATAAAACTTCCGAACGAACCGATCTTCTAACTATTTCCGATTTTGGG
>ENA-ORXM01001646-ORXM01001646.1-marine-metagenome-genome-assembly--contig:-NODE-1646-length-30138-cov-4.284555_pt1 | contig 30138 bp, 33 predicted proteins | sample MGYA00237867_ERZ511480 | MGnify/ENA primary metagenome ERZ511480 (study PRJEB26309, sample SAMN06266103) | marine metagenome | isolation source: Algal blade | place: United Kingdom:Sidmouth, United... | reverse complement strand
AGCAGAAGACGGCATACGAGATCACTGTGTGACTGGAGTTCAGACGTGTGCTCTTCCGATCTCGCCTTGGCAACCGCGTTACGGTAGGCGGCTCGGCGGGTATTAGTGACCACCTGACGATTGGCGATGATGTGCGCATTGCCGGGCGCAGCGGCGTCACTAAAGATATTCCAACGGGTGAGACCTGGGCGGGGTTTCCGGCGCAACCTTATAAAAAGTGGATACGCGGGCTTTATTTACATGGCAAGCTCGAGACCCTCTGGCAAGCGTTTCGGGGCGAGCGCTCCCAATGATCAGCGGCTACGCCCTGCACAGCGGCGTTTTTTGCGAGGTGCGCTTACACCTCGCAGAGGGACCAGTACGCTTTCGGCTGGGCCATACCGAAATCCCCGCTCACGCTGACTATGTTACCCATACTCAAAGGAGTACAACTTTAGGCAAAAACGGTGTTCATATCAACCTTGTCGAACACTTTCTCGCCGCCCTCAACGTAAAGGGCTGGTGGCGTAATATTGTTATTGAAGTGAGCGCAAACGAACTGCCCATTTTAGACGGCTCGAGCCTGGGCTGGCTCGAGACTATAGATGGGCTGGGGCCAGCTCCGAGCAAACCTGAACCCTTGACCCTTACAGACTCAGTAACTGTCTCGGTCAATGAAAGCTATCTGTGCGCCGGACCAGGGCCAGCATCTTTGAGTGTTGAGGTTGACTATGAACACCCTATGATTGGCAAGCAGCACTGGCAAGGGTCACCCGAAGATTACGCAAGTTTACTAGACGCCCGCACCTTCGGCTTTTTAAAAGACTTAGACATGCTGAAAAAAGCAGGGCTGGCTACGCATGCGAGCCTGGAAAATGCTATGGTCTTTGATGATACGGGGCCACTTACGCCACTACGTTATGCAGACGAACCCGTACGGCACAAGGCCCTAGACGTACTGGGGGATCTATTTTTGTTAGGTCGACCAATCCAAGCTAGCCTCGAGGTTTCAAAGGGGTCTCACCAAAGTCACGTTGCCTTGGTTAAACGCCTACTCACGTTACAGCCCAGTGAACAGGCCGAAGCGTGAAACGGTTACGTGTCGCGGTTGTGGGTGCTGGCGTCATGGGCAAGCACCACGCAAACATCTACGCGGCCTTGCCCCACGTCGACTTAGTCGCTGTCGTCGACCCCGACAGGACGCGGCGCGAAGAAGCCGCAAGACGCTACGCTGCTAAAGCCTACAGCGACCTCGAAACGATGCTAGCCCATGAATCTTTAGACGCTGTCAGCGTTGCCGCGCCGACGAGCTACCATTATCTACTAAGTAAGAAACTGCTCGAAGCTGGTGTTCACGTCCTTGTTGAAAAGCCCGTCGCTACCGACCCATTTCAGGCCCAGGCGCTTATCAAACTAAGCGAAGGGCGCGGGCTGGTACTGCAAGTCGGGCATATTACGCGCTTTTACCGCGCGGTGAAACTACTCAAAAAACAAACCGCTGAACCCTACCTTATTGAAGCGCGTAGACTCAGCCCGCACGCACGTATTAAAGATGTCGGGGTGATTCTCGACCTCATGATTCATGACATTGATATTGTGCTCAGTTTGATTCCGGACAAGGTGGCTAGCGTCAGCGTTGCAGGGCGCGTTTTGAACGGTAGCCCCTTTGAAGACATCGCCGCAGCGCAAATTGTATTTGAGAACGGTTGTATCGCGCGTTTACTCGCCAGCCGCGTCTCCCCCGACGCCGAGCGCACCCTTGTCGTGGCGGAGCCCCACCAAACCACACGGCTCGACTTTGCTAAAGAACCCTATACGGAGATGGCGGTTTACAAACCCCTCTCTAACGATGTCGGTAACGGTCACGTGCAAGTGGACGTACGCACGGTGCAAGAAGACAACCCGCTACGTGAAGAACTCGAGCACTTTCTCGCCCGCATCCGCCTGGGCGAACCCCCTATCGGTACCGCCGAGGATGACTTGAGAAGTTTGAGCTTAGCGACACGCTTGATTGATGAACTCGAGTTGACGCGTACCCCACACCTAGTTTAATGACTGTCGACTAGCACAAAGAAGAGATTTACCAAATATCCCTAATCTTCATACAATTTTTCTGAACACCTCTAAAAGCTAAGTTATTGTGCTAAAGTGGTCATAAAGTGACCACCAAGGAGACGCTATGCGTAAAGTGGGTATTAAAGAATTCAGAGATAATGCGACCAAGCTTTTTGCTTCCGGTGAGACTATGCTTATAGAAAGACACGGACATCCTGTAGGGTATTTCATACCTGTAAAGCGCAAGAATACAGAGGCGGCGAAGCAAGCTTTAGTACAACTTGAGGAAGCTGTCAATAAACTTGTTGAGGAAACAGGTCTCAGCGAAGACGAACTTGCAGACTTCTTTACTATCAGACGAGAATAACCGTGCGGCTTGTCGTCGACGCTAATATCCTTGTAGCAGAACTTCTCAGAAAAAGAGGTCGTAGCTTAGTTGCTCAAAGCCAACTCGAGCTTTTCATCGCAACAAGGACTCTCGAAGAAGCGTGGTATGAATTAGAAAAGCGAGCCGAAATTATAGTAAAAAAGGCAGATGCGTCTAAAAAGACTGTAGAACGCACTTTAGATATTGCTACTCGCGTGGTCAGCGAAAATATATATTTTGCTAAATTGTATGAGTATCAGACTTTTGAAGAAGAGGCACGCAGACGCATCCCTCGTGACCCCAAAGATTGGCATACTGTGGCTCTCGCCTTAAGCTTAAATGCCGACATATGGACTCAGGATTAGGATTTCTTCGGCTGTGGTGTAGCGACCTGGACAACGGACACGCTCCAAGCGAAATTGAATCTTTAGGAAAAGTGTAACTGTTTCCTTCCACCTGCTAAACTTAACCTCATGACTGTAGACATCCGCGCCCTACTCCCCCACCGCTATCCTTTTTTGATGGTCGACGCCTTTGTTTCACAAGAGGGCGACCATTTCGAGTGCGTTAAAAACGTAAGTTTCAATGAGCCTTTTTTTCAGGGACATTTTCCCGATGAACCCGTCATGCCAGGCGTCATGATGGTTGAAGCCCTTGCTCAAGCGGCGGCGGTTGGTTTAGCTGTACGTGAGGGTAATACGGGACAAGAAACGCCGCCGATTGGCTACTTAGCCTCAGTTGAAAGCGCTAAGTTCAAGCGAAAAGTGGTGCCTGGTGACGTGCTTAGATTAACGGGCGATATTCTTCTTTATCGGCGCAGATTGTGCAAGGTCGCCGCCGTCGCCCTGGTCAGTGACGAGGTTGCTTGCGAGGCGCAGCTTTCTTTCGTATTCAACAGCTAAGCCTTGATTCATCCGAGCGCCACCGTCGACCCTAAAGCCCAACTTGCCGCCACGGTCAAGGTTGGGGCGAACGTCGTTATAGAGGCTGATGTTGTCGTCGAGGATGAGGTCGAACTGTTAGCGGGAACTATTTTACATACGGGTAGCCGTATTGGTAAAGGGTGCCACCTTGGCCCCTATGCGGTGGTCGGCGGTACGCCGATGGACACAGGTTTTGAAGGCGAAACAAGTTACGCCGTTTTAGAACCCGAGGTCATCTTGCGCGAATTTGTCACGGTACACCGCGCTTCTGGTGCAGAGGCCGAAACAAGAATTGGTACAAATAGCCTCGTCATGTCTTATGTCCACGTATCGCACAATGTTCAGGTGGGTCAAGCGGTTGTTTTAACCACCAGCGTTCAACTCGGGGGACACTGTCAGGTTGGCAACTTTGCTTTTGTGGGTTCAACGGCGATTTTGCACCAGTTTTGCCGCGTCGGCGCGTACGCTATGTACGGTGCGGGCAGCGCCTCGAATCAAGACATTCTCCCTTACAGCATGGTGCGGGGCAACCCCGCTAAACACTACCGTCTAAATAAGGTCGGCCTCGAGCGGCGCGGTATAACGGGTGAACGCTACCAAGCCATCGAACGCGCCAACCGCGCCATTAGAAGACGCGACTGGCAAATGTTAGAAGACCTAGCCAAAACAAGTGAGGATGCTCGAATAATGCTCGAGTTCAAAGAAAGCTCAAAACGCGGCCTATGTTCTTTTATTTAGAAGGAAGAAGGAAGAAGGAAGAAGAAAGATATAAGCTCTTAATCTTCAATCTTCAATCTTCAATCTTCAATCTTTGAATGGAAGCTGTTCTCGTCACCAACGGCCCCGGCGAACTTTACAGCTGGGCGCAACCCGTACTGCGCGTTTTGCGTGAGCTTTACCCCGACATCAAAGTAAGTATTAGCTTAGTACCCGACCAGTTTATAAGCGGCAGTGAAGCCGAGGTGGCTGGAGGTTTTGGTGCTGACACAGTAACGACGCATAAAGACTTTATGACGCTGCTAGCCACGGGCCGCGTACCTGTAAATCTGGGGGATGACACGGGTTTTGTTTTGAGTCTGGGCGGTAACGTTCAGATGGCGCTCAGGCTGGCGAAAAGCCTCGGCTATCCGACTTACCGTTACAGCTTTGTACCGAGTTGGAACCGGCGCTTAAGCAAATTATTTGTTCACGACGAACGCGCCGAGCGGCGGGCGCGGCGCTTGGGTGCGCCTAGAGATAAACTCGAGTGCGTTGGTAATTTAGTGGCAGACGCCGTGGGACAGAGTTCACCGGTACAGGATATAGGCACACCCCACATTATGCTTATGGCGGGTACACGCGACGCCTTCTCCATCTTGCTTATTCCCTTTATGATTGCGCTAGCCGATACCCTGGGGCAACGGTTCCCGCAAGCCACCTTTGTCTGGCCCGTAAGTCAATTACTTGACCCTAAAACCGTCGCCGCTGGCATTGCGGGCGAGGAAAAAGATTATTTAGGTGGGATGGCAGGACAACAAGAAGGCGATTCCATAATCACGCCCAATGGTGTTCATTTACGCATGGTTCCTGACACTGAGCGGCACGCGCACATGCGAGCCGCTGACACTGCCGTAACGATTCCTGGCACCAATACCTTAGAGCTTGGCATTGCAGGCGTCCCCAGCGTCGTCATGCTGCCCATGAACAAACCCGAAGTGATTCCCCTCGAGGGTATAGGGCACTGGCTTGGCCTGATTCCTATCATCGGCATACCGCTCAAACGTCACGCGGTGAAGCTGTTCGTAGAAGGTTTAAATATCCCAGTTTCCTTGCCGAACCGCTTCAGCGGCGAAGACCTTATGCTGGAAGTCAAAGGCAAGGTGAGTGTGGCGCAGATTGCCCGTGAGGTTACAGGGTTGCTCGAGAACGGGGCCGAGTTAAGCAGACGGCGCGAACGACTCCTTGAAACTATGCCTAAGGCTGGCGCAGCCGAGCGGCTTGTCCGGGCTATCATGTCAGACTTTAGGGATGAGTCAGAAAACCTATCTGAGCCTTGACCACGCATAAGCGAGGTGCGAGGACGGCAACTCTCTATTCTTCCGCTTAAATAGGTGCATGCTAAACTCTGCATAAGAGGAGATTTTATGCTACGCACCGATGTCACGCGTTTTATTTACTCTGTGGGTTGTGTCAACGCCCAACTCGAGTCCTGCCCTAACCATGATTGAGTTTCGCACGTCTCAAGAAGCCGTTGAAAGAATGCGCCAGCGCTTCAAAATCATGCGTATCTTTATTCAAGTCACATTTACCGGACTTGCTCTTTTTATAACAGTCATAAGTCTAAAATTGCTCGGCTTTCAACGCAGCTTTTCCTTCACCAACATATTCATTTTCCTTATACCTGTAAGCGTTATCGTTCTCGCCTTTGCCTTACCTAAATTTCAGAATGCACCGCTTAAAAAATTAAAATCGCAACGCATCCGTCTGCTATCGCAAAGGGTTGAAAGACATATCGGTGCCGATATTGAAACGCTCAACTATGATGATGTAGTTGGCCTTCAAGTTAGCCGAGATAGCTCAGCAAAGCTCGTTGCGCTGACGCTGAATAGTAGGCGCATGAACATGCAGCTAGACAGCCTCGAGCACATGGACGCACTCTTAGAAGGCTTACGCGCTGTCTTGCCAGACGTGCCCGAAACCGAGAAAAAGCAGCGCATCAGCACGGAAACAAATCGAAATTTTTTTCTTGTCATGGTGGCAGCCGCTGTCATCGGTATATTAGCTCACTTTGCACTCAAGAGAATCAACGCGAATTTATCTGATATTTTCGTTGCCTTGCTGTTCTTATTTCCGGCGGTTTTTGTTTTGACGCGCAGACCTACTAGCAACAGCGTGCAGAGTGCCACGGCTGCACGGCGTCAGAACGTTACGAGCCTGCTCCTTGGTTTGACCCTTCTCGGAATGACTATCTGGCAAATTTTCTTCTAGCAGCCTACCCTGCCAGGACAAAATGCGCCTTATAGTAAACCCATGATTGAGAAGCTCTACCTAGCCAAACCACGCGGCTACTGCGCAGGCGTCGTCATGGCAATCGAGGCCGTTGAGAAGGCCGCCCAGGACATGAAACAAGAGGAGGCAGGCGACCTCAGCGTTTATCACGCCATTGTTCATAACAATACGGTGATTGAACGCTTAGAAGATACTCACGGCGTCCACTTTGTTGAGGATTTAGACGAACTCGAGGGTGTCGAAAACAAGCTTGAAGCCGAGGGCGGTAAGCTTTCTGATACGGTTGTATTCTCAGCGCACGGCGTCAGCCCCGCAGTACGCAAAAAAGCAGCGCAGCTCAAGCTAGCCACTATCGACGCGACCTGCCCGCTCGTTACCAAGGTGCATACCGAAGCCAAAAAATATGCGCGCGAGGGCTACCACATCCTCCTAATTGGCGATTCGACGAAACATCAAGAGGTTATTGGTACAAAAGGCGAAGCGCCAGACGTAACCACAGTCGTAAGTGTGGTCGGCAACCGCAAACACGACCCCAATCTTGCCGACCCGCGCACCGTCACCGTTCCGGACCCCGACAAGGTTGTGGTGCTGACCCAAACAACACTATCGGTCGATGACGTTTACAAAACGATTGATGTGCTCAAGGAGCGTTTTCCGAATTTGCTTGTGCCACCGTCAGATGACCTGTGCTACGCGACCAAAAACCGTCAGGATGCACTTAAGGCGATTGCGCCAAATGTCGAGCTATTTTTGGTGGTCTCGAGCAATTATAGTTCCAACGGTATGCGCCTGGTTGAACTCGCACAGGATTTGATGGGGAACTCAAAACGCATTGAAAGCGTGGATGATATCGAGGAGGCTTGGCTCGAGGGTGTCAAGAGTGTCGGTGTCACTTCAGCGGCCTCAACCCCAGATGATCTCGTTCAAGACATTAAAACTTTCTTTAAGGCACATAATCCAGATTTAGAGGTTATTGAAGAGGGTGAATGGGAGAATATTACCTTTCGGCCTGCGAAACGTGTACCTGCACCCATCGGCTAACGTTTTAGCGTTATATCTTATTGACTTAGTCATTAAGCTTAGCTAATATAAGTGCATGACACAGGTGACGATTCATGAAGCTAAAACGCACCTTTCCAAACTGATTAAAAAGGCGCTCGCCGGTGAAGAAATCATTATTGCTAAAGGTAAAGACCCCCTTGTCAGACTAGACCCTTTACCCGAGAAACGTCAGCAGCGCAGGTTTGGCGGTGCAAAGGGTGTCATCGAGTACATGGCTGAAGATTTTGACGCACCTCTTGACGACTTCAAGGACTACATGGAGTGAATTTGCTCTTTGATACGCACGCTTTCTTGTGGTTCATAAGCGGCGATAAGAGAATGAGCGAAACCTCAAAAGCAGCCGTTTTGGATACTAAAAATCACCTCTTTTTTAGCGCAGCTAGCTATTGGGAAATCTGTATCAAACAAAGTCTTGGCAAGTTAGGTTTAATAGCCGGTTGGCAAAACGTATTCGATACGGAACTCGCCACCAACGATATCAAGTGGCTCGCGGTCGAAAAGTCCCATTGCCAAGGTATTGTACACCTGCCTATGACGCACCGAGACCCCTTCGATAGGCTTCTCATAAGCCAGGCCCAAACAGAAGGTATGGCACTTCTGACAGCAGATGAAACGATAAAAAAGTACAGCGTAAAAACGCTTTGGTAGAATTGCTTATCTGAGATTTTCTAAGCCCGATTTAAGAGCGCTCTGTTTCTGCTGACGCCAACTTGATACACGCCGCTACAACCTCCATCGCCTGCCGCACCTCTTCCACAGGGGGGCGGGTCGGGGCCAAACGAATGTTGCTGTTATTGGGGTCTTCCCCATTTGGGTAAGTCGCCCCTGCTGGCGTGAGTGATACACCTGCTTCTTTAGCGAGTTCAACGACTCTATCAGCCACGGGTTTGGTCGTATCTAAGCTGATAAAATAACCGCCATCGGGCTTTTTCCAGCTTGCTAAACCTGTGCCACCTAGCTCGCGCTCGAGTACCTCATAAACAGCTTCAAACTTGGGCGCGATAATCTTGGCGTGGTCGTTCATCAATTCGCTAAGACCGCCCGGATACCCTTGCAAAAACTTGACGTGGCGGTATTGCTCGATTTTGTTGGGGCCGATAGACTGCACACTCAACAGCTTACTTATGTAATTGATATTCGCTTCACTCGAGGCCATATACCCAAGCCCCGCGCCACCAAAGGTAATTTTTGAGGTCGAAGCAAAAACATAAGCTCTATCAGGATGTCCAGCCTCCTTGCAAGTCTGTAAAAATTTCGGCGGCGTGTGAGGGGTATCGGTCAAATGATGAACGCGGTAAGCATCATCAGCAAAGATAGTGAAGTCGGGTGCGGCGGCGTTCAGGCTAGCAAGACGTTTTGTATTTTCTGCACTTATCGTGTCACCCGTCGGGTTACTGTAAGTCGGCACGAACAAAATGCCTTTGACGGAGGGGTCCTGAGCTAAACGCTCTACGGCGTCCATGTCAGGACCCTCTTCTGTGATAGCTACGGTCTCGAGCCCAAAACCAAGCGTTTGCAGCAGCGTAAAGTGACGGTCATAGCCAGGCACCGTGACAATCATCTTGGGTGTTCCAGCATTCCAGGGCTTGGGACTATCTTTTAAACCGCGCAGTAACGCCCACGTCAAAACGTGGCTTTGTAACTCGAGCGACGCGTTATTCCCCACGATGACCTCACTCGAGGCAACGTCAAGAACATCAGCGAAAAGCTCACGCGCTTCGGGTAATCCGGCAATGCCGCCGCCATAATTGCGAATCTCAATACCACTCGGCGTGACAGTGTTATCAGGGTCAACTATCTGCAATAGATCGTTCGACAAATCAAAGTCAGCATCGCTCGGCTGCCCACGCTGCATATTGAGGTTTAAGCCCATAGCCTTAAAGCTTTCAAATTCAGCTTTCGCATCCTGAAAATTACTCATATCTCTGAGCTTACCTCTTATCTACATAAACCTGAAGAGCACGAACGCCTGACCCCTAGCCTCCAACACCTGCACTGTTATAAATCTTGCTGCTGCGGCAACATCACCAAATCACGAATCGTCACGTGCTCCGGGCGGCTGAGCATAAATACGACGGCCTCAGCTACATCTTCTGAGCGTAAGCAGGCGTGTTCAGCTACTTTTTCGGCAATATCAGCCTCGGTTTCAAAACCCCATAATTCATTGGCAACCATTCCCGGTGCCACCGACCCTACGCGGATATTATGCGGCGCAACCTGGCGGCGCAACGTGTGCACAAAGCCTTGAATAGCGTGTTTCGACGCACTGTAAATCGGTTCCCAGTGAATATCTATAAAACCCGAGATGCTGCTTGTCACGACGATATCGCCTGCCTTTTGCGCCATCATGTGGGGCAACACGGCGTGAACGCTGCGCAGGACACCGTCGATATTGACGCTTGTCAGCGTCGCCCAATCATCGGGATTACCCTCGGCGACCTTGCCAGGAATATAAATGCCTGCATTGGCAAACAGCACGTCGACACGTCCAAACGTGTCAATCGTGCGACCTACCATCGCCTCAATATCTTGGGCTTTGGTTACGTCTGTCGGTACAACGAGCGTATCACTTGCTAGCTCACTTGCTAGGGCCTCGAGCTTATCCTTACGCCTAGCCGCGAGCGTTAATTTACAACCAAGCGCGTCGAGCGCCCTCGCAGTTGCCGCGCCAATACCAGAACTCGCGCCGGTAATCACCACGACCTTGCTGCCTAACGTCTGTCCCATAGAACCTCCCGCGCACAGCTTAGCATGAGAAACAGATTAGAGCCTCGAATAGGGTAACTTACTTTTATAGGAAAGCGGACAATAGAGAAAAGGCGAAGGGGAACATGGTGACAAGGAGCTAAGATATTTCTCCCCTCCTCCCTCTCCCCTTGTCTCCCGCTCTTTTCATCTCAACTAGAGGGGGATGTTCCCGTGCTTTTTAAAGGGACGTTCCTCGACTTTATCAGCAAGCATCCGCAAGTGTTTGATGAGGTGGCTACGCGTGTCCTTGGGGTCAATGACATCATCGATATAGCCTCGAGCTGCTGCACGGTAAGGATTATCGAACTTTTTCTTGTATTCCGCGATTTTCTCGGCCCGCGTTGCGTCGGGATGGGCTGAGTCCTGAATTTCACGTCGGTGGATAATGTTCGCCGCGCCCTCTGCACCCATGACGGCAACCGCCGACGTAGGCCAGGCGAGCACCACATCCGCGCCCATATCGCGCGAATTCATAGCGAGGTACGCACCGCCGTAGCTTTTGCGGGTAATGAGAGTGATTTTAGGCACGGTGGCTTCGGCGTAGGCGTAGAGCATTTTTGCGCCGTGCCGGATAATTCCCGCGTGTTCCTGCGCCACACCTGGCAGAAACCCGGTCACATCGACAAAGGTCACAATCGGCACGTTGAAGCAGTCGCAGGTACGTATAAATCTCGAGGCTTTATCCGAAGCGTCAATGTTGAGTGTGCCTGCCATCTGTCGTGGATTGTTTGCCACGATGCCCACTGGCTGTCCCCCCAAATGCGCAAAGCCGACAATGATGTTTTTAGCAAAGTCCGGTTGCACCTCAAAAAAGTGTTTATCATCGACAATCGTTTCGATAACGTCGTACATGGGGTAGGGGCGACGCTGGTCGGGGTGGACAATCGAAAAGAGTTCGGGCGTTTTGCGGTTGTCAGGGTCGCGGCTCGGTTTTAACGGCGGTTTTTCTTTGGCAGATTGAGGTAAATATGCCAGAAGCTCTCGAATTTTTTCCAACACCCCCGCATCATCCTCAGCTTCTAAATGCGCCACGCCCGACTTACGGTTATGCACATCTGCGCCGCCTAAATCCTCAAAGCTGACCTCTTCTTTGGTAACTGACTTAATCACCTGAGGTCCAGTAATAAACATGTATGACGAACCCTTTGCCATCAGCACAAAATCGGTCATAGCAGGGCTGTATACCGCACCACCCGCGCAAGGACCCAAAATCGCACTGATTTGCGGCACCACACCTGAATAAACAGCGTTGCGGTAAAAGACCTCGCCGTAGCCCGAAAGTGAATCAACACCCTCTTGAATACGCGCGCCTGCCGAATCATTGAGACCGATAAGGGGTGCGCCTGTTTTGGCAGCAAGGTCCATTGCTCTAGCAATTTTCTGACCGTGCATTTTACCGAGCGACCCACCCAACACAGTAAAGTCTTGGCTGAAAACAAACACCGTGCGCCCGTCAATTTCGCCGTAGCCGGTGACGACCCCTTCGCCAGGGGCGTCGATACCTGCCATGTTCTCGCCGCCCATGTGCTCGGTAAAAACACCCAGTTCAACAAAGGTATCTGCATCTAAAAGCGCGTCAATGCGCTCTCGAGCCGTCATTTTTCCGGCGCTGTGCTGTCTTTCAATCCGCTCGTCGCCGCCGCCTTTTTCAATACGCTTGCGGCGCTCTTCCATTTCAGCAGTGAGTTCATTATTCCAGGCAACAGTGTCATCTGACAAGGTAGGGCCTCCAGGCTGTAAGGATACCTGATTAGGTGGTGGGCAAACACTGAGTATTTGTTTTATTGAGCAAGGGGGCAGGGGCAAGGGAGAAAGCGTTTTTGAGTTTTTCTCTTCTGTCCCCTCATTAGGGGTAGGTCTTATGAAAAGCCTTCCTCACATTTATTCGGGTGGCGGGTTCCCGCTACGTAGGGGCGCACGGCCGTGCGCCCCTACCGCAAATGTCGACATATACTAGGCTTATCCTTCTCAATCCTAATTGACGTTAGTTACACTTTGGCTGCGCCGGGATCACCGGCTCGTTACCCTCGATCATCGTTATAAAGCGCACTTCATCGGGATAAACAAAGCCCCTACAACGGGCCAAGTGTTCGCGGTACAATTGGTCATCCGCGTGGTCAACAACGGCTTGTAAACCGGCATGTTCACGCTCGAGCAGCGCAATATCGCCCTCTAACCGAGCAATTTCACTTTTGCTCGTCACGGCGCGCCAGCTTTCCAAGCCGAGCATCGAAATGACGTGCAGACTGCCGACAATGGCGATAATTAAAAGGATAAGATTCGCGCCCTTACTCGACGGGCCTTTTTTGTCTGTGGCTGAGCCTGCTGCTCTGTGGGAATTTCTGCGAGGATTGTCTCTGGACCCATCTCTTGCAGTGCGCAAACCGCGAGTGCGAACCGTCATGAATGCACCTCTTGCAGGGCCAGCGCACCCTTAAGAAACCGGGCGGCATCTTCAGGAGGGGTCGGATTGACGTAAAAGCCTGTGGCCCAGTCGAATCCGGCTTGCCTCGTTAGGCGGGGCAAAAGCTCAATATGCCAATGATACGACGCGCTTCCCTCTTTTGGAAAGGTGTGCAGCATCAGGTTATAAGGTGGCTGGTCGAGTGCAGTGTTCATGGCCTGCACAATATTTTGCAATAAATCAGCAAGATGAGCAACGTGGTTGCTTGCTAAGCTCGAGAAACTGCTGCTATGCTGACGCGGAAAAATCCAGGTTTCAAAGGGTACTTTCGATGCGTACGGAGCAACAGCGACAAAGTGCTCATTACAGCTAATCAGCCGTTCTTTGTTCTTGAGTTCAGCGCTAACTACGTCACAAAAAAGGCAGGTTTTGTGCGTTTCAAAATAGCTTTCTGAGGCGCTCGCTTCTTCTTCGACCCAGCGGTTGCTCACGGGTACAGCTAAAAGCTGTGCGTAGGCGTGGTTGAAACTCGCCCCCGCAGCTTCGCCCACGTTACGCGTCAGTTGAATGTGCTGGATTCCAGGCTTAGCTGCTAAATACTCGAAACGTCCGCGGTACAGTTTAATCAGTTCAATCAGGTGCGCCTTGGGCATTCGCTCTAAAGTCATACTCGGGTCGGGGTGCTCGACGATAATTTCTTGAAAGCCGCTGCTCGCCGCTTGCACAAACAGTTTGTCACTGTTTGGCAAAAACGCTTTGTCCCGTTCTAAAAGCCCACCCTCAGCGGTTACGACGCGCATGCGCCAATCGGGTGCGTTTATAGCAGAGGTCGTAGGACGCACCGCCCGCAGTTCTGTAAAATCATTTTTTTGATGAGGGCTGAGCGTCGCTTGCTTGCTGCTCACCTTTGCACTGCCAAAGTCGGAAGGCTCGAGCCCGCGCTCAGGCGAAATAATTACCCAGGCGGGCCCGAAGGGGTCTTTGCGAAATTGCGACACACTTTAAGTCTAACAGCCCCTCCTGCTAAACGCGCGTGAGAAAGTCAATTCTAGCGGTATGAAATGCGAGACATCTTGATGAATTCTTGACGGCTTTTTGAAGGCTTTGCCCCTTTGTAAGAGTCTCGTAATAAGCCCTCACCTATACTCTTGCGGTGGGGCTAAAAAGAAACGCCATCTGATGATAGATCTTCTCAAAAACGCCAAAATACTCATCATCGAAGATGAGATGGCCAATCTTTTCTTGTTAAAGCGCATCCTACAGCGTAAAGGCTTTAACTTTATCGAATCGACGCAAGACCCCCGCGAGGCTCTTGCGCTTTTTCATTCTTTCCAACCTGACCTTATCTGCACGGATTACCGCATGCCCCATATAAACGGTCTCGAGCTTGTCGAGCAGCTAAGCGAACATATTCCCCAAGAGAGCTATTTGCCTATTGTGATGCTAACAGCGGATGTAAACGCTGAACTCGAGCGTGAGGCTCTTGCCAAAGGTGCTAAGGATTTTTTAAATAAGCCCTTCAAAGCAAGTCAAATTGAGGTTCGTATCAACAACCTCTTGCATACGCGCATGCTGCATAACACCCTGCAACAGCAAAATGAGCGTTTAGAAACACTCGTACGCGAACGCACGATTGAACTCGAGATTGCGCGGCTCGACGTTTTAGAGCGTCTCGCCCTCGCCTCGGAATACCGCGACTACACTACCGGACAACATACGCAGCGCGTCGGTGAGTTATCGGCGCAGATTGCTAAAGAACTCGGCTTACCTGAAGCTGAGGTCGAGCTTATTCAGCGAGCCGCCTGCTTGCATGACGTGGGCAAAATCGGCATACCCGACGAGATTTTACTTAAACCAGGCAAGCTTTCAGACAACGAGTGGTTCGTTATGAAAGGCCATGTCGAACTGGGCACCAAACTGCTGTCGAAGGGTAAATCACCGCTTGTACAAATGGCGGAGCTTATCGCCTTTACGCATCATGAGCGCTACGACGGCAGCGGTTATCCTAGAGGTCTAAAAGGCGACGCCATACCACTCGTGGGGCAAATTGTCGCCGTCGCAGACGTATTCGACACACTGGTCAACGACCGACCCTATAAAAAAGCCTGGACGATAGACGAAGCCTTAAAGGAAATGAAATGTCAACGGGGCCGCTGGTTTGCGCCTAGCGTTTTGGACGCTTTTTTAAACGTTGTCGACGCCCACGCTTTGAACTCGTAAAATTTAGCCCATTTTCAAAATCTTTACACCGTAACTGAGAAGTCAAGTGACGTCCCATAAAGGGTTAGCCACGCTTCACTAAATCGGGTGTTAAGCCCTTCTACCCCTACATTACGGGTTGACTGGATTTTTAAGAGGGATTTAGTATAGCTGGGTCTGGCTGCGCTGGCGTGAGTAGGGGCGCTGCCGAGGGCGTACTTATAAACAGCTCGAGTGCTTTCAGGGCCACAGGGTCAACGCCCTCCCCGACATCTTTACCGATAAGGCTAAGGGCTGCGTCTGGGCTCAAACCCTCACGGTAAGGTCGTGCGGCAGTCAGTGCCTCGAACTGGTCAGCCACAGCTAACAGACGTGCCTCGAGGTCTAAACTCGCTGCTAACACGCCGCGGTGATAACCGCGTCCGTCCATACGCTCATGATGCGCCCCAGCAATAGCAGCTAAGTTTTTAAAGGGTCCCACACGAGTTAATATTTTCTCGCTGTAGGCAGGGTGGCGACGAATCGCCTTAAACTCGTCATCGCTCAAGCGACCCTGTTTGTCTAAAATAAGGTTGGACACCCCTAATTTACCAATATCGTGTAGCAGCGCCGCTCGTGATAAACGTCGTAAACGCTCTTCAGAAAATGCCTCTACACCCAGAACTTGCTGCGCCGCGCCCACGGCGAATTGGCGTACGCGTTCTGAGTGCCGGTAAGTCCAGGGTGACTTGGCGTCGATAACGCGGGCAAAGGCTTCGGCAACGCGGTCAAGCTGTGCCTCATCGACATAAATCGCTTGCTCGATGGGCTCGAGGGTAGCAACCTGATACGTCAGTTTCTCTTCGTCCAGGTTGGTCCAAAAATCTTCCTGTTTTTGGGTCCGCTCGAAGGCTGCAACAACCACAGGATCAAACCAGCTGCCCGTACGCTTTTGGGCCACTTTCAAAGCAGCGTCAGGACCACCTTTACGAAAGAAAATCTCGACCGTTTGCGCTAGACAAAGAATTCGGCCCAGCAAGGGAATAGAATTACCGGACAAATTATAAGGATGCCCGCCGCCGTCCCAGTGTTCGTCAAGCGCTCGAATTGCACTAGCGGTGCCTTCGGAAAAAGCCATCTGCCGCGCGATATCTGCACCGCGCTCGCACCTTACTTTCGTAAAGGCCGCATGACCACCATCTTTGCCAAGGCTAACGTCTATCACGTGTTTAAGGCGGCGCTGTAAGGGTGCGGCGCTGCCTGCGTTGCTCAACACAAAACGTGCCCCCTGGGTCAGTTTGTGGTCGAGGTTGACCTCTTTAAAGGCGCGTTTTACCTTGCGGTCATCGGCCCCAAAAATATGACTGATTTTTGCTGCGTTGCTTGAGCAGCCCAAGTCTTTTAGCAGCAGCGCGTAGTAGAGGTCAGAAAGTTGTTTGTCGTTCAAATTAAGCGCTAAGCCAATTTGCATACCGATAACGCAACTGCGTAAGGCGTGACCTTCGGGTTGACCTTCGGTAATATCAAGCGCGTAAGTCATCGCGCCAACAACGTCTGACAAACGTAACGCTTGGTCTTGACGCAGCGATACATAAACGCTGGGTTGGGTCACGGTTTTTTGAGACAATGTCGGTGCAGACTCTATCATAGGATTAGCGTTCTATCCAGAACGCCACAATAGAACCTGAGCTTATTGGAACGTAGCATAGCTAAGGATAGAAGAAGCTACATCACGAGATTCTTACAAAAACCTCACGCTTCATTCTAGCTTCAGCCAAGCTCATCTGAATCAGGGCTGCCGAACCTCAGCTTCTAGATTCTACTTACATCTATTTTACAAAACACAGGTAAGAAGGGCAATGTCAGTAGAACCTGAAAGCTTTTGAACTTCTACTGGCTACCGACTACTGAATTCTGACTCCCTATATGCTGGAGGCAGAAACTGAATTAGATGAGTTAAAACGTTACCCTATCTTAGTATTTGTCCGTTACAATAGGTGGCACGACGAACATGTCAGCGTTGGGCATCAGCAGCTCTTGTGGTTGAAAACTCGAGACCGTAACAATCTCAGGAATCATTGCGCCCGTAAAGATGAAACGCTCCACACCCTCGGTCAGGTTCGCTTTGAGGGTATCGACTTGCGACACAGTTAACTCACCTTGCACTTGTAGATCGCTTATCTTTGCCATGACAGGTAAGGACTCGGTTAAAAACTCTGCGTAGGTATCACTTTGGCGGTCTCTAAAAAAGACGACGCGGTCCCAGAGTTCTAACAAACACTTCTTGAGCGAGGCCATCACTTCAGCGTCCCCAGAGAAAACAAAGACCTTATCTTTGCCTGAATCACAAGCGCTCAAACCCAGTTCGGCGGCGTCTTTGTCATGAAGCTCAGCGTAGACGCCGTACAAAAGGTCGATACTTTCAATAGCCCGCACCACCCGCAGAGGCTTAGAGGCCGTTTGCTCCTCTTCGTTAAGCAGTAGCGACAGGGTATTTTCAGGCCGGGTCTTGGTCGAGGTCATGTCATCAACCAAGTTGAGCACGGTGGGTAAATAGCTCTCGGCGGCTGAAATGGTCGTGAGCAAATCTTGGGCTTTTTGCGCGGTGTCAGATTTGGCGCCGAGCAGGTCCGACCAAAATTTTGAATCCTCGAGCTGTGACAGCTTCAAGCTGTCGGCAACCTTTTTTTCGTTCGGTGTATAAAGGTTGGCGAAACTCCAGTAGGTGCGCATCGAGCTGAGCAGATATTCAGGGCTGGGCAGTTTCGCCTCATCGGCCTGACGTATATTTCTTAGGTGCTGGCTCAGGGTTGCTTTAATCGAGGAGGAGCTTAGAGCTTTTAAGACGGTGGCTGCGGCTTCCGTAAGTTCTTGACGACGCATAAGATAGTGACCTCACAATGTCAAAGTAATACTCAAAGTAAATTGACGTTAAGCCTACCACGCAACTTTCACAGCTCAGCCGACAAATGTACCAAGCTTAAGGCCCCATGTGGCAAGAGACTTAGTGCTTAAAAGCGCCACCTAAAATCCGCACCTAAAAACGCAGAGACTAACTGCCAAGCTCAGTTTTTATAAACGAGCGTATCAGGGTGAAAGCCGTACCAGCCGAACCAGAAGGCCAAGTGGCCTGCTACACGCTCTAAGCGCTCTCCTGTTGGGCTCAGCAAAGCCTCTTCGGTGAGCTGCCACTTAGCGCCCGTTTCATCAAGCAATTCTTTATCGTGAGCACCTGGTTCAAAGGCATGCTCACCGCGCTCATAGGCGCGCACCGCCGCGCCACCTGGCTCGAAAAAATCACGCTCGGGCGTCGCTCTCGAGACAATGACAATAGCCTCATCAGCAAGCGTGTCATTCGTAACCCCCTCAGCAATAAGCGTTTCTAGCGGATAGGCTTTGGGCACACTTTGCAGCTCGAGGGCAAACACCATGTCTTTGTTTCCGTAAACATCCGTGTCTTGTTGCCACACGGGAAACATGACAAAATCAGAATTATTAAAGTAATCTTCGTAAGCGCCGCCATTGGTATAGTCGCGTTGAAAGCCCGTATCCAAACTAAGCACACTCGTATCGGGGTGTTCGCTCAGCCAGCTCTGCCAGTCGGTGACGACTACGGGTAGGCGCTCGAGTTTGATATCGGCACCCGCTAAAGGACCAAAGGCAGGCACACCTGTAAGAGCGTTCCAGACCGTATCCGTCTTACGGTCATACATAAGTTTGTTCGAGCGCATAAGCATGCCTGTTGAGCCAAACTCGAGGGGTTGATTATCCAGGCTGATTTGCTCACCCTCGAGGTTCGTATAGCTGAGGTCGAGGGTCGTATCATAAAGCACGCCCGCACCGCAAAGGGTGCAGTAAGCGAGCATAACAGGCTTACCCTTAACTTGCCCTACCACCGCGTTTTTCTCATCTAGAGGGAAAGCATTAGAGAGGTCTGGTAGGGCTGCTCTCGCCTCTTCCCAGGTGCCCATTTCCCAGTCGAGGGCGTTAGCAGCGAGCCAACCATCCTCTGAACAAGCAGGCGATGTGCCCACAACGTTGACCCAGGCTTGTCCAGAATCATCTAGCCTATAGCCAAGCGCCTTAACCCTGTTCGGTGCGCGGAAATTGCAAAGCGTTTCACCACCGACCTCACTCAATAATGGAGTGTGCCCGATAACATCATTAAACATCTCATGCCAGTTCAAGAGCCGCAGCGGATAAGCGCGGTTATCGCCGTTTATACTCACCCCGAAAACGAGTTCGTCTGCTGCTGGATAAGCGCAGTCGCCCGAGCGGCAGAATTGTTTCAAGCGTTCGCCCTCAAGCTCTGCTTCTTCAGGTGTAATTTGCTTGGCGTTGACAAGCGACGGAATACCGTCGACACGCACGCCGCCCCAAACGGCTTCGGCTAAATTCACTTGCGCAGTTTCCTGAACCCCAGGCGCGAAAAAGCGGGCAAATTCAGGGTCGATAACGCTGCTGAATAGTAGACCCTTAAATTCATCATAGTGAGGCGGTAAGGCTACGCTTGTCTCACTTGCCCACTCGAAGTAGCCCTGCCAATCAGTGCTGGTGTCCTTGCCTGTCAAGCGCTCGAGGGCGAACAAAATACTTTCTTCGACCTGTGTCCCGCGGAAAAAATAGGCGGTGTCGATAAGCGGAACTGTGTAGAGCGTGTCACCGGAAGCGCCGATGTCACGAAATAGGCGCTCGTCCACAGGCAGGCGCGTCCGGGCATCTTGCGCCGCGCCCACAAGCCGAACCAGCGTAGCGCGGTAATCACTAACGTCATAGGACTGAGACTGCGCCGTGACTGACCCAACGAGGCCCAACACCAGCAAACTGATAACAAACAAACGTTTAAAGGTTTTCATATTCTGAGAATAAACGCCCCATTTCACAAAACGGTCACACCCACTTACCACCCCCCACCCTGCTATCCTAACGGTGTGAAGGTTTTATTTATCGGCGATATTTTCGCCCGTTCGGGTCTCAGGGTCATGCAGGCGTTTTTAGCCGAGCACAGGGACAACTACGATTTTATTATCGCCAACGGCGAAAATGCCGCAGGCGGCTTTGGCATTACGCGCAAACATTTTAAGCAGATGCTAGATGCAGGTATCGACGTGGTAACCCTGGGCAACCACAGCTTTGACCAGAACGAAACCTTGGATTTGCTCGAGGAAACCACCAAGCTTCTGCGCCCTGCTAACTATCCCCCTGGGACGCCTGGACTTGGCGCAGCGACCTATACGACCCGCTCCAGTGAAGCACTGACCGTAGCGCAGGTCATGGGCCGCGTGTACATGGACGCGCTTGATGACCCCTTTAGAGCAATTGATAGTGTGCTCGAGTCCCTCCCGGACGACCAGGCGGTCATTGTTGACTTTCACGCCGAGGCCACGAGCGAAAAAAAGGTCATGGGCTACCACTTAGCAGGCCGTGCCAGCGCTGTGATTGGCACCCACACGCATGTCCAAACGGCTGACGAAACAATTATGAAGGGCACCGCTTACATTACCGATGTGGGCATGACGGGCGTACAAAACTCGTCCATCGGTATGCGTTTTGAAGAGGTTCACCGACGCTTTGTACACAAGCTACCCGCGCGCTACAAACCTTCGGATAAGGCGGGCACCGTCTGCGCCGTAGAGCTGACGATTGAAGAGGGTAAGGCCAAAAGTATAGAGCGCGTACAGTGGAGCAAAGACGACCCGCTCGCCTAGTTCCTATTGACATTTACCTTTTGAGAAAATGCCACTAACCTCGTACCAGGCACGAAAAGTTAAAAGGTTTGAAAACTTCTGACTACTGAATTCTGAATACGGACTCCTTCCGCGCTGAACGGCAGAGCGTGTGCCAAATGAACTGAAAAACCAACAAAACCCAGTTCTTCTAAACGACATAGCTCATTTGATGATTCGGTAAGCTAAAGGGTGTGCAAGCCCATAAACACCCTAGCAAGTCATCCCGCGCCGCCCGCCGCAGGCTCTTACTAACGACTTTGGTGCTAGCAAGCGTCGTCTTAGCAGGGCTTTGGTCGAAGCCGACATTTTCTTTGGCTGATTTGGATATAAATGGTCGCCTTAGCTACGTTTACCATGCAGTGACGGCCTATAGAGGACCAGTTCGCGTCGGCTTACAGGTAGGGCATTTGAACGTTCAAGACCATCCCGAAGAGTTAGCCAATTTGCGCTACAACACGGGCGCTCACGCAGGCGGTTTGAACGAGGTCGATATCAACTATGCCGTAGCGCAGCAGCTCAAAGCCAGCCTCGAGCTAGACGGCATTACCGTTGACGTGCTGCCAGCTACCGTGCCTGAGAATTACAAGGCTGACCTCTTACTCTCTTTACATGCTGACGCCAGCCCTGACGAATGGCGGCGCGGCTATAAAAGCTCACACTTTCGAGCGCCCCGCAACAAGCTCGAGCCAGATCTAAAAACCTATATTGATGAGGCTTATCTTTATTACTCGGGCCTACCCGATGATGACATGAATGTTAGCGGCAGTATGCTCGACTACTACGCGTTTAATCGCCGCAAGTTCCGGCATAGCGTTGCGACCAGTACCCCTGCCCTTCTGGTTGAAATGGGCTATTTGAGTAGTAGCGAAGACCGCAGCTTTTTGCAAGACCCTACGAACCCTGCATACGCCCTCAAGCAAGGTATTGTGGCGTATCTCGAGAGTCGAAACCGCTTACCGAGAACAGCCTCTGAATAGCGAGCACCTATGAGCAAACTACGTCTTTTTATCGCCCTACCCCTACCTGACAGCGTTAAAGAGCTTTTAAAGCAGCAACAAGAGGCTTTGCATAGAATGGTGCCATTCAGGTCAGTACGGTGGAGTAATCCGCAGACGCTCCACTTGACCCTGCTCTTTTTAGGTTATGTCGAAGAGAAAAATTTGAGGCTTATTCGGCAGAGCCTCGACTTTGGCTGCCGCCAACACCATAGCTTCAGCTTAAAAACGGCTGAACCAAGCGCGTTTCCAAGCTTGCAACGACCCAGCATTTTATACACAGCTATCGCAGGCGATACGCCTTCACTCACGGCGCTGGTTGTCTCTATAGCTGAGCAACTGGTGGGTTTGTACGAACCCGATAAGCGCCGCTTTAAACCTCACCTAACACTAGGCAAAGTCATGAAATCTGACACCATTGAAAGGGTCACCGAAGCGCTTATGTCTATCCCCCCTTTTTACCCTGCCAGTTGGAATGTTGACGAGGTCGTACTTTATACAAGTACGCTCAGTCCAGAGGGTGCCCAGCACGAAGCACTTCACCGCGTGCCACTGTCCCAAGTCTGAAACTAAATTCATACTTCAAAGGACATTTATCTCATAGCGCCGTGCTAGCATTGCCCCACGATGAAACGTGCTTTTCTAATTATCCTTTGCTTATTTTTTCTCGTTGCCTGTCGCCCGCCAGACTCAGGGTCCAGTGCAAATTCTGAAACGGAACCCTCCACTACCTCGCCGACACCCGCCCCCAGTGAGGGGTTGCGGGTGCGCGTTGAAACCGAGGGCAACCCTGCTCTGGGACCTGTGCCTGTACTCGTTTATATTTTGAATGATGACGAGGGCGTGAGCGGCGCAACCGTCGAAGTGACGGGCGATATGACTCACGCAGGGATGGTGCCCGTAATTACCGAAGCAAGCGAAAGTGAACCCGGTCTCTACCGCGCCGACGGCTTTGAGTTTACGATGGCAGGTGACTGGATACTCACGGCTGAAGTCGAACTCCCTGATGGTACAAAGGAAATGGCGGAAACCTCCCTGACTGTGCCAGGGCAGTAGTGCTAGACTGTTGCTGCTAGGATATATATGACACCGAGGCTAAAAAATGCAGTTAAATCAGGACTGTTAGCATACGCGCTAACGGCGCTGACCCTTGCGATTTTTGCCTCCCCCCTACTTGCAAACCATTTTGACTTTGGACATTTGCACCCTGACGATGCGCCGACACATGTCCACACGCTTAGTAGCGTTTTCACTGTAGGTTTGGGAGGCTCGAGTCCGACCTTCATTCCTAGTAGCAATCATTTTATAAAAGTTGTTCTACCAAAAACGCAATTCGTCAGCAAGCTTTTGACACACCCTGTCGGCAGCCGCGCCCCACCTGTAAAAGATTAAATTACAAATGAAAGCTGGATTAGCTCATAGCTACGGACTTTGGAGACTAAAGTTTTTAGTTCTTAGTCTTTGGCTATTCGTTTAAAAGCTTTTGCTGACAGATAACCTTCCTTAAATTTAACTGCTTTATCAGGAGAAAAAATGAAAAAACTCTTAATTGCCTTTTTGGCGTTGGGCTTGGTCGTTGGTTTTGGTGTAGCGCAAGACGACGCCAAACAAGACCACAGCGAGCATAGTGAAGAACATAAACAAGAAGATGGCGAGATGGACCACAGTGACAGCCATAACGAAGACGACCAGACTGAGATGGACCATGAAGACCATAGCGATGAAGAGCATGGTGACATGGACCATAGTGACCACGGTGATATGTCTGAGATGGGGCAAGCGCTCAACGTCGTTCTGGTCGGTGACTCGTCGCTTACGCTCGAGCCCCTCATAAGTATCGACGGAACGCTGACCCTAGGCGTCAAAGTCGAACCGCCAGCCGACTTGAGTTTAAAAGTAAAAAGCCCGAGTGGACAAGAAATGATGCCCGACGCTGTTCCCGTTATGGCGATGGGTATGGAAGAAAGCCACGAAGGCGAACACAGTGAAGAGGGCGAAGAGCATAGTGAAGACGAAGACCACAGCGAAGGTGAAAGCGATCATAGTGAAGGGCATCACAGCGAAGAGGCTGAGGGCAAACATAACGGCGAACATGACATGGATAGCATGAAAGCTGATATTACTACGACCCTTAGTTTTGAAATAGGTGCTGTCGAAGAAGGCGTATGGCGCTTTAGCGGTACGCTGGACGGCGCAGACGTCTCTTTTCCCCTTAGCATTTACAAAGCCTCTACCGAGCAAACCGATGTTTACTTAGCACTCGCACCTAGCCCTGCACTGTCGACACGCGGACTATCTGAGGCGTTTGTCTACGCCTTTAGAGACGGCGAGGTCGTGCATAACGGCATGACGCTGAACCGTAGCATGGAAGGTATGCAGCACAGCACCGACGATGAACAGCTCATGCTCACTCACAATCACTTTAACGATGTTTACAATGACATTCTCGGCTACGGTCCTATGGCAAACAACAATCCCTTGGGCTTTTCAATGGCAGGCGATTGGGACGTAAACCTCATGATTATGGGCGCAAACGAAGAAATGCTCAGTTTTGATATTGAGGTATTAGACGAGTAGGAAAGCTTAGCCTGTACACCCTTGAGGCCAGCACCATTTCAAATTCGTGATTGAATAAAACTCGATTAATCTCACAGTTAATCTCACAATGAGTTTTTACTTTTCCCAACGAGGAGATACAAATGTTCAAGCAGAAAATAATAGTAATTTTCACTCTACTCCTGACTAGCATAGGGCTAGCACAACAGAGTGTCACCCTGGATTTTACGGCGCTCGTGGGCGACCAACCTGCCGCGTGTGGCGTTATGTACGAGGGCGTCGGCGCCGAAGACTCACAAATCGAATTTCAAGACCTGCGCTTTTATGTGTCAAACGTGCGCCTGATTAACGCTGCTGGTGAAGAGGTAGCCCTCGAGCTAGACGGAGACAGCCAGTGGCAACATGAAAACGTCACCCTCTTAGACTTTGAAGACGGCAGCGCTCTTTGCGCACAAAGCGGTAATGAAGCCATGAACACGCAAATTACAGGCACCGTTCCAGACGGTGAGTACACGGGCCTGGTTTACAGCGTCGGCGTTCCTTTCGACCTGAACCACGCCGACGTCGCCACCGCGCCCGCGCCACTCAACGTTTCTTCGATGTGGTGGAACTGGCAAGCTGGGTATAAGCACGTTCGCATTGACATTATGAGCCACAGCGCCGCCATGAACATGGGCGAGATGACGATGGACGAGATGACCAAAACTGAGGGGCATGACTCTGGTGAAGACAAAACCGAAACAGCGGAAGGTCACGGCGAGGACGCTGAGAAGGCTGAGGGTGGTCACGGGGGGCATGGCGGTCACGGCGCAGTTTCCGCAGGACTTTGGCCGTTTCACTTAGGTAGCACGGGCTGCGTATCGGATAGCGGCGTTGTAGCACCCGCCGCCGAGTGCGCTAACCCCAACGTCTTTGAAGTACGTTTAGAGAGCTTTAATCCTGATACGGACATTATTGTCGCTGATGTCAGTGGCATGCTAAGTGGTGTGAACCTGAGTCAGTCGCTCGAGTTAGCCCCTCCTGGCTGCATGTCAGGCGCTGACGACCCCGACTGCTCGGTTTTATTCACCAACCTCAGCTTGAGCGGCGCGGACACGCAAACCTTTTTCCGCAGCGAAGCTAAGGAGTAAAATCCTATGAAATTGCCGCTTCTACTTGCCAGCTTTGGAATCGTCCTGGGACTGTTGGGAGCATCTACGCTCACGCCTTATACCTGGGACCTGCCCAAAGGCTTTCCGCAACCCCTCGTCCCTGAGGACAATCCCATGACCGAGGCTAAAGTCGAACTGGGGCGGCACCTGTTTTATGACGTGCGCTTGTCGGGTAACGGCGCGCAGTCGTGCGCCTCTTGCCACAAACAAGAACTTGCCTTTAGCGACGGTTTGGGAACCTCAGTCGGCTCTACAGGCGACATTCACCCGCGTAATTCTCAGTCACTTACGAATAGCGCTTATAACGCAACACTAACCTGGAGCAATCCGGTTTTGGAGGAACTCGAGCAGCAAATCTTGATTCCTATGTTCGGTGAATTTCCGGTAGAACTCGGTCTTACCAATAAGGAGGCTGAGGTCTATGCACGCTTCGAAAGCGATCCGCTTTACGAAAGTTTATTTACCGACGCTTACCCAGGCGAAGCCCAACCTGTCACGACAAAAAATATCGTCAACGCCCTATCCTCCTTTACGCGCACCCTCATTTCGGGCAACTCACGTTACGACCAATACGTTTACGGCGCAAAGCGCGACGCCTTGACTCTCTCAGAAAAACGCGGCATGGACCTGTTTTTATCCGAGAAAACCGAGTGCCACCATTGTCACGGCGGCTTCAACTTTACCCATTCAGTCAAACACCAAAACAACGCCCAGTTTGTCGAGAAGTCGTTTCACAATACGGGGCTTTACAACCTGGACGGTGCAGGGGCCTATCCTTTAGGTAACACGGGCGTTCATGAAATCACAGGCAAACCAGAGGATATGGGTAAATTCCGCGCACCGAGTTTGCGTAACGTCGAACTGACCGCGCCCTATTTTCACGACGGTAGCGCCAAAACCCTCGAGGAAGTTCTCAGCTTTTATGAGGCAAGTGGGCGTTTCGTAGAAACCGGCGACCGCGCAGGCGACGGCCGCAGCAATCCGCACAAGAGTGGCTTTGTTCAGGGTTTTAGCTTAAGTGACCAGGAGCGTCAGGACCTTATCAACTTTTTAAAGAGCTTGACGGATGAAAGCTTTATTACCGATGAGCGGTTTAGTAATCCATTCGAGTAAGGCCGCACCTAGTGAATGATGTTTACTCGAGCCCCCACAGTGGGGGCTCGAGTTTTTAAAAAGGCCACCAACCCAAAAAAGCTGAGGTATGCTCTTATCCGTGTCCAAACCTCGTATCATTGGCGGAACTGCTAAGGGCCGCAGCCTGGAAACGCCTAAACGCGGCACACGCCCAAGCCCATCACGCCTGCGCGAAGCCCTTTTTAACATCTTAGAGTTTCACGAGCGCGGCACTTTTCTCGACCTTTACAGTGGCACGGGTGCGATGGGGTTAGAGGCCGCCTCACGCGGTTGGGAAAGTACCTGCGTCGACCTGAACAAAGTTGCCGCCAAAATTATTCAAAAGAACGCTCAAACCCTCAAACTCAAAACAGAGGTCGTGCAGGGCGACGCCCTCAAATTTGCTCAAACGAGTACGAAGAAATTTGATGTTGTCTTTGCTGCGCCGCCGTACCCGCTCGAGCTAACCCCCATCTTCCAGACAATTTTTGACTCCGAGGTTGCGCTCGAGGGTGGTTTATACATTTTTCAACACCCCTCAAAACTTAAGTTGAGCCTCGAGCAAGCGGGACAGGGTATTGAGCCTGAGAGTGTAAGGCGTTACGGCTCGAATGTACTCAGTTTCTTCAAGCGGAGCTAAGGTTTAAGAAGCGCATTGCCCAAATTCTTGAAGTAGTAAGTCACCCTATTAAATATTTAGCGCAAACACTAGAAAATGTCGCGGGGCAAGTCCTCCCCCTGGGTTTCTCTCAAGTCTTCAGCTTCAGAAAACGTCTCAGACCAGGTACCTGCGAGTTGCTGAACACTGTCAGGCCAACTCGTACTGAACTCTTCTTCTATCAACTGAGCAATCCACTGACTTTGGGAAAGCGAAGCACTTTCGGCAGCCTCCTTAGCCATCTCGGCAAGTCTCGGGGCCAAATAAATCGTAATCTGAATCATAGAGCAATCACCACGTTAGCTTATATGCCTTTTCAAAGCAATGAAGAAGGTCTTCTCTTTAGCCCAACACTTCAATGCAACTACAGTGTTCGTTTAAACCTAAGCTTTTAGCAGTCTATGACTTTGTATACCAACCCATGTCAGCTTGACGACTGAAGTAATTGACAAAAACTATCAATAATAGCCTTTGGAGGCTTTTCTCATGTCTACAAAACCCAGCGACACGATTGCTGTTTACTACGAACACCCCGAATGGTTCGAGCCTATGTTCGCCGAATTCGACCGCCGCGGCGTCGCTTACGAGCGTTTGCTCGCCCACGAACACGTGTTTAACCCGTCTAATCTCGAGACCCCCTACGCCCTCGTCCTCAACCGCATGAGCCCTTCGGCATTTACGCGGGGCCGCGCCCACACTATTCCTTATACCCTGCAATATTTAGCCTACTTAAAAGACATCGGGGCGAACGTCCTAAACGGCTTCGACGCTTATCAGTACGAGTTTTCAAAAGCCAGACAACTCGGTTTACTTGCCGAACTGGGCATCAAGCATCCCAAAAGCAGAGTTATCAACCATCCCTCGCAGGCCGTTAAGGCTGCTGATGGTTTAAGGTTTCCCATTGTCATTAAACCCAGCATCGGCGGTAGCGGCGCGGGTATTCAAAAATTCGACTCGCTGGGTGATTTGCAAGAGGCTGCCGACGCGGGAACCTTTGACCTCGGACTGGACAATGTTGGTTTGGTTCAGGAATATTTACTCCCCAAAAATGCCAGCGTCGTGCGGGTTGAAGTGCTGAACGGCAAGTTTCTTTACGCGATTAAGTTGAGGCTCGAGTCCCCCACGAGTTTCAACCTCTGCCCCGCCGACTACTGCCGCCCCGAAGACATGAAAGCCCAAGGCCGCGAAGCAGAAGAAGCGCCTGTCACGGGTTATACCCCGCCGCGAGAAGTTATAGACACGGTTGAGCGCATTGCTAAAGCAGCTCATCTGGATGTCGGTGGCGTCGAATATCTGGTTAATGAAGCGGACGGTGGAACTTACTATTACGATATCAACGCGCTATCTAACTTTGTGGCAGACGCGCCCAATGTTATCGGCTTTGACCCCTTTTCTAAGCTGGTTGATTACGTACTCGAGCGGGCAGGTTTGTTTAAAGCAACTGTCACCGTCTAGCAAGTTATATGTTTAGCTTTATACACTACAGGGTTACTCCGATAGATAAAATGGGAGTTATGCGGCGTACAATTAAAATAAATCTAATTGTCTACCTACTGTGGGTCGTCTTTCAACTACAGACCAGTGCTCAGACTAACTACATCATTCCGCCAGAAAGAGCGCAAGAGCTAGTACTCGAGCGACTTAGCGATGACCCTTATGCACCAGACAACATCCATACTCTAGGTACACCACAACTTATCAGACGGTTCGAGCCAAGTGAAGCTTTTCTAAACTCTGAAGAGGTTGAGGCTATGTGTTTGGACAGTGAACACTATAAAGAACCTGCGTGGAAAGGTAAAGAGCTATCCTTATGCCTCGCCGACCTGCGCGACAAGGATAAGTACGAGGTTCGTCTTTATGATAAGAAAGGTCGCTACATACAAACAGAGACCTTTCCAGCAAGACGAGGGGAGGGTGGTAGTTGGGGAACAAGTCACAGAGAAAAGGTCATAACACGTTCGCAAGCCCAAGAATTATTGGGGACTGACAAAATCGAACTCTACACTCTCAATATCGACAATGGTGACCCAGCTAACTGGATAGATTTCGAGTGGGTCTTGTGGTTAGCAGATACAAGAGCAGTAGATTATTACACTGGCGATGTCCTCCAAGTAGTCGATATGGAAGGCAATCCGGTAAGTCTATTAGATGGAGATGTTGCCCCTATTATCGTAGAGAAGGGTAATGAAACAACCCGCCCGATGATTGCATTTCCAATAGGACTCGAACTCTACCAACCCTGAAGGACATGGAAACTAAGAGATTGGGTTAGTAATATTTTCCTACCAACAGTAAATAGTGACAAACTAATTATTCATTTCCTATTATCAACCTCACTATAGATGTAGATTAAAGCAAAGAAATTCTATTTAGTCTAACAAAAACGCACTCTAAATTATTGACCAAAATGTATCTTCTGAAATGACTCCCATCCTTTCTTTAGCGTTAGCTTCCTAACGGAAACACCCTTCAAGCGTGCTAAACTAGAGCGTTTATAGTCGGGGAGGTCACTCCCCATGATTCGCTTGCAAAGAATAGGATACTTTCATGCTTGGATTCCTTAATAAACTTTTTGATAATAATGACCGTGAGGTTAAAAAGCTAGAGCGTGGTGTGGTCGAAGCTGTTAACGACCTCGAGCCTGAAATGCAAGAACTCCCTGATCTCGTCGAGGCTTACGCTGCTCTCAAGAAACGTCACCTCGAGGACGGTGAAAGCTTAGAAGACCTGATGCCCGAAGCCTTCGCGCTGACGCGTGAGTCGATGATGCGCAACATGGGAATGCGTCACTACGACGTGCAGATGATTGGCGCGTCAGCGCTGCATGCGGGTCGCATTGCGGAAATGCGTACAGGTGAGGGTAAGACTTTCGTTGCTACCCTTGCCCTTGCCTTAAACGCGCTGACAGGTAAAGGTACACACCTTGTTACGACAAACGAATACTTAGCCCAAACAGGGGCTGAGTGGATGGGGCCAATTTACCGTGGGCTTGGGCTCACCGTGGACTTTATCAAACACGGGCACACGCCCGAGCAGCGCCGCGCGGCCTACGGGTGCGATATCACTTATATCACCAATTCGGAACTCGGTTTTGATTATTTGCGCGACAATATGGCTTTTCGCCCCGAACAACTCGTGCTGCGCAAAGAAACCCCGCTGCACTACGCGATTATTGACGAGGTCGACTCGATTCTGATTGACGAGGCGCGTACGCCGCTTATCATCTCGGGAC